>Ga0233421_10000418_pt1 | contig 17986 bp, 18 predicted proteins | sample Watercolumn_Mata_3_FD_182725 | JGI IMG/M metagenome (GOLD analysis project Ga0233421, IMG submission 182725) | Freshwater microbial communities from Lake Matano, South Sulawesi, Indonesia - Watercolumn_Matano_2014_107_MG | ecosystem: Environmental > Aquatic > Freshwater > Lake | place... | reverse complement strand
AATTGCACTAAATGTGGATTATGTAAGGGGCGGAATAATGCTGTTCCTGGAGAAGGATCTTATGGAGCTGAAATAATGTTTATAGGTGAAGGACCTGGAGCTGAAGAGGATAAGCAGGGGAGGCCTTTTGTTGGGGCGGCCGGAAAATTATTGACTCAATTGATTGAGAGCATAGGTCTTTCTAGGGAAAAGGTTTTTATTGCGAATGTTGTAAAATGTAGGCCGCCAGGAAACAGAGATCCGTTGCCGGAAGAAATCACGGCTTGTTGGCCGTACTTGGAGCAACAAATCAAAATTATTAAGCCCAAATTGATAGTTACTTTGGGAAGACATTCGATGGGGAGATTTTTACGGGACTTAAAAATTTCAGAAGTTCATGGTCAGCCTAAGAGAGCGAGTGGCCTTTGGCAGTCAAGGCAAGTATATTTACCTCTTTATCATCCGGCGGTTGCATTGTATGATCCAAATAAGAGAGTTGTTTTATTTGAAGATTTTAAGAAAATTCCGTTAATTTTAAAAAAAGTAGATGACCCATCATAAATATATTTCGATTATTGCATTGTCAGGAGTTTTAGCTTGGATTGCCTGGATTGTTGTTATTAATAAACTTACTCCATATGAGACAATGGGGCTTGCTTTGTCTTTTTTCTATGTAACGTTATTTATTGCATTAAGTTGTACTTTTACGGCAATAGGATTTTATTTTAGAGTTTGGTTGTTTAAAAATGAGATATTTTACAAACATATCAATATAGCCTTGAGACAGGGGATGTTTCTTGGTTTAATTGCTATTTTTTCGTTAGTATTCCAAATGATGAGAGTCTTGACGTGGTGGTCAGGATTTTTACTTGTAGTTGTTTTTGTGCTCCTGGAATTTTATTTTTCTTCTAAGGATTCTGAATTATTGTAGTTTTCGTGGTGAATTATTCTGGCATTTTGAATTGGCCACCAAACTATCCATGTTTTTCCTCTAATGTTTTTGAGTGGAACGTACGCTTTATCTGGATTTTGTTCACAATCTATTGAAATATTTCCTTCGAAGCAGCTTCTGGAATCGGTGCTAGCTCTGCGATTGTCTCCTAATACAAAATAGTGGTTTTCTGGGACCTCGAACACAGACATATTACTGAAATATGTTTTTGTTTTTCCTTTATTCTCCTCATTTAAGTAATTCTCTAATAGTTTTTCTATTTTGTCTGAGCCGACTTTTTGAATGTATACTTCTCCATCTATGATTTCTACTTTCTCTCCGGGAAGACCGATTATTCTCTTGATGAAATATTTATCTTCATCATTTGGGGATTTGAATACTACGATATCTCCTCTTTCGGGATCACTTGTTATAAAAACGGCTTCGTTGATAATTATTTTTTCACCATATTCCCCCTGGCATTGACCTTTAACTACGTTTAAGGTGTCGCACATAGATGCTCCGGATACGTCAAACGGGGCTACTATCCATGTTTGAATAATTATTACTAAGCCAAAGATAATGGCTACGTTAATTGCTAAATCCAAGATCCAAAGTAAGATTTTTCTATTTTTTTCTTTCATTTAATAGGGTTTTATACAAAAGAGATTTTATAGTCTTTGCATTCTTGTTACAACCCTTTTATAATAGTAGCGAAATTTGAAATTTATATTATGGAATTATCATATTACTTTTTTACGGGTCACCTGGAAGATGATGAGAAAATTTTATTTGTAGCTCATAGGCATTTTTTCATTCTTTTTAAAGATTCTGTAAAAACTTTCTTTTTAGGATTAATTGTTCCAATTTTATTATTTATATTTTTTCCAAAATTAATTCTTTTTTGTGGAGCGTGGATGGTTGTCGGAATATTAGGAATGTTTTATCACTTTGTGGATTGGTATTTTGACGCTTGGATTGTTACAAATCTGGGGATAATAGATATTGAAAGGAATGGCCTTTTTGATAAGCAATCAAAGCGTGTGGAATATGAAATGATTGATGGAATTGAGTATAAAATCACAGGAGTTTGGCCAACCATTTTTAATTTCGGAGATTTAGCTATTGATACTATGGGAACTAATATGTCCTTGTTATTAAAAGATGCTGCAAATCCTAAAAAAATGGAAAAAATTATAGTAGGATTCCAAGAAAAATATGTTTCTGATAAAAGTTTTAGTGATTATAATTCTTTGAAAGATATGTTGGCTTCAATGCTGGCTTACCATTCTAAGCATGGGATGATAGAGGATCCTAGATCTAAAAAAGGTGAAAATAAAGTAAAGCAAAAATGAACATATATGTAATTTTGATACTTGTTTTTATACTTCTGACGTTTGTTTTGGCTGTGTATGTTTTTATCAAACACACTTTTTCTAGAGGATTAACCGATGAGGATTTAGTTTATATTAAAGCTCATTGGGAAGATGTTAATGCTATTGTTGAAGAAAATCCGGTGAAAGCTATTTTGGATGATGACAAAGTTCTAGATTATGCGCTTGCCAGGTGTGGATTTGAGGGATCTGTTGGTGAAAAATTAAAAATGGCGGCACCTAGATTTTATGACGTGAATGAAGTTTGGGAGGCTCATAAATTACGCAATAAAGTAGCTCATGAACTTACTGATGAACTTGAAGAGAAAGAGGTTAAAATTGCTTTAAGAAGGTTTCGGAGGGCTTTAAAAGATTTAGGTGCGAAAATCTAATTTTAGATATGATTTTAGGAATCACTGGAAAAATAGCGTCTGGAAAATCTGAAGCTTTGAAAATTCTTAGTAGAATGGGTTTTTGTTGTGTTGATGCGGATAAGATTGTTCATGATTTGTATAAAAATGGGAGAATTGGGCAGGTTCTGATTGAAAAACATTTCTGGAAGGAATATCTGTTGCCAGATGGAGATGTGGATAGGAAGAAATTGGGTGGACTTGTTTTTAGAGATAAATCCAAATTGTTAGTATTGAATAAATTGATTCATCCTTGTGCAAATGATGAAATAAAAAAACAAATTGATAAAGTTTTGACTGGCGGATTTAAAAATGTCGCTGTGGAAGCTGTTTATTTGGATCAAAATAATTTAGGAGGACTTGTAGATAAGATTTTGATTATTGAAAGGCCAAAAGAAGAGAGACTAGCAGTTTTGATAGATAAAAGGAAAGAATCTAAGGATATTGCTAACAAAATGATAGATATCATAACGTTGCCGGCAAAAGCTGATTTCGTGATCCATAATAACGGCTCTTTGAAGGATCTAGAAAGTGAATTGCGAAAGATCTTATAGTTTTGTATTATTCAGGGGTAATTTAAATTATTTTATGGAATTTGAAGCAGTAATTGGATTGGAAATTCATGCGCAGATAGCGACTAGAACTAAAATGTTTTGTCGTTGTAGTACGGACTCTTTTGATAAGGAGCCAAATATAAATACGTGTCCGGTTTGCATGGGATTCCCGGGGCAATTACCGGTTATTAATGAAGAAGCTGTTAAAAAAGGGGTAATTGCTGCGTTGGCTTTGAATTGTGAAATTCCAGAATATTGTAAATTTGATCGTAAAAATTATTTTTATCCGGATTCTCCAAAAGGGTTTCAGATTTCTCAATTTGATGAGCCTTTATCTAAAACTGGTTGGGTTGAGATAGAAGTTGGCGCAAAAAATCCTAGAAAAATGAAGGTGAGAGTTACGAGATTGCATTTGGAAGATGATGCTGGAAAATTAACTCACGTTAGGAATGGATCTTTAGTTGATTTTAATAGATCTGGAGAGCCTTTGATGGAAATAGTGTCTGAACCGGATATGCATAATAGCGAAGAAGCGAGTGCTTACGCTAGAGAAATTCAGAAAATTTTGAGATACGTGGGGAGTAGTGAGGCTGATATGGAAAAAGGTATGATGCGTTTTGACGCTAGTGTTTCGATTAGACCAAAAGGAGAGGATAAATTGTACCCTCGTGCTGAAATTAAAAATTTGAATTCATTTAAATCTTTAGAGAGTGCTATTGATTTCGAAATAGCTCGTCAGATAGGTCTTTGGAAAGATGGAAATCCTTTGAAGGGGCCTACGACGGTAGGTTGGAGTGATGAAAAGCAGGAGACCTATTTCATGCGTGATAAAGAGGAAAGCGATGATTATAGATATTTCCCTGAGCCGGATTTGCCACCTTTGTATTTTGATCGCGCTCTTATTGAACAATACAAAAAAGAACTTCCGGAATTGCCACAAGTGAAGAAACAGAGATATATGGATGAAATGGGTTTAATTGAAGATGATGCCAGAATTTTGGCTCAGGATTTAAAATTGGCTCAGTATTTTGAAGCTGTTATTGCAAGATCTAAGGATGTCAAAAAAGCGGTTTCTTTTATCAATACGATTTTGATGAAGCACTTAAGAGAGGAATTAATTTCCGTAGATGAGCAAAAAGTGACTCCTGAAATGATGATTGAGTTGATCCAATTGGTTAATGAAGGAGTGATTTCTAATAGTTTAGCAAAGAGTGAAGTTTTTGAAGAAATGTATGCTACAGGAAAATCTCCAAAGGTTATTGTTGAAGAAAAAGAATTGACTCAGGTGAGTGATACTTCTGCAATTGAGGCGACTTGTAAGAAGGTGGTGGAATCAAATCCACAATCAATTGCAGATATTAAAGCTGGTAAAGATAAGGCTGTCGGATTCTTGGTTGGCCAAGTGATGAAAGAGATGAAAGGGCAGGGGAATCCCCAAATAGTGAATGAAGTGCTCAAGAAAGTTCTGGCTAGTTTGTAAAATTTCTGCTACAATTTACTTAAGTTATTAACCTTATTCCTATGTTTGCAACCTCTGGTGATATTCTGAATATGTCTTTAGCAATTGGATTTATCGTTTTGGTAATCTTTTTATCATTATTGTGTTTTTACGCAATTTTGATTTTAAGAGATGTATCAAAAGTTGTAGACGACGTTGAAGAAGTTACTCATAAAGTAAAATCTACGATAGTTGAACCTCTTCGCGCGGTAGATTTTTTGATGGAAAAGGCAAAACCTTATATTGATATGGTTTTAGAAAAAAGAGCTAAGGCGAGAAGGACTTCTAAAAAATAGTATTATTTAGATAGATCTTTTTAGGACTGCGAATGCAAATTTTATCGTAGCATTGTAAATTCTTTTGGCACGAGAGGGCTCTTGAAGTAGGCGATAGAGCCATTCTAGTCCGAGTGTTTGCATTGTCCGGGGGGCTCTTTTTAGAATTCCAGCGATAAAGTTAAAAGATCCGCCGATGCCGATAGCTAATTTTACTGTTGGCATTTTGTGAAGGTTTTTGGCAATCCATAGTTCTTGTTTTGGAGCTCCGTAGGCTACAAATAGGACTTGGGCTTTTAACGTATTGATTTGATCTGTGATTACTTTTTCTTCTTCTTGTTTTGGAGAGCCGCTAAATGTTCCCACTACTTGAATACCGTGGTATTTTTTTTCTAAGATTTCTTTTACTTTTTCTGCGGTGCCTTCTCTTGCTCCTAAAAGGTATATCTTAAGATTATTTTCAGGAGAATGTTTGCAAATACTTTCCATTAAATCTATTCCTGCAACGCGTTCTTTTAAAATCGAGCGAATATATTTTGGGTAGAATAATTGAATTATTAGGCTATATAGCCATTTAAATGTTTTTATGACTTTAGATTTATTGGTTTTGATGATATCCAGATATTTTGTTGCCCAAAGAATTCCGGTGCCATCAGGAATATTTAAATCAGAATTATTTAAAACCTTAGTGAATTCTGGATTTCTTAGTGTTTCTAGTAAAAACTCTGGATTAGGAGTGGTGATATAAGATTGTTTTTCTCCTTTAGCGAACTCTAAAGCTTTTTCGGTGGCTTCTTTGAGGGTTACTTTATCAAACCTAATTTTCAGAACTTCTACTGTATTTTCTGGCATATCATTACAAAATTATTGTCGATATGAGTTTTAATTATTTCAAATCCGTTGTCTTCCAGTAATTTTTTAAGCTCATTAAGCTTAAAAGCGTAGTAATATCTTTTTATCCCAGTTTTTCCCCATGGAATAAAGGTGTTCCTAGAGTCATATTTCCCAAATGAGAAAAACCATTTTAAACGAGCTAGCCAAATATGTTTTTTATATTTTGGTTGAAATAAGTTCCAAGCTGTCAAAATATATAATCCATTGTTTTTTAAAATTCTATTAGCTTCTTTAACAGCCTTTATTCTCAACTCTCTTGAGGGTATGTGGTGTAAGGAAGCAATTGCTAAAGCTGTATCTACACTTCCTGTTTCAATGGGGAGCTCTAGCATATCTGCATGAATAAATTGAGCTTTATCGTGATTTTTACGAGCAAGTTCTAGCAAGTTTTTGCTGTTGTCTATTCCTAGATATTTAATATCACGATGTTTTTCTAAAAAACTTAAGACTCTACCGTTTCCACATCCTAAATCTACAATGTAGTCCCGATCTTTGACGTAGGGGAGTATAAGCGGAAAAGATTCCCATTCAACTTTTCTAGTTGTATCAAATTCTTTAGCGATGTTGTCATAATCTTCGACAACTTTTAGGCGTAGTTTTTGTGCTGTTTTTTGTCTCATGGGTGAATTATAATCTTCCCGTATGGATTTCTCAAAGTTAAATCTTGATGATAATCAGCAATTGGCTAGAGCTATTGTTCTCGCTGCTGATGGAAAAAAATTTAAAAATCGTAGAGATTTTGAAATTTTTCGTAATAAAATTGTAAAAGAGTACAAGGGTAAAATCTTTCACAATCTTTATTTTATCAAGGCTTATAACGATTTAATTGAAGAAGGAAAAATTAAGCCTGATCAAAGTTTTCTTAATCTTATTCAAAAACGAGGAGTGAGAACTCAGAGTGGGGTTTCGCCAGTAACTGTTCTAACTAAACCTTATCCTTGCCCAGGAAGGTGTGTTTATTGCCCTACGGATGTACGGATGCCTAAAAGCTATCTTCCTAGTCAACCTGCTGCACAAAGGGCGTATAGGCAAAATTTTAATCCTTATGCTCAGGTTGTGGTGAGATTGAATGCGTTGAAAATGACTGGACATGAGATTTCTAAGGTTGAGCTTCGAGTCATTGGAGGTACTTGGAGTTATTATCCAAAATCCTATCAAACATGGTTTTTAAAAAGATGTTTACAGGCAATGAACGAATTTTATGGAAATAAGTCTAAAAATAGTAAAACTTTTGCTGAAGTAGTTAAGGTTAATGAAACTGCAAAAGTCCGTTGTATAGGTATAAACGTGGAAACTCGTCCGGATCATGTTACTGAAAAAGAGGTTAAAAGACTTCGAGGTTTAGGGGTTACAAAGGTTGAAATGGGAGTACAGACTACTTATGACGAAGTCCATAAATTAAATTGTAGAGGACATGGAGTGAAAGAAGTAAAAGAAGCCACTAAATTACTGAAGGATGCTGGTTTTAAAATTAGTTATCACATGATGCCGAATTTACCGGGCAGTACTCCTGAAATGGATAAAAAAATGATTGTGGAATTATTTGAAAATAGTGATTATCAGCCAGATTATTTGAAAATTTATCCATGTGTAGTTATTCCGAAAGCGCGATTATCTACTTGGTTTAGACAGGGAAAATATAAAACATATGATGACAAAACTCTTGAAAATATTATCTTATTCGAAATGAGGGCTATTCCAGAATGGTGCAGAGTTGATAGGGTGGCGAGAGATATTCCTTCTGGGGATATAGAGAGTGGTTCAAGAATTTCAAACATGAGGCAATTAATGGAAAATAAATTCGATAAAAAGGATGTTGGGTTGAGAGAAATTCGGTCTAGAGAAATAAAAGCTGATTTGGTTGAGGTCAATAAACTGACTATGGTTGAACGAGAATATGTGGCCAGTAGAGGCAGAGAGTTTTTTATATCTTATGAAGATCTGAAGAAAAATAAATTAGTAGCGCTAATACGATTGCGTTTCCCCCAAAAGACTTTTGTTAAGGAAATTAATAAAGCTGCGCTGATTAGAGAGGTCCATGTTTATGGTCAACAAGTGGCTGTGGGTGAAAAAAAAGAAGAGAAAAAGCAGCATTCAGGATTAGGGAGTTTGTTGATGCAAAAAGCCGAAGAAATAGCTAAAAAAGCTGGTTACAAAAAAATTGCTGTAATTGCGGGAATTGGAACTCGAGAATATTACAAGAAAAGAGGATATAGGCTAGTGGGTACTTACATGCTGAAATTTATATAATGATACTGTTGGCTAGAGCTTGGATTTATGGCCTTTTCGTGCTATAATTTTGTGATATTTTAATGAATAAAAATGACTGGAAAAGATTTTAGAGGTGCTCATGATAGAGGAGGGTTTCCTGGAGAAGTTTATTCTCCTGATTATAGTGATGATCAACCAATGAGTGTAATGCCTTCTGCTGAGCAACAACGAGAGGAGTTACAAACTCGACATGAGCAGGAGAGAAGACAAACAGAAAGACCTTGTCAACGAGATAGAATGGCTGTATCAGGAGCTGTTGCTTCTTCTTTGTTGACTTCGCAGGATACTAGCCCAGTTGTCTTTGGAGGTAGGCAAGATGACTTTAGTGAATCTGCTGAGATGAAATGGGAATATTTGTATGAAAGATATATCAGCGATGTGATTGCTGATACCTTGATTGAAAATCAGGATTTACCAAATGATAAAATGGATATTGCTGTTGCTGAACTCCCTCAGCATCCACAGCTTAGAGAAATGTATAAAAAAATATTTGAACTTAGAAATAAAAAAGATTCTGAGTCTAAAGAAGAGTTCGAAATAGCGATGGGGGAGATCAAGGTGATTTTAGAATGGTACTCGTTAACTTTTAATAAAAGCACTTTAACCAGGTCGATTGGACTACAAGCAATTGCTCCGATCGCTGCTGGATTAAGAGAGTCTATTGCAGAAAGAGGGCCTGATGCGTTGAGAGAATATGATCAGCAAATGGCTGAAGCTCCTTCTGAAGAGCAAAAAATGGAAGTCTTAATGGAGTTTAGAGTAAGAGAGGCTTTGGCTCAGCAAGATCCGGAAAATTTGGCTCAGTATGATAAAGAAATGGAAGAAGCTACTACTCCTGAACAGAGAAAAATGATCTTAATGAAGGCTGCTATCAGAGGAGAGTTAGCTAAAAGAAATCCAGAAGAATTAGCTCAATTTGATAAAGAAATGACTAAGGCTACCACTATTGAAGAGCAAAAAGCTGTTTTAAAAAGTGCTGTTGAAAAATTGGATGATCCTGAATTGAAAGCTTTGTTTGAAGAATGGGAAATTTTAGAAATGGCTGCGCAACAAAAAGCCGCAGAAGAGGTGCAAAGAAAAGCCGTAGAAGAAGAAGCAAAGAAAAAAGCTCAAGAAAAACCAAAAGAAAAACCTAAGGCAACTACGGTAACTGGTTCGCCTAGTGTTGAATACAACGGAGGAGGATTGTCGACCTACGCTTGTGAACAAGCTAGAGCCGCTATTAAAGATTCTACTTATACATTGGATGATAATGGGACATTAAATTTACCTAGGGGATTATCGGTCCAAGTCGTGGAAGCTGGTAATGGACAATATAAATTGATTGATAGGAAGTATGCGTCTAAAGAAGTAGGGCCATTTGATTTAAAGGATCTTGCGATGAAAGCTTATGAAAGATTTATAGATGCGTATATCACTTTGCATATAAGGCCTGGATTGGATAGCCCTGATGCAATTTCAAAAGTTAAAGATAATGCTTTAGTAACTGTCGGGAAAGCTCTTTTAGGTAGGGGAGATACGAATGGTTATAAAGTAATGGGGGATGATTTACTTGTTTTAGATGGATTAATTGATTCATTATTAATAAAAGAAAAAGGTACGACATTAGTAAGTAGAGTAAATTCACTTTTTGAAAAACTTCGTTACGGGATGGATGGTAAGACTTTAGCTATTACCGGCGAAGCAGCCGCTATTCGAAGAAAACTTTTAACAGGAAAAGCTGGAGGTAAAAAATATTCAGTTAGTGAATTATTAGGAGAAGATAAAGCTGAGGGCTAGACATATTTGTATTAGGTTTGTATTAGGGGATATTATCCCAGAAACACATTATAGTTTGCACAATACATCTTGTGCAAAGAAAAAGAAATGAAGAGAGTGGGGCTCTTCTGGACCCGAGATCTTTTTGAGGTTTTCGCTGTTTTAATTTTTTATTTAAGAACTTCTCTGTTGGATAAAATTTCTACTAGATTTTAAATCCGTTACAGTTTTTATAAGATTTTTTAGTGGTTGTTGGTTAAAAAGAGTTTTTTGAGGCGTTTGTATGGCTGTTTAATGTTATTTAATGGCTTATTTAAGCCAATAAATCAAAAACTCTCGATTTTAGAGGTTTTCTGTAAAAAGAGGTATTTTGGGTCGTTGAGGTGGCTGTTTTGGAATTACTTTTTTCTCTTTTGGCGAAATTTGGATTTTTTTGGAGTTACTGTTTTAGTTCTTAATCGTTAACGTAGGTTTCTTCTAATTCAGAAATTTTTGCCGCTAATGAATCGTAACTTTTTAATAATGGATCTTCTTTAATTATTTTAGCAGCCGCATTTCTAGCTTTTTCAATAGTTTTAAAGTCTGTCAAGCTTGCCATCTTGAGATCCGGTATTCCGCTTTGGCGAACTCCGTAAATTTCTCCGGGGCCACGTAGTTCAAGATCGATTTCGGCCAATTTAAATCCGCTACTATGCTTTTCCATTGATTTAAGCCTTGTTTGCCCGTCTTCCGAGGTGGAATTAGTAAAAAGGAAGCAGTAGGATTGATGTTCTCCCCTACCTACTCTGCCGCGAAATTGATGAAGTTGTGATAATCCGAAACGTTCGGATCCTTCTATTAACATTATTGTGGCATTTGGAATATCAATTCCAACTTCGATAACAGAAGTGGAAACTAGAATATGAATGATATTGTTTTTAAAATCTTCCATAGTTTTATCTTTGTCTTCTTGCTTTAGTTTTCCATGTAAAAGTCCTAGGTTTAAATCCGGGAAAATATGTTCACTTAAAAAATCGAATTCCTTAATCACTGACTTTACTTCTAGCACGTCTGATTCGTCTATTAACGGACAGATTACAAAGGCTTGACGCCCTTTTTTAACTTGGTCTTCGATCCATCTATAAGCATCTATGCGTTTATTTTCAGGAACAACTCTGGTGATGATTTGTTGTCTGCCGGCTGGCATTTCGTCGATAATTGAAAGGTCTTGATCTCCATAAATAGTCATGGCAAGGGTACGTGGGATTGGAGTTGCAGTCATGCTAAGTAAGTGAGGAGATCCTTGTTTTTTGAGAATTTCTCTTTGTTTTACTCCGAAGCGATGTTGTTCATCGATGATAGCTAGTCCGAGATTTTTAAAGCCAACTTCTTCTTGGATTAAAGCATGAGTTCCAATAACAATGTCGACTGTGCCGGTTTTCATTTGGCGAATAACTTCATCTTTTTGTTTATTAGGAGTGCTTCCGGCGATGAATTGAATATTGAATCCGAATAGGCCAAGGATTTTTAAGAATGTTTTATAGTGTTGTTTGGCGAGAATTTCAGTGGGTGCCATTAGGGCTACTTGATAACCATTTTTAATTACATTTAAAGCTGCAATAGCTGCGACAACCGTTTTACCGGAACCTACATCTCCTTGAATTAATCTTGTCATTGGGTAAGGTTGTTTTAAATCTTCGAGAATTTCTTTAATAACTCTTTTTTGAGCTTCCGTAAGTGTATATGGTAATTTTGAAATACACTCTTTAATTGTTTCTATTTTTATTTCCATGGATTTTTTCTCTTGGTGACTGATGTTTTTCCAGTACCATTTTTTTTGTAAGGCTTTTAGTTGAAGCAAAAATAATTCGTCGAAGGCGAGTCTTGATTTAGCTTTTTCTAAAGCTTCTTCGCTTTCTGGGAAATGGGCGTTTTTGATGGCGGTGGAATAATCAATGAGGTCGTGTTCTTTCAATAAATCTTTAGGCATATACTCTTTGAAAAGAGTAGTCCAGTCGTCAATTAAAGGTTTGAGTTTTTCTCTAATCCATTTAGAGCTAATTCCCTCGGTTTCGTGATATACAGGAACGATTCTGCCGCTGTGAATTTGTTCTTCGTATTGCTTAACTATCTCATAGGAAGGATTTTGGAGTGATACTTTACCTAGTGCAAATCGTGCTTTACCGCTTAAAATAATTTCTTTATTGCGAGGAAGCATTTTTGAGAGATGAGGTTGATTGAACCAAACTACTTCGATGGATCCTGATTCATCATGGAACAATCCCCTAGTGATTTTTTTCCCGTATTTTGTGCTGACATTAAATAGAGTACTGAGCTTTCCTTTGATAGTATTTACGTCAGCGGTATTGATCTCTGTAATTCGAGTAAATTCGCTGGTGTCGTTATAAGTTCTGGGAAAATACAACAAGAAATCTCGCACATTTCTCACCCCAAGCAGTTCGAGCTTGGCTAAGTGTTTTTTTGTTGTTCTTAGGACTTTGCCTAAAGGCTTAGTTAGCATTATTTTCCAATCACTTTGATGAATTTCCTTTTCCCAACTTGAATTAATTTTTCTTTTGCAACATCTATTTCTACTTCAGAGTTTTCTACTTTAGTTCCTTCGACTTTTACTCCTCCTCCTAAAATCAGTCTTTTGGCTTCACTTTTTGAGCTTACTAATCCTGTTTGAGCTAAAAGCTCAATAATATTTAATTTTTTACCTGAGAGTTTTTTTTCTTCAATTTCTTCAGGCAGTCCCTTATTTGAAAAAATTTCAGTGAATTCTTTTTCAGCTTCTTGGGCCGTTTTTGTGTCGTGATAGAGGGTCACTATTTCTCTTGCTAAACGCATTTTTAAATTTTTTGGATTTTCACCTTCTTCTAATGATTTGCGAATTTTGGCTAATTCTTCTAATGGAATATCCGTGGTCAATTCGAAATAATTCATAATTAGATTATCCGGGATAGACATTGTTTTTCCGTAAATATCTTTTGGAGCTTCGTTTACACCTATATAGTTTCCGAGACTTTTCCCCATTTTATCGTTGCCGTCTGTTCCTACTAATAATGGAACTGTAAGGACGCATTGAGGCTCTTGTCCATAAGCTCTTTGGATTGTTCTCCCGGCTAAAAGATTGAAAGTTTGATCAGTTCCTCCAAGTTCAAGATCGGCTTTTAGCGCTACGGAATCATATCCCTGCATTAATGGATACAAGAATTCATGCATGTAGATTGGATGATTTTTCTTAATTCTTTCTTGATACATATCTCTTTCTAGCATTTGATGAACAGTGAAGGTTTGAGCCAATTTAATGACTTCGGCTAGAGTGAGATTTTTTAACCAGTCAGCGTTCCAAGCAACTTCAACATCTTTTGGATCAAGAATTTTACTAACTTGTTCGAGATATTTCGTGGCATTTTTTTCGAGTTCTTCTTGGGTTTTTGGCTTACGGGCATTTAATTTATCAGTAGGATCCCCTATTTGGCCAGTAAAATTTCCGAACAATAAACACACTTGATGACCAGCTAATTGAAATTCTCGCAGTTTTTTAATTACAACCATGTGTCCTAAATGAAGATCTGCTCCAGACGGGTCAATTCCTAGCTTTACTCTTAACTTTTTGCCAGATTTTAATTTAGCCTCTAGTTCTTCTTTTACAATAACGTCGACGACTCCCCTGGTTAATAGTGTTTTATTGTCTATTTTCATTATATTTTGATTAATTGTGCTCTTGGATAAGTTATCAAATGCTCATGAAAAAGGCAACCAAGGCGTAAATGGACAAAATAACTTGACAATATTTAGACTTGGAATATAATCTGTCATCTTATCTTAAGTTTTGAAGCCTATGCTTGATAACAGTCTGTGTCAAATCGGATTCACAAAAAGTGAAGCTAAAGTATATCTAGAGCTTTCTAGAATTGGATCACAGGCTGTTAGTGTAGTGGCGAAGAAAATAGGGCTGAATAGGACGACTACTTATTCAATCTTAAAATCATTAGAGAAAAAGGGAGTGGTTTCATCTTTTAGAAATAATGGAATTAAATATTTCTCGGCTAATGATCCTAATAGTTTAATAGGTTATGTTGATCGTAAATGTCAGACTTTTGGTTATTATAGATCTGAACTTTTGACATTAATTCCCAGCTTTAGAAGTATTTGTGGGCAATATTCATTCTCTCCCCCATTGGTTAGTTATTTTGATGGAGTGGAGGGTGTAAAACATGTGATGTATGATGCATTAAATGCTGATGGTAGTTATTGTGCTTTTTTATCTTTGCATCGATTCTTGGATTATGGGTTTGAAGATTTTTTGATTCATTATAAAAATTCGCGCATTATAAATAAGAAAGTTAAGCTTCGAGCAATTGTACCCGATACTCCAAAGGTTCGGGCTTTTTTTAATAAGAATTATTCCAAAACTTCTGATCTGACAGAGATTTTATATGTTAAAAATCCTGGACTTATTAGAATGTTTAGAAATCAGGTGAATATTTATAATAATAAGATTTCAATAATTCATTTAGAAAAGGGGGAGGAATATGGTGTGATTATAGAGAGTAAGGAGGTGGCTGATATGCAGAGGGTTATTTTTGAGTTGGCATGGATGGGTTGTAAGCTAGGAATTACGGGATAAAGTCTGTATAATGGTTTTCGTGAAGAAATACACTTGTTCTAAATATAGTTTTGAAGGTAAAAGGTTGGATAAATTTTTAGTTGACGAATTAAAGAATTTTTCCAGATCTCAGCTTCAGCGAATGATTAAAGAAGAAGAAATTAAAGTTAACGGGAAGACTAAAAAGCCTGGATATGTTTTGACTAATGCTGATGTTGTAGAGATTGCTGATGTGAAAAAAGATCAAGGGACTTTGAATGCAGAAAAAGTTGATGTGCCAATTTTGTACGAAGATAAGGATGTATTGGTTGTAAATAAGCCATATGGAATGATTGTGCATCCTGTAGACGGGGCTAAATCGATGTCTGGGACTTTAGTAAATGCAATTTTGGATAAAATAAAAAAAGATGAATTTGTAAATCTTCGTCCTGGAATTGTTCACAGAATAGATAAAGATACGAGTGGAGCATTGATTATTGCTAGGAATAAAAAATCTTATGAACATTTAATTGGGCAATTTAAGGAAAGACGAGTGGATAAAACTTATTTAGCTTTGGTTTGTGGGATTTTAGAGCATCCAGAAGGGAGAATAGAATCTCCGATTGGGAGAGCTTATGTTGATAGGAAAAGAATGAGAGTTACGCATGAAAGTGAGGGAAAAGTAGCGATTAGTATTTATAAAACTTTGAAAACTTTTAAATTGGAACACGGAAGGTATTCTTGTAGTTTGCTTGAAGTGAAAATAAAAACGGGACGAACGCATCAAATTCGTGTGCATATGTCCGCTTTGGGAAGTCCAGTGATTGGAGATAGTGCATATGGGAACAAAAAACTAAATACTCTTTTTGAAGAAAAGTATGCTTTAAAAAGACAATTTTTACATGCTTATAAATTAGCCTTTGTTTCTCCGGCAACAAAAAAGGAGGTTGCAGTTGTAGCTGACCTCCCTTCTGATCTTGAGAATGTAATTACGCTTCTTTCTTAACGGTCTTTTTTGTAGCAGTTTTCTTTACTGCTGGTTTCTTTGTTGCGGCTTTTTTAGCTGTTGTTGTCTTTTTTGCGGGAGTAGCCGGTTCTTTCTTTACGATTTTTGAAGATTTTGGTGATCCTGCTACGATCGTGTTGATAACTTTTTTTGCTGGAGTTGATCCACCTGTGGCTTTAACGTCGACTATTTCTAGCTTTGTGACGCATTGGCGATGTCCTTTTGTTCTTCTGTATCTCTTTTTAGCCTTCATCTTGAAGACAATGACTTTCTTGTTTTTCTTGTGTTCCAAGATTTTAGCAGAAGCAAAGGCTCCAATAATTAAAGGAGTTCCGATAGTTATTTTGCCATTGTCATTAAGCAAGAATACTTTGTTAATTTCGATGGTACTGCCTTCTTTAGCAGGGAGTTGTCCAACTTCTAGTTTTGTACCTTTTTCAACTTTAAATTGTTGGCCTCCGATTTCGATTATTGCAAACATATAGGTTTTCTTAAAAAATGCCTCACTAATTTATTGAATATTTGCTTTCTGGTCAAGCTGAATTTACTTTTCGATGAGCTTTTTTAGCTCTTCTGAAGTTTTCTCGAGGGAGTCTTTGATAAGTGGATATTCTTTACTTGTAAACTCTCCTAATACAAAATCTGTTAAATCAATTGATTTATGAGTCAATTCTCCCCTACTTTCGATTCCTATTCTAATTCTTTGGAATTTTTCATCTCCCAGCTGTTCAATGATCGATCTCATACCATTATGGGTGCCTGCAGATCCTTTTTCGCGCACGCGAATTGTGCCTAACGGCAAATCTATGTCGTCGTAAATTACGATTAAGTCCTATAAAGCAACTTTGAAGAAATTGAGAATTTTGCTAACAGCCTCCCCGGATAAATTCATAAGAGTAGTCGGTTTTACTAAGAGGATTTGAGTATTTTTATATTCTATTTTAGATATTATTGACTTTAGCTTGGTGTCTTCTTTCCATTCATAAGGCACGTTTTCCGTCTCAAGTTGCCTTGTAAATTCATCTAAAGCTAAAAATCCGGCATTATGTCTTGTTTTAGTATATTTTGTTCCAATATTTCCTAATCCTACTATTATTTTCATTTTAAGGACGATAAGGTATTTTTTTGCCTTTTATCATGACAATGTCCCCAATTTTCGCTCCTGCTTTTTCAATAGTCTTTTTAATACCCGTTTTTTCTAAATGGTAATAAATGCGTTCTAATCCTTCTTGATTGCTGAGATCTGTCATTATAACAATTTGGTCGGTTCTTTGTCCTGCAATGTTGAAAATTTGACCTTCTTTAGTTTTTTCAACGCTGGTAATAGTAAATTTAACTTTGTCTAAATGAGGTCTTAGTATCGGCAGGATTTTTTCTTCGCTTGTTGGTTTCTGAGAGCGTTCCATTTTCTTTATTTCGGCGAGTTTTTTAGAAATCTCAAATAATAATGGTTGGAGACCTTCGTGTGTTGCAGCTGAAATAGTGAAAACCTTCTTGGTTTTAATTACTTTTTTCAATTCTTTGAGTCTTTTCTTAAGAGTTTCCTCGTCTATTGAATCAATTTTATTAATAACAATAATCTCTTCTCTCTGTCCCAATTCTTTACTGAATTTTTTTAATTCGTTGACGATAATTTTATAATTTTGATCGGCATCTTCAAGTAGTCCGTCGATCATGTGGACTAATAGTTTGGTGCGAGTTACATGTTTTAAAAATTGTATTCCTAGGCCTTTACCTTCACTTGCCCCTTCTATTAATCCCGGGATATCTGCGACTACAAACGTATCGTTTACAGATCCTCCAAATTTTCCCATTGATACAACTCCAAGGTTTGGAGTTAAAGTAGTGAAATGGTATGCAGCGATTTTTGGTCTGGCGTTGCTGATTACTGAAATTAAAGTAGATTTACCTACTGAAGGTAGTCCAATTAGCCCTACGTCTGCCACCATTTTTAATTCCATTGTGATTTCTTTTTTTTCTCCTGGTTCTCCGGTTTCAGCAAATTTAGGGGCTTGATGAGTAGAGGTTTTGAAATGGTAATTTCCTAGTCCACCCTTTCCTCCTTTTGCGATTACGATTTGGTCTCCTAAATGGCTCAAATCTGCCAATAATTCGGACTTGTCTTCGTTAAAAATAACAGTTCCTAACGGGACTTCCAAAAATAGAGTGGGGGCATCTTTGCCATGCATGTTTTTACCTTTTCCTGGTTCTCCAGATTCCGCTTTGTACATTTTAGACATTGCCAAATGATTCAAGGTGTTTAAATTGTTGTTAACCCTGATTAGGATATCTCCTCCGTGACCTCCGTCCCCTCCATCCGGACCGCCTTTTGGAACATATTTTTCTCTTCGGAAACTAGAACAGCCGTTGCCACCGTTTCCTGCAGTAATTTTAATTTTTAATTCGTCGCAAAACATGGTTCTACTATATAGATCTCAGATTGGCTTTTCAATTGATAAAAAGT
>Ga0233421_10000417_pt1 | contig 18016 bp, 16 predicted proteins | sample Watercolumn_Mata_3_FD_182725 | JGI IMG/M metagenome (GOLD analysis project Ga0233421, IMG submission 182725) | Freshwater microbial communities from Lake Matano, South Sulawesi, Indonesia - Watercolumn_Matano_2014_107_MG | ecosystem: Environmental > Aquatic > Freshwater > Lake | place... | reverse complement strand
CGCAGCAATATAAGCACTATAAATTAATTATGCAGATTAATTAGTGACTACAATTCTGGCGCATTTTTCACCTAACCGCCATCAGAATATAGAGTTAACTGATTTTTGTCTTGGAACTTCCGTTGCAAAAAATCAGTTCATGAATCCAGACCGATCTGCCGGTATTTCTTCATGACAAGCTTACGGCACCTCACCTTGAGTTCCGTGTCGAAAAAACTCTTGTCAATCAGGTGTTCCGTAACCGGACAAAACTTGCTGAACTTCCGAAAATGGAAAGAATAACCGGCAGGGTTTCGTTTTATCCGTTCATTGCCTAATTTGTGTGGAGTAAAGTCCACTTGATAAACGCAGAATCCAGGACATGATAGAAAGAATCTTCTCTTCAAGCCGTTACCTTGTGCTCATCGCCGTTGCGGGCACGTTTCTTGCATCGGTAACACTGCTTCTGTATGGTGGCTTTTCAATCGTCCAGATCATTACAGACACTATCCAGCACTTCCAGGCAAGCAGCAAAGGCGGAAAAGCGCTCGCACTGGGCTTCATCGAAACCATCGACCTCTTCCTGCTCGGAACCGTCTTTTTTATCATTTCAATGGGTCTGTATGAGCTGTTTATTGACGATACGATCCAGCTTCCGGCCTGGCTGGTGATCCATACTCTCGATGATCTGAAAAACAAGCTTATCGGCGTCATTGTTGTGGTCATGGCGGTGGTCTTTCTCGGCCATGTGGTCAAGTGGCACGGCGAACAGGAGCTGATCTGGCTGGGCGGAGCGATAGCTTTCGTCACCTCGGCCCTGACATACTTCCTAAGCAACAAGAAAAAATAGTAGCAGTATTTACTCCACAACGTGGTTGCCCTGCCCCTCCCCCTCTCTCACACTCCACCCTGAACACCCGGCACATTCTTCAACATGGATTGCCATGCCACCTGGTTGCGCGCAATGACAGTGGATGCAGGACATTGGTATAACTACGGCCTGCCGCCTGTCACTCTTTACCCTCTCAGTACCACTTCCGCGAGCGGTAATAGATCATAAACCCGATCACGATCAGCACCATCAGGCCAAGCACGGCATAGTAGCCCCACCAGAGGTTTAGCTCGGGCATGTTCCGGAAATTCATGCCGTACACACCCGCGATGAACGAAAGGGGCATGAAGATGGTTGCGATCATGGTGAGGAATTTCATGACTTCGTTCATCCGGTTGTTGACCCCGGCAAGCCAGTTCTCGTGCATACTGGTGACAATCTCCCGGAACACTTCGACCGTGTCGATTACAAGAATGACGTGGTCGTAAACATCCCTGAAGTAGTGCTCCACCATGTCACCCACAACCGCGAAGTCGTCGCGGGCCACGCTGCCGATAACCTCCCTGAGCGGCCAGACCGATCTGCGGAATATAATCAGCTCGCGCTTCAGTGAGTTCAGGGCGTTGAAGGTCTCCTGACTGAAGGTTGCCATCAGCTCAGCATCAAGTTCATCGATTCGGTTCTCGACCTCTTCGAGAATCGAGAAGTAATGATCCACAACCGAATCGACAAGCGTACAGGCCAGAAAGTCGGCATCATGCTTCCTGAGTCTGGAACCGCTGCTGTCGATCCGCTGCCGCACAGGATCGAACATGTCGCCGGGTTTTTCCTGGAAGGTGATCACCCAGCCGGGACCAAGCACGATGCTCAACTGCTCCTGGCCGATATCGCTTCTCTCGCTGTTGAAATCGAGCATCTGAAGGGTCAGAAACAGGTAACGCTCGAAATTTTCGACCTTCGGACGCTGGCCGGTATGCAGGATGTCCTCCTGCGTCAGCGGATCGATGCCAAACAGTTCGCCGAGAGTTTCGATAATACCGGTCTCATGAAGGCCATCAACATTGATCCAGAGAACCCGGAACTTTTCCTTCAGGGCAAGACACTCGGCAGCATGCTTCACGGACATGGTTACCGCCTGACCTTCATCGTAGCCGATAACCGTAATACCGGTCGTTTCAACCATCCGCTCACCGATATGGATAAGTGTACCGGAAGGCTGCCCAATGGATTTGACACGGCTTCTGAGCACTTTTTTCCCGCTTTTCCGCCGGTGGGAAATGCCCTGAGCCGAAAGGATGTGATGGTTTTTTTTCTTCATCGGTGAAGCGGTGATCGTTGTGCGGTCTGCTGCCTTTTCAAGGTAATGCAGAAGCCCTTTTCACACAACGCTGAATGATGAGTGGCTGAAAAGGAGCGCACCAGACAGGGCACCGCTGCATCAGGTATCGATCCACAACCCGGCTGTCATTGTAACTCGCCGGCAAAAAACACCCGCCATATACCAGACGCACACGGGTATCTCAGGAACCGGCACACTGTTCAGATCAATGGCTGGCTGGCAATGGCTCCTTTCAGTTCACTCATGGCTGCGGCAATAGTATGTTTTTGTCTTAAAACCTCAGGGGGAACCGGCAGTGAACGAAAAGACCATGCAGAGGCCATCGCCCGGAAAAGTTCCATGATGGCTCCGGCATCGCCGGCTGCTGCATACACACCGCCGGCTTCGAGCACAAGCCTTGATGTCGCGCCTTCGGGTGCGATCGCGCACAAGGGCAGACCCATGCCGAGCGCATCGAAGAGCCGGTCAGGTATGATACTGGTGCTGAGTGCCTGGTTTCCCTGCACAACGCAAAAGAAATCCGCATTCCGGCACTGCTCCAGCTCCCTGTCGATACCGCCGGTCTCATCGATGGTAAAGAGTTTTTCAATCGGCTTTCTGGCAACGCGACGCAGCAGCTCAGGCACACCGTCCCCGAGAATTGACAGTTCCACAGCGCCCGACATGATGCCGTCAGCCTTTATCCATGCATCAAGCCCGGCAATGAACGACTTGAGATCGGCCTTGGGCATGGCATCGACAAGCAGCGCAATCCGCAGAACGGTGCCTGGAATTTTCGATACCTGCTTCCTGAATACCGGGTGCGATGCATCGAAAGCCGATGGCACAATGGTCACTTTGCCGTAATCGAGCCGGCCATGGTACTTTTTCAGGAAATACTCCTTGAGCACGCGGGTCGGAGTCAGAAGAGGCACACCTGAAAGCAGGATATGCTCCTCGGCTTCAGCCGCAGCCGATGATGCCGAGTCGCCAGGCTGAGGCATGGATGGGTCGAGCGGCTCGGTGATATCGAGCATGACCGAAAACGAGTGGTTACGTGCCACTTCAAGAGCGAGCATAAGGGGCTCAAGAGGCGGCCCCTGGGCATAGAGCAGATCGATTCCGGGGTTCTCTTCGAGCAGTCGTCCGACCGTTTCCCTGGCGCTTTTCTCCCATACCGCACCATCGGACAAATCCCGGAAAAGACCGGATATTTTCAGCTTGAACGACTGGTTCAGTGCGGGAACAGCGTGTCCGTGCAGCAGATCGTTCCGGTCGGAAACATCAAGCCCCGATGCATCGATATCAGGAGCGGTACGGTATATCTCACCAACGGGATTTGAACCCGATTTCACATCGGGGGTCATGGCTGAGATGGCCGGAGGAGCGATCACGACAGGCTCCCAGCCTATTGCAGCGAGGTTCGAAGCGAACTTCCATGCCCTCGACGCACCACTGGTGACATAGGGCGGGAAATTCCTGGTAAGAAACAGGGCTTTTCTCACGACTTGCCGGAAGATTTTGATGTTTTCAGTTTCCTTCTGTCCACTGCAGCGCCAGCAATGAGCAACCCGAGCGACAGGAGCGTGGAGACCAGAGAAACTGTTCTGCCCGATTCGAACCTGCTCCGGTCATAAACGAAGCGGATATCATGCTCACCTGCCGGCACCATCACCCCTCTGACGAGGCCATCGACCTTGAGTGTCTGCTGCGCTTTTCCATCGACCGAGAGCTTCCATCTTTCAGGATAGAACACTTCGCTGAGTACAAGAAGCGCTTCGCCGTCCGCACGAACCGTCATGACGATCGATTCGGAGCTACGCTGCATCGTGAGCACCGTGCCGTTTGAAAAGCGCTTTAAACCCTGCCATGGCGATCCGGTCACAAAAACACCACCATCGGCACCCTGCCCGGCCATGACCGCATCGATGGCAACCCCGTCGTTCCGGACAGAGGCACCCCACGGAGCAAATCTTGCTCTTGGCAGGGTTCCTGTCAGCTCATACACCGTTACCGGCACCGGACCGGAGACGAGAGTCAGATTCCCGGCAGCCACAGGCTTCAGCCCCGGATCGTCGATTGGCAGGGGGCTGAGCACATAGCCAACATTGAGCATCCTGAGCACATCGAGGTTGGCCAGATTTTCGGTACGAGTGAGAATATCCTGATAGACGCCAAGCTTGGCGGCATGATAACCACCGGTTGATTCTATACCGGCAATGCTGAACTTGTTTTCGGTGAAAAGGCGGCCTGCCGGGTAAATTCTGAACACCCCCGGTCTGCTTGCAAGAAAGCGGGTTATGTCGTCTCCTTCGAGCGCCTTGTCGAGCGACGACCTTTCAGTCAGTGGTGACATTCGCAGCGAGCGCTCATCAGGGGAGACGATGCGATGGTCAAGCCAGCAGAGATCGGTCGACGACAGGATGACCAGAACAATGGCTGTTTCCCTGACCCCGACCATGCCGCGGGCGGCAATCCACAGCAGACCGGTACTGAGCGCCGTCGTGACAATCAGCAGAAAAAGGCTGCTTCGCCACAACTCCCAACGGAGGTTATCGACCATGGTCACCAGATCGAGGTTTTCGACCGGTACAGGCGGAAACGATCCCCGAACCCATTGCTCAACTCCGCCTTCGAGTGAGAGAAACAGAATGGCCGCGACGCCGATTGCAAGACCACCCCAGCTGAAAATACGGGAGGAGCCGGCAAGAGGTTTGTCGAGCCAGGCATGGATACCGTAACCCGCCAGAAGAGCAAGGCAGAGCGCCACGACGATCAGCGCCATCGAAGGCACCCTGAAAGAGCGGAACATGGGTGCAAAGTGGAAGAAGAGATCATACACCGGGCTGAAAAAACTGCCGAACGAGAGCAGAATGGCCAGAAGCATCATGGCGGCAAGGAACTGAACCATAGGATGGCGGCGACCGGAAACGATACCGGCAATGGCAAACAGGAGCACAATGATGCCAGCATAATGCGGAAAATCGGTAAAGGGCATGAAGCCCCAGTAGGCGATGCCGCCGAATCCGAAAGCTCCAGGCAGAATGTAGGTGATCAGTTCGGAGGGATGCATGGACCACAGAGTGGCATAACGATATGCATCGGCGGCATCACCGGCACCCGACCGGGCCGAGAAAGGCAGATAACCGAGCGCCGGAAAATAGACTTGAAGAGCGACCGCCACACCAAGCGCCAGCGCCAGCAGAGCAAGCACACCAACCTTTACTTTTGGCACGCCGGGCTTCGCATCGAACAGTATCTTCACCAGCAGAAGCGGTACGACAAGCATCCATGTGTACCAGGCGATCTGCACGTGGGCTCGCTGAAGCTGCAAACCAAGTAAAAGAGCCAGGAGGCCGGCATCGGCAAGAGTGCCCTTTTCGGCCAGACGGATTGCCGCCCAGAGAACCCAGGGCAGGTAAGCGGCCGTCATGAGCTGGCTGCCATGTCCCCATGCAAGCATGGCCGTCATAAAGGGGTTGAGCATAAAGGCCGAGCCGGCAAGAAAGCCTGCAATGCTGCCAAGCCCGAGCCGCCGGGCGAGCACGAATCCGCCCATGCCTGCAAACAGCAGGTGCAGGAGCTGGATATACATCGGATCGAGATGCAGAAGTCTGAACAGCAGATTCGGCATGTAGAGACCGCTGAGATAGCTGAAAGCCTCCACGGTGGGCATACCCGAAAAGGTCCAGTGCTCCCAGAGCGGATACTTCCCGGTTTGGGTCTGAAGCGCTTCGAGGGCCTTGTTGAGCGCTAAGGGCGTTATGCTGTCCGGCGATCCCGGTACATAGTGCAAGTTGAGTATCGGTCCGAAAGGCACGACAATCAGCAGAGAAAACAGCGCTATAACAGCCAGATACGGCCAGACGGCTTTATTCACGGAGCTTTATTCTTTCTTGACAGGTTCAGAAATGGTATGAACTTTAAAATAACCTCCCTCTCCTCCTGTTCCAACCGGAACGCCAGGATCATGAGCGTATAGACCACGCCGCCTGCACAGGCTGAGAAGAGAAGCATCGGAAAGGGAGGCAGGGCGGCGAGAAGGTGTCTGATGAAAAACATCACCCCTCCGGCAAGCATACCGGCAGCAGCCGGTTTCCATAGACTTACGGGAAAAAACGGTATGCCAAGCAGTAACCGGAGTTCGGTCATGCGCACCACCGTCAGCATCGCCATGACGAGCAGCGTCGAAAGAGCTGCTCCATCCAGTCCCAGGCGAGGAATCAGCAACCAGTGCAACAGCGCCTGCAACAGAAGCGCTCCGGCCTGATTGATCAAGCTCAGCCGCTCTTTTCCGCTCATGGCGAGCACCGTGCTGCCAAGGCCGAAGCAGGCATGCAGGAGCGCTGCGACGGAAAGAAGCACGAGCGCGTTCGACCCGACGGCGAACCCCTGGCCGAAAACGGAGAGCAGTTCACCGGGAAACAGTAAAAGCAACAGAAAGGGCAGCATGATGATCGACACGATCCAGCGGTTCACCATTCCGTAGGTATCCCTGATACCTGCCATATCCTGCCGTCCATGGTAACCGGCGATCATGGGCGCGGCGATCCCGGCAAAATCGAAAAGCACGGAGCGCAACAGCCCTGCCGTGCGGGCCGCTGGCTGGTAGACCCCTACGGTACCCACATCGGAAAGCAGGCCCAGCATCACCACATCGATCCAGTGCGAAAGCATGGTGAAAAGGGAGATCGCCAGGAGAGGGCGAGCAAAGCTTCTCATCTCCGGGTTTCCTTCGGCACGAAGCACATCACCCGGAGAGATACCGGTCATCTGTCTGAAGCCCGGTACTATCCAGACGAGTGCCACAAGCGGTGCAATCACGAAAGGCAGCGCCAGGGCGGCGTCGATACCCGAAGCGGATCGTGCGACCATCATGGTGAGGAGCAGAAGCACCGGCTGGATCACCTGGGTGGCCAGCACTTTGGGCAGAAGACGGTGATATGCCTGTATGGCATGACCGGCCATAATCGTCATCACCGACAATGGCAGTCCCGCAGCGGCACTGCACAGCACAAGACGCAGAAGCCCGCCCCCATGCAGCAATCCGGCAATCGCACCCGAAAAGAGCACAATCAGCGCCCCGACAAGGATCGAAACCAGCGTCGAACGTTTCATCGCCGAGGCAATGACTGCTTTGCGCTCCTCATCAACCCTCAGGGATACAAACCGGAGCAGACCTGCATCGAGACCACCGACAGCCAGCACCTCGCCCACCTGCATCACGGCAACCACAAGGGCGTATGTGCCAAGAGCATCAGCGCCAAGCAGTCTGGCCGCCACAAGGTTGTATGCGAACCGGAAAAGCTGACCGAACACAAAGCCGGCCATGCCAATGCCTCCCTCCCTGGCGATGGTCACCTCCCGTTTCACAACCTTCTCCCCCGCTGCATGGCTTCTCTCAGCTCGCGCACCATTGTTTCGGCAAGCCTGTCCCAGCTGTGTGCTCGGGCAAACGCCTGCCGCTCCGCTTTCCGGGTGTCGGCCAGCGCCTCCGGAACGAGCCGCACAAACTCTTCAGGAGTCGATGCGACGTGCACTATACCCCTGGCCTCCCGGACAGCATTGCAGTAGTCGATGGCCAGCACCGGCACGCCGGCCGCGGCATACTCGTAGAGCTTGTTCGGGTGCGATGCGCGTTTCAGCTCGCTCCGTTCGAGCGGCATCAGGGCAAGATCGAAGTGCTGTACCCAGGCCGGAAGCTCATCGTATACTACTTTGCCAGCCCAGTGAACGTTCGGCAATCTGAGCAGCCCGGCGTGACGCTCCGCCCAGTCTCGACTGTAGGCCGGGCCGACAAGCACGATACTGTATGCTGGCCAGGCCCTGGCGACCGATCCGACAAGATCGGTATCGATCCAGTCCATCGCACCGGCATAACCGAGCACGGCTCCCGGGAGTGAACGCATCTTTTCAGGCATTTCGAAACGAGGCCGGGCGAAATGCTCAAATTCGACGCCATTGCCAAGTTCGACGCAGCGCTGTTCCGTAGCAGGCCGGAGCTTTTCAAGCAGCAGATCGCTGACATAAAAGATCAGATCTGCCCTCCGAACAAAGCGGTGCAGAGACTCCCTCAGCCAGGGCTGGGCAGAGGTAAACCCGAGATGGTCGTCGTTGGCATCGTAAAAGCGTACCCGACAGGTCATCGACGCGGCCAGCCCCCCCCAGTAGATGTTGCTCAATCCGACGATCCGTTCAGGGGATGCAAATCCGAGCATCCGGCACCAGAAGACAGCGATCATCCATCCGGCTATCGTGACTGCCCATCGGAAAAGCACGTTATTGAAGAGCTGAACCCTTCCCTGCGGCACGTTTTTGATGAACGGCACTGTCACAACCGTCACCTTTCCTCGCCTGACAGGCAGCCAGTGGCTGCGTCGCCCAAGCACAAAAGGCTCGATGAAAAGGATGCGCCAATCCTCTGGAAAGCGAGTGAGCAGGCGCTGCTTCCGGGTGGAGAGAAAATCCCACTGGATTTCGGAAAACCAGATAAGATCGACCCGCTCCGTGCTGTGCTCACCGCCGCGCTGCAAGTTCGAATATCCTGATTTTTTCAAAAAAACAGCGCAACAAAGGCCTGACTCCCTTCAGGCAGAAGAGGGGTGAACGTACGCCGAACTCCGCGCTGCGCACAACATCGAACCCGGCTCTCGACAGGAGAGCATCAAGCGAACGGCGCGGCATTTCATGAAAGTGGTCGGGGCTTTGCAGAAAACCCGGTTTCCATGAAGGAGTGGAAAGGAACAGGCGCGACGAGGGGGCAGGATCGAGCACTTTCCGGATTTCAAGCAGGAGGTGCAGCGGATTGAACAGGTGTTCGATCACCTCGAAAGCCGTCACTACAGGATAGCGCCTGCCGGCCACTCCACTGTCAGCATCGAGCAGCCCGGTATCGAGGTCTACAGTCGTGTTGCTGAACCGGCACCCGAAGTACGATTCAAGCATGGTGGTCACAGAAGTATGGTCACCGATGTCGAGACCGGCAGCCGCCGGAAGCGACAGAGCACCGGAAGCCCTCACAAAGGCAAGACTCTTTTCCCACCGGACAGCGTGTGCCGGATCGGCGCTCCATCTCCGGTCAACCACCGTCCTGAATATCTGTTCCTTTGTCATGTGCGTTCTCCTTTGCGATCACCTGCCCCGACACCTGTCAGGCGAAGAAACAGACGATAACGCAGCAATGCAAGCAGCGTCCGGAAAGGCAGAAGCAGGGGATAGAGAAAAAGCCCTCTGAACAGACCGTATTTGCCGAAAAGCCGCATGGCCGCTCCGCTTTTGCGAAGCTGCCGGCCAAGGCTCATCTCGCCGCCGGAAGAGGCCGATACGCGATGCCAGACCCTCGAAGAGGGCTGGTACATGACGACCAGTCCACGCCTGCGCACCTTTATGGAAAGATCGACATCTTCCCCGTACATCCCGAATCGTTCGTCGAAACCTCCGACCGCCTCGAAGTCGCAGCAACGCATGGCCAGGCAGCATCCGGTAGCGTAGCCGACCGGGCGGGCAACGCTGAATCGCGGCCCATCAGGCATCCTGATCCCCGTATGCATGATGAGCCCTGTTGCCGGTCTGAGCACTCCTCCGGCATACCATATCCGTCCGGGATCGTCCATGTAGAGAATTTTCGGAGAAGCAACGCCGACCCACGGTTTCTTCAGTTCATCGAGCAATGGATGAAGAAATCCGGAATCGACGACCGTATCGTTATTCAGAAACAGTACTGTTTCGAACCCGCGTCCGCGAAGTGATGCAAATCCTGCGTTGTTTCCTCCTGCAAACCCGAGATTGCGGGGAAGTTCGAGAATTTCAACATCGGGAAAAGCCTTCCGGACAAAGGTTGTTGTGCCGTCAGTGGAGGCGTTGTCCACCAGAAGCGTGGTGAATTCAGGACTTCTGACTCTGGAAAGCGAGGCCAGACAGGCAAGGGTGTCCTCTGCACCATTCCAGCTCAGCACAATGACTGCCGTACCGCCCATCGTTACGCATCCCTCCGCCGGCACTGTTCAAGAAAATCAACCGATTCCGAAGCAAAACGGTTCCAGGAGTTTCTGCGGCAGGCCTCGTCTATACCCTCGTTCAGCGGCAGATGCTCCCGTTCACGGAAAAAGTCGAGAATTCCGGCGGCGAGGGCATCTGCGCCATACTCCCTGACGAGCCAGCCGGTACGTCCATGCTCGATCTGGTCTCCAAGGGCCCCGATGCTGAAGGCGATCACCGGCACGCCATGGCCGAACGCCAGCGATACGATGCCCGACTGCGAAGCTGAACGATAGGGCAGAACGACGGCATCGGCGGCAGCCATCAGTCTGGCAACCTGTCCTGAAGGCACATAGCCTTCGTAAAAATCGACCTGACCGGTAATTCCGAGGCGTTCCGCCTGATGCCTGAACACCGAAGAATCGAGAATGAACTCTCCGGCCACAACAAGGCGAACCGATGAATCCCTGCGCAACACGATGGCCATAGTCTCCAGCAAGGTATCGACTCCCTTGTATTCTCTGATGTAACCAAAAAAAAGCAGCACTTTCGATGCTCGGGGCAGGCCGAGGTCTTGTCTGGCCTCGGGTTTCGATGGAGCCGACCCCTGCCGTTCATAGAGCGGATGGAAAAGACAACGGCTTTTTGCCTCCGGACTGAAGACCCTCAGTTCCGTTTCGACCGTTCGGGACAGGGTGATGAACCCCTCGGATGAAGCGACCAGCATTCTTTTCAGCATCGACTCTCCCGGAATGGTTTCATGGGAGGTGAAATTATGGAGCAGCACCACGGTTTTCAGGCCGCTCGCCCGGCGAATGATCATGCAGAGGGGAGCAAGTACGCCGCTCCAGTAAGCAAAGAGCAGCACATCGGGTCTGTCGGCACGAAGCCTCCGAGCCACCGTCAGCCAGCTCAGCGGATTCAGAAGATCAAGAGAAAGTTGCGTATCGTGCAAAACCGGAACATACGGCTCTGATGCCGGCCTGCCCTTCATAAGCCATCGGGGCCAGAGACTTCTGAAGGTTACCGGAATCACCTCGCAGCCCTCCTCCCCGAATGCCCGGCCAAGTCGCTCGCTGAATCGGGCGATCCCCCCCTTGAGAGGAGGAAACGGACTGAGCATCGCTATCCGCAGCGAAGTCAAGGAGCGGCTTCCGGTTTGATTCGGTTCCGGTTACGCTTCGCCGAACCCCTGTTCAAAAAAATCGACAAGCTGTCGGGCCGCCTCGATTTCATCCTCTCCCTCCAGTCTGAGCACCATGCGGGAGCCTTTGGGGGCGGCAAGGCTCATGACGCCTATGATCGACTTGGCATTGATTACCGAACCATCCATTTCAATGTAAAACTCGGACTTGAATTTGGAGGCGAGCTTGACAACCGCCGCCGCCGGACGGGTGTGCAACCCCGCGCTGTTTCTTATAATCACTTCCTGGACGATCACTGGTACTGGTTGGTTTTAAATATTATGGCTGGCTGATAACCTGAGCAACTTCACAATTTCCTGACCATGGCAATTTCGTCACATGCCATGAGTTTCGGGCAATTGGTGCAATCACGCCAGATTTTCTGGGGAAAATACTCCTTTTCAATCTCCTTGTAACCCATTCTGCTGAAAAATCCGGGATTCAGGGTCAGCACAAACACCTCTCTGACCCCCTCTTCTGTCAGCACGGTTTCAGCCTTTTCAACCAGAAGACGCCCGATGCCTTTGCCCCGGAACTCGTCGAGCACCGCAAGCGACCGAATTTCTGCCAGCTTCACCGTATAGAACGCTACAGCACAGCATCCGATGACCCGCCCCTGATATTCGGCAACAAAAAAATCACGAATATCCTCGATAATATTCTCTACCGGCCGTTTGAGCATGATCCCCTGACCGGCATACCCGGCGGTGATCCGTGAGATGTCTGCCGCGTCGCTCAGGCGAGCATTCCTGACGCAGGTATCAGTTGCCGGCATTTTCGACAGGTAACCGGTTCTGTTGTGAGACCTGCTTCCACAACTCATCCTTTAGTGCCTTGAGTCCGTGGCCGGCAACGCTTGATATGGCCAGCACTCTGACACCCGGCTCAAGCTCGGGAACGGAAAAATCCCCCGGAGCGATGTCCATCTTGGTGATCACAGCGAACCTCGGTTTCGAAAGCAGCGCCGGGTCGAACTTCTCCAGCTCTTTCAGGAGCGTGGCATACTCTGCGGCAATATCTGCCGAGTCTGCCGAAACCATGATCAAAAGGATTTTGGTGCGTTCGATATGGCGCAGAAACTGTATTCCAAGTCCGCGGCCTTCAGCAGCCCCTTCAATGATGCCCGGAATATCAGCCATGACAAAGGATTTGTACTCTTCATACCGCACAATGCCGAGATTCGGCACCAGCGTGGTGAACGGGTAGTCGGCGATTTTCGGACGCGCCGCGCTGAGTACCGAAATCAGAGTCGATTTTCCTGCGTTGGGAAAGCCCACCAGACCGACATCGGCCATAAGCTTCAGCTCCATCTCGAGTTCGTATTCCTCGCCTTTTTCGCCGGGCTGGGCGAAACGGGGCGCCTGCCTGGTCGCCGTGGCGAAATGCTGGTTCCCCCATCCGCCGCGTCCACCTTTGCAGATCAGCACCTCCTGGCCGTCCTCGACCATGTCGCACATCACCTCACCGGTCCCGGCATTGCGCACCACCGTGCCGCAGGGCACTCCGATGACGATATCGCCGCCATCCTTGCCGGTCTTGCGTGCGCCAAGACCATGAGCACCGCGATCAGCAATGTAGGATTTGCGGTACTTGAAATCGAGCAGGGTGGCAAGCTGTCTGTTGGCACGCAGATATACGTGACCGCCACGGCCACCGTCACCGCCGTCAGGCCCACCTTTAGGAACAAATTTTTCTCTTCTGAAACTGACACAACCACGGCCGCCGTCTCCGGCCTTCACAGAGATCTTCGCACTATCGACAAACTTCACGCTTCTGTCCTTTTTGTAATAATCGCTATCGTTACCTATGTTAAACTGAATCCGAAACCAGAACCCGCTATGCCTGCTTCCAGAAAAACCGAACCGTCAGCTGCCCCGACAATTGAAGAGCTGATCCTGCGCCTCGAAGAGATCACTCACCGCATTGAAAACCCGGATACAGGCCTGGAAAACTCCATTGCACTGTACGAAGAGGGTATTTCAGTTGCTGAAGAGTGCCGCAAGCGGCTTCAGGAAACCCGCAAAAAGCTTGAAACCATCAACCCGGAGCTTCCAAGAAGCACAAAATCCGAGAGTTCAAGACCGGCAGACCTCTTCGGCATGGAAACCTGAGGATGGGGTGATAAGTGCTGAGCACTGTGTGTCAGATGTGACGCATTATTGTACGGGGTCATCGCCCTGTCACCTGTCATCTGTCACCCTTCCAGCATTTTCCTGAGAATATCATTCACAAGCTTTGGGTTGGCCTTGCCCTTCATCTTCTGCATGCACTGACCTACAAAGAACCCGAAAAGCTGCGTTTTGCCGCTGCGATATTTTTCGAGCTGCGAAGTGTTGGCGTCGAGAATCTCACGGATAGCCACTTCGATCGCCCCGGTATCGGAGACCTGGGCAAGCCCTTCCCGCTCCACGATCGCCTCAGGCGTCCCTTCATCCTGCTGCATGATCTCGAAAACCTGCTTGGCGATGGTGTTGCTGATAGTACCGGCGCTGATGAGTCTGATAAGACCGCCTATCCGTTCGGGCGAAATACCGAACTCGTGAATGTCGAGATATTTCTCCTTCAGGGTGCGCATCACTTCGCCCATCACCCAGTTTGACGATGCCTTCGCATCACCGGACACCTTCAGTGCAGATTCGAAATAGTCGGCGATTTCACGTTCAACCGTCAGCACACCGGCATCATAAGCCGGAATGCCATACTCCGAAACGAAACGAGCAGCCCTGTCCTCGGGAAACTCCGGCAGCTCATCACGCATACGGTGCATCATGCCTTCATCCACCAGCACCGGCACAAGGTCGGGATCCGGGAAATAACGGTAATCATGGGCATGCTCCTTTCCACGCATCGAGCGGGTTTCGAGCCTGTCGGCATCCCAGAGGCGGGTCTCCTGCACAATCGTACCGCCTGCCTCGATCACCTCGATGTGACGCTTCGCCTCGTACTCGATGGCTTGCTCGACGTTGCGGAACGAGTTCATGTTCTTGATCTCGGTGCGGATACCGTATTCAGTCGCACCGACCGGCCTGACCGACACGTTCGCATCGCAGCGCAGGCTGCCCTCCTCCATGTTACCGTCAGAAACACCGAGATACTTGACGATCTGACGCAACTTCTGCAGGTAAGCAGAAGCCTCCCTCGGGGTGCGCATATCGGGATAGCTCACGATCTCGAGCAGCGGTACGCCACAACGGTTCACGTCGATATACGTATCGTCGCCAATGTCGTGAATCGATTTGCCGGCATCCTCCTCGATATGAATCCTGACCAGGCGAATATCCTTGCGCCCCTCTTCGGTTTCGATATGGATCAACCCCTCCGAGCAGATCGGCTCCTCGTACTGCGAAATCTGGTATCCTTTCGGCAGATCGGGATAGAAGTAGTTCTTTCGTGCCAGAATCGAGTGACGGGCTATGGTGCAATTGGTCGCCAGCCCGAGCTTGACGGCATCCTCCACCACACGGGCGTTCAGCACCGGAAGCGCACCGGGAAGGGCCAGGCAGACCGGACAGACATTGGTATTGGCCGACTTGCCGAACTTAGCGGAACACCCGCAGAACGCCTTGCTTTCTGTATTGAGCTGGCAGTGGACCTCCAGGCCCACGACAATTTCATAATTCATTAGTGACTGCAATAGTGAAAAAAACTTGTCGGAATCCGGCAGAGCTTACCGTTCAGTACTGAAGCTGAATTTCTGCCCCCCGATCGTGGCTTCACCCATAATGCCCGCATTAGGCATGGCGAAAACGGCTACACCATTCGAATAGTCGGTATTGGTAGCCATTCCGGCCTTGACGACCACAACAGCAAGCTGGGCACTCAGCTCATAATTGCCTTTCATGAAATCCGCAAGAGCCCTCTGGTCCTTGAAGAAAATAATTTCTGAAAACGACTGCCCACCAAGCTGTGGACCGACATTGAGCATCGTCACCGTTGAACGCCCGATCGGCTGCCCCTGCTCATACACGACACCCTTGCCATGGCCGCCACCGATGATCATGAAACCGCCCTTGTAAATATCGGAAAAGACAGCATAACCGTAAGCCCTTTCAAAAAAGCGCTCAATTGAAGGATCAGCCTCCTTGAATTTTCCTATGGTACGATCAGCATTCATCTCGTCAGCCGGGTCCCAGCCTGCATGAGCCGTACCAAAAACCATCGTCACCGCCGCCAGTGCAATAAGCAGCACCCTGATCGATTTTACCATGTTCATCATGACATCCGATTTTTTTGTTTGATAAATAAAATCAAACCGGCGAAAAATTGCAATGCAACGCCAGCCTGTAATGTACGATTTTCCAGCCTGAAAACCCCGCCCTTTCACGGCAGGGAAAAAGCCGGAATCTCAAAAGGTTGGACGACAAACCCTGCGGAATCTTTCACCCCGGAAACGCCAGGGCCTGAAATGCCATGATGACCTGAAACCTGATATTCATGAGGCCTTACCACCTGGCCGCCTCCGGCACCGCCCCTTTCCTTTCATTCTGAACAGAGCGAAGCTGACTTCTGCGACACTCCCGGCTTCAGATGAGCTGAAAAATCATCTTTTGGTAAAACGGAGATATCAGGATTCTTTATCCTGGCAAATCGGTATCAGAATGAGTTCAGAAAAAAAGACATGCATTGAAAATGGCTGAGGCTTTTCATGGCCTGAGCGATAACCGTTCTTCTGCCGTGTCCGGCAGCCCCATGGAGCATCAGTCACCGTACACAAGCTGGTTGCGCCTTACCTGCTCTAAGGATTGAGGTCCGCTGTTATCGGCAGTTATTTTTCTGCCCCTCGAACGGACGAATTCGGCGGTCGCTGAATCCGTTGCATCGGTTATGCTGTACCCGAAGCTTTCGTCAATCACCAGACGGCTCCGGTTGAGATTGACATAGGTCAATCCAGACTTCACCTCTCTTACTATGATCGGCGGATAAATGCACTTTTCACCGATTAACGTGCTCATATACCTTGAAGAGTCGCTGCTGATGAGCCGGACACCAGAAATATCTGTAATGACTGATGGCAGCTGAGCCAATGTCGCGATCTCCCGTGTTTCAGATAAAGACCGATACCGCCTGTAAAGGTCAGGATACTTTTCAATAGCAGCATCGTTAAAATAGATAATAAACGGTATTCTAGCCATTTCATGGATATATCGTGAAGAATCATGTCCTCTTCCGGTATAGACTGACTCCCCATGATCGGAAAACAGAACCAGCACCGTTGGTTTTTTCAATTTATCGATATGGCCGATAATTTTTGACAGCTTGTAATCAACATATCTCAAGGCGGAATCATAGCCTTCAACCTGATCCCTCACATCGACATGCGTTTCAGCAATTTTTTTTGAGGCATTTACCGTAAAATAATCATCAACCTCCCCCCGAAAGTCTTCCGGAATATTTTCAAGATAGGGGCCATGCCCTGCGTAGGAATGAAGAAATGTAACAACAGGTCGATCGGCATCTTCATGGTTTTGATCAGCAGCAAGATGCTTCATGAAGAATATATGACCCCAGGGCTTTTTGACAATCTCGTTATTACCGAGAACCCCGCTGTTAACACTGAAGGTTTTTTCAGCGTTATTAAAAATGATAGCTGATGCCTGATTCCAGGTACCAGTCATTCCCTGATTACTTATCAGGCGTGTTCGCAGCCCCCCTTTACGGAGCACGTCAACGACAGAAATTCTTTTTCTGTGAGTGATTGGCAGAACATTTTCTTTACGGTCAAGAGGAAAAGAGAAGGCTTCGAGCAGAGACTGACTGGTATGCGTATGCGTGCAAAAGACATTATGAAAAACGAGAAGGTTGCGACTTTCCCGTTGCAGTCTGCTCAAATAGGGTGTCGTATTTCTTGGATAGCCATACACACCCATATTGAATACTGACAGGGATTCACCGATAAAAACGATCTGATCGACGTTTTCTCCGGAAAATTGAACTTCAGGAATCTGATTGTCAAAATTCTTTTTTACGGTTTCAAGTTCATTGGAATTGTTAATAAAAAGCCATACCGAATCCTTGAAAACCACAACAAAAGAGCATAACACCAGCAAAGATATTATTCCACTCAGAAACCAATATCTGTATTTTACGAAAGCGGGCTTTTTGAGAACAAGATTCAGCAGATAATAGGTAACTGCGGATAAGAGCAGATAAAGTATAAATAAATAAGCCGTATCAGGCGGTGGTTTTATGGAATGGATAACAGTGGAAATCCAGAACAACGCTTTGGCGTTGTCAAATCCTTTTGCCTCATCGAAGGAATCCATCCCTAAATTTCCGATAATCCAGGAAATCGAGGGAACATAAAAAATCCATAAAACACCGGCAAGAAACGCCATCGTGGCAGCAAGCCATCTGCGTATGATGAAAAGCATGATGGACAGATACATCATGCCCATAAAAAACAGATTCTGGAAGAACCTTACTTCGTATAACCTCTCAAGAATTTGCTCGTACATCTTTTTTGCTCAGATCAGCTCTCAGGATCGCTCAGCCAACGATAATGGTACTGACATCAAACCCGATATGTTTTTTATTTGCAATACCCGCCTCATCAAACACGACACATAAATACTTTTCAATACCACTACCGATGATTTCACTTAACCTGAATAATTCACGAGCAAAAAACCGAATCGATTTTTGAAGTAAAAAACAGTTTGCTAATCGACGCTATCAGGTCAAGCTCGACTTGCAAACCAATATGAGCTGACTACCCATACGTTTTTG
>Ga0233421_10000412_pt1 | contig 18276 bp, 15 predicted proteins | sample Watercolumn_Mata_3_FD_182725 | JGI IMG/M metagenome (GOLD analysis project Ga0233421, IMG submission 182725) | Freshwater microbial communities from Lake Matano, South Sulawesi, Indonesia - Watercolumn_Matano_2014_107_MG | ecosystem: Environmental > Aquatic > Freshwater > Lake | place... | reverse complement strand
CTTCAATCGCCACTTTGGCCTTGAACTGTGACGTAAAGCTGTTCCTTTTCTTTTCGCTCATAACTTGTCCCGTTTTAGGGCAAGTTACCACCTTAAACCTCTGTCTGAAAATCGGGGTCCATTATAGGCGCATCCCCGGTTATGCAGCCCAGCTCACCTGCCAGACGCTCGGACTGGCCCTTGTCATGGTTATGATCATCGCGGCGGTATCGAGTTATATCGGAGTGCGCAAGGTATTGCAGATACAGCCTTTCGATATCTTCAGGGGCTGAAATGAGCGATTCGGCGATTATCAGGGCCAGCAACCTGGTCAAGTGGTTTGGCGAGGGCGAAGCAAGAACCGTGGCGGTCAGGCAAGCCTCTTTCGAAGCTCACTATGGTGAGATGCTCTATATCGTCGGTCCCTCTGGGAGCGGCAAGACGACTCTCCTCAGCATGATTTCAGGCATCCTGAAGCCGAACGAGGGCCGTGTCATCGTTGAAGACCAGGATATCTGGAGCATGAGTGACGACGAGCTGGCCGAACTACGTCTGAACAAGATCGGATTTGTCTTTCAGGACTACCATCTTTTTCCGAGGCTGACCACGGTTGAAAACGTAGCCATTCCACTGATTCTTAAGAAAATGGAGTGGAACGAGGCAATGAAACTCTCTCGAGACTACCTCGACATCGTCGGCCTGAAGGATCGGGCCGACCTTCAGCCGGTGAAACTGAGCGGCGGTGAGCAGCAGCGGGTGGCGATTGCAAGGGCTATTGCCGGCAAGCCGGACATACTGATCTTCGATGAGCCGACCGCGTCGCTCGACGGCGATACCGGAAGGAAGATCGTGGAGTTCGTGAAGTCAAATATCCTGAATGAAAAACGCGCCATCATCATTGTGACGCATGACAGCAGGATATACGAGTATGCGGACAGGATCATGAAAATGGAGGATGGAAAAATTGTCGGGTATGAAACCATTCATTCGTATGAGAAATAAAATTCTGATCGGCATTGCAATCTTCGGCATCCTTTTTGGCCTCGGAAGCGCTTTTTTCATGAGGTTGCGCCCGAAGTCGGAGCCCCCGGCTTTCAAACCGGCGTCGAATCCCTACCGGAGCGGGATATACGCCAACGGAATTATCGAGAGCGCCCAGCAGAGCGGCGCGAACGTGAATCTCTATCCCGAAGTATCCGGCACAGTGATGAAAATCCTCGTCAGTGAAGGGCAGCGTGTCAGGTCAGGCGAGCGGCTGCTTATGCTTGACGACACGGTTCAGCGTTCGACAGCCGAATCGGTCAAAGCGGGCGTCGCGGTGGCTGAGGCGACTCTTGCCAATGTGCAGTCGCAGTATGCAAAATTGAAAGCTTCGTGGAATCTCGATCCGCGATCGGTGAGCAGGGATGCGCTCGATACCGCCTCTAATGCCGTCCGGTCGGCGAAGGCGAACCTCGAACTTTCCTGCAAACAGTATGAGGCAGCCAAAGCACTGCTTGGCAAATATACTCTCACAGCCCGCCAGGACTGTACGATTCTGGCCATCAATACCTCGGTTGGCAGCTACATTTCCAGCCAGGGTGGCTACAACTCCTATACGAGCGGTTATGTACCGGTGATTGTCATGGGTAATCCGGACAACAACCTCCAGGTACGATGTTACGTCGCTGAAATCCTGATCCAGCGTCTGCCGGAGCCGAAACGGATAAGCGCCAGCATGTCGATACGCGGTACCACGATCAGAATTCCTCTGAAATTTGTCCGCTTCCAGCCGAACGTCACAACCAAAATCGAGCTTTCAAGCCAACGCACTGAGCGGGTGGATGTAAGGGTGCTGCCGCTTGTCTTCAGATTCGAAAAACCGGACAACATAACTCTCTATCCCGGTCAACTGGTCGATATCTATATCGGTGAACAAGCTGCAAACAGAAAATAGCCGTAAGGCAAAAATGCCGAAGTGCATCGTCCTGTGCGGCGTTGCATTGCTCTCCGTTCCCTCGTTTCTGTTTTCGGGATGTGCGGTCGGGCCGGATTTCGTAAAACCGGAAGCCCCGATGGCGAAGTCTTATGTCAGGGAGGTTCTTCCGGTGCATGAGGGGCTGGGACAGCGTTTCGACGAGGGTATCGGCCCTGCGGCATACTGGTGGAAGTCGTTCGGTTCCAGCCAGCTCGACGCTGTCGTTGCAGAGTGTCTGGTGAACAACCCCGGATTGCAGGCCGCCGAGGCAAGTCTCAGGGAAAGCCGGGAGAATCTGATTGCCGGAGCCGGGATTTTTTATCCGCAGGTCAGCTCGACCTTTTCTTATTTGAGGGAGGCTGCCTCTCCAACCGTTTCCGGAGGCAGCGGTGCCATCTTCAATCTCACGACACTTTCCGCATCGGTCAGTTACGCTCTCGATCTCTTCGGCGGGCAGCGCCGCAGTGTCGAGGCCCTTGGCGCGCAGGTTGACGTGCAGCGGGCGCAGACAATCGGTGTGTACATGACGCTGACTGGCAACATCGTCAATACCTGCATCGCCATCGCCGCGTATCGTGAGGAACTCGATGAGATCAACCAGCTGATCGCCATCGAAAAAGATCAGCTCTCGATCGCCACGAAGCAGAACCAGGCGGGTATCGCCCCTTACAGCGCCGTGCTGGCCATGCAGAACCAGCTCGCCTCGCTCGAAGCCTCTGCTCCGCCGGTCAGGCAGAAACTGAGCCAGGCCGAACACCTGCTCGCGACGCTGGCAGGCAAGGCTCCGGCTGAATGGGAGACGCCTGATATGCGTCTGTCCGGCATTTCACTTCCCGACAGAGTGCCGCTCTCGCTGCCCTCCGAACTGGTGCGCCAGCGCCCGGACATTCTTGCCGCCGAAGCCGGGCTGCACGCGGCCAGCGCCCGGATCGGCGTGGCCACGGCGGCTCTCTTTCCCAGCTTTGCCCTTGCCGGCAGTTACGGACGTTCAGGCAACGGGATTGATGGTCTTTCCGATCCGGCGAGCCGCTTCTGGTCGATAGGTGGTAACGCCTTGCAGCCAGTATTCAACGGAGGTTCGCTCAGAGCGAAAAGGCGGGCAGCGATCGATGTGCGCGACCAGCATCTTGCCCTGTATCGCCAGACCGTGCTCAGCGCATTTGCCCAGGTTGCCGATCTCATCCGCGCGCTGGAGCATGACGCAGAGCAGTTGCAAGCCGGCTTGAAGGCGGTCGAAAGCACCAGACTCGCACTCGATCTTGTCCAGGCCAATTACAAAGCAGGTATGGTCAACTACCTCCAGGTCATCCTCGCCGACATCCAGTACCGCCAGGCACGCATCGGCTATCTGCAAACTCGTGCCAGGCAGATGCAGGACACTGCCGCGATGTACGTAGCCCTCGGTGGCGGCTGGCAGAGTGATGATGGGGCGAAAGCGAAGGTGGGGCTGTGACGAGAAAGACCATAAAACAAAAAAGACCTGCAAGTCGTAACCCGCAAGTCGTTCTGCCTTTATTGGTACACCCGAGAGGATTCGAACCCCTAACCTTCTGATCCGTAGTCAGATGCTCTATCCAGTTGAGCTACAGGTGCCTGTTGAACCAACCCGGAGGGATCAGGATCGGTTCAGTGTAGCGTGTACGGGATTCGAACCCGTGATCTTCGCCTTGAGAGGGCGATGTCCTGGGCCACTAGACGAACACGCCATATAACTTGTCTCTGAATCAGTTGGTGGGCCCTGTAGGACTTGAACCTACGACCCAGCGATTATGAGTCGCTTGCTCTGACCAACTGAGCTAAGGGCCCCTGCGCCGTGCTGTACTTCAGAGTTAACTAATATAACTTATCTCGTTTTTATTGCAAGCGATATTTATCTTTTTTTTGAGAGTTTTTCATGAAAACTCCTGGTATTTTTCACGCACTATGTCGGCTCCGAGTGCCGTCAGTTTTTTTTCGATCGCTTCGTATCCACGATCAAGGTGATAGACTCTGAGCACCTCGGTTGTGTCCCTGGCAACCAGGCCGGCAAGCACCAGGCAGGCCGATGCCCTAAGATCGGTTGACATGACTTTTGTGCCGGTCAGCTCCTGAGGTCCGTGAACCAGTGCCCAGTTGTCTCTGATTTCGATATTTGCCCCCAGCCGGTTGAGTTCCGGAATATGGTTGAATCGTTCATGGTAGATACGGTCGATGATCGTGCTGGTGCCCTGAGCCTGCGTCATGAGTGCCATCCATTGTGCCTGCATGTCCGTCGGGAATTCGGGGTAAGGTCTGGCGGTTATATCCACCGGCATCAGTTTTTCCGGTGCGGAGAGAGATATCGAGTCTTCGGTTGTTCTGACTGTGCAGCCGGTCTGCCGGAATGCGTCATTGACTGACGCAAGGTGCTCGGGTACTACGCCGGTGACGGTGACACTGCCTCCTGTGATTGCTGCTGCACACAAGAGGGTTCCGGCTTCGATCCGGTCGAAGATGTTTTCGAATTCAACGGCTTTGAGCTGATCGACCCCTTCGATGGTGAGCGTCGTCGTGCCGACGCCGTCGATATTGGCCCCCATTTTTATCAGGAACCGGCAGAGACATTCGATTTCGGGTTCGAGGGCGGCATTGTCGAGAACAGTTGTGCCTGTTGCAGTGACTGCCGCCATCAGGGCGTTGCCTGTTGCACCGACCGACGAGACAGGGAAATCGATACGGGCGCCGCGCAGCTTCGATCCGTTGACCTTCGCGTCGATAAACCCTTTTTCAATGGTAACCGTTGCACCAAGCTTCTCCATGACCATGATATGGAGATCAACCGGGCGGGGGCCGAAAGCGCAACCTCCCGGAAGGGATACCCTTGTGTGTCTGAACCTCGCAAGCAGCGGGCCGAGTACGTAGATCGATGCGCGCATTTTCTTGACCAGTTCATAGGGGGCTTCTATACTTTTCAGGTGTCCTGAAGAGACCTTCAGGAGGTTGTTACTGAAAGAAACTTCCGCTCCGAGATAGTCAAGCAACTGGATGAAGGTACGAACATCCTTGAGATCCGGAATACGATCGATCGCGAAAGAGCCGTCAGGAGTCAGGAGGGTTGCTGCTATGACCGGCAGCGCGGAGTTTTTTGATCCTGACGCGGCAATGGTGCCGCCGATTTTTTTCCCGCCTCGGATGACGAGCTTATCCATGCATTTCGTTGGTTATATGCAAAAAGGCTTATTTAATTATTTCAGGCACAGAAAAACAAATTTTATTTTAAAACCATTTTTTATCAGCTCCTGCAAGCTTTCTGTCCGTTTCGCAGGTCTATGGTTTGCAATAGTGAGTACCAACCGATCCGATAGTATGCGAATGTTTTCCGGCAGCCACTTCATACCGGCGTCTGTCATCAGGCTTCTCTGTGTGTACCTTTTTCTTGCCATCTCCGTCACCATGCTTCCTTCTGCTGGCAGTGCGGCCAGCAGGGAGATGAATCGTATCAACCGTGAGCGCAGTATGGTTGAACGGAATCTGAAAGATCTCAGGAAGCAGCTTGACGAATACCAGTCAAAGCTGAGAACTATAAAAAAAGACGAGAGCCGTTCAATCGATGCGTTAAAGAACATTCGCAGGCAGATTCAGGTTCATGAGCGTCTCATAGCTGAAAACCAGGTGCTTCTGAAAAATCTTGATGAAGAGCTTGACCGGTTGCAGAACCAGCTCGCCGAAAATCGTGAGAACTATCACCATGTTTCAAATGATTTTCAGAGGGTGGTTGTCGCGGCCTACAAGCATGGAGGTGACCGGAATGCTGAGCTGCTGTTCTCTTCAGGCTCGGTCAACGATGCCGTCGTGAGGTCGAAGTACATGGGATTTCTTTCACGCTCGGTCAGGTCTAAGGTGAACGATCTTCAGTCGAGTGCACAACAGATGGAAAGCAGCCGGGCGCACCTCAGGCACACCTATCAGGAGAAGGTACAGGCAATAAAGGCGCAGCAGGAACAGTTGCAGAGCTACTCTTCAAAAAAGAGGGAAAAGGAGGATGTGCTAAGCGGGATCAAAAAAGACAAGAAAGAGTATGCCTCAAGGATTGTCGAAGTGCGCACGAAGCAGCGTCAGATGCAGGCCAGGATCGAGTCGCTGATCATGGCCCAGCAGGAGCTGATCCGTAAGGAGCAGGAGCGTAACAGGCTTGAGGCACTTCGGCGCCAGCGACTTGCAGCAATACAGGCCGCCGAACGGCGTCGAAAGGCCGCTGAGAGTGCCAGGGCTGTCCAGCAGTTGAAACGTCGCACTAAACCCGAAACGCCACTATCTTCAGTCCGTTCTGAAAACATTTCGAAATCACCATCCCGTCCGGTTTCAGACGCCAGAACACCTGTACCTGCCCCGGTACCCGAAGCGCCGATGGCGGAAACTCCGGTTTCTGAAACTCCCAGGGAAGCTTCGCCGGTTGTTATCGATTTCACCGAAAGGGAGATCGACCGGGTATCGGCTGATTTCGATGCGGGTTCTTCGCTACCCTGGCCGGTCAGCAACGGTGTTGTGGTGCGCAGGTTCGGATCCAGTCTTGACAGGGAGCTGAATATCGTGACTGTCAGCAATGGCATCGATATATCGGTGCCGGTCGGCAGTCAGGTCAAATCGGTTTCGGGTGGCAAGGTGGTGCAGATCACCTATCTGCCGAGTTTCGGCAATGTGGTGATTGTACGTCATCCAAAATCGTATCTTACTGTTTATGCCAATCTTGCACGGGTCTCTGTGGCAAGGGGAGAGATCATCCGTTCACGTCAGTTGCTTGGTGCTACGGCAGCCTTGCCGGAAGGCGGTTCAATCATGCATTTCGAGATATGGAAAGGCAAGGCGAAGCAGAATCCGCAGAGATGGCTCAGATAACAAGGAGAGAACCATGGGATTGAAGTGGATTTTCACTACGATGGTTTCTGTGCTGTTCCGTCCGGATTCTTTCTGGAAAGATGCCCGTGAGCGGTTGCAGGAAGCTAATGCGATGCGCGATTATGCCGCGCCGGTCATAGCGATTGTCCAGCTCTGCAAGCTTCCGTTCATCGGCATTCCGAGGATGGCCATGCTGCTTTCGATTATCAGCTTCACGGTCGATGTCGCCGTGCTTTATTTTCTGTCTGGCGCGATTGTGAGCATTGCCGGTACTGACCGTTCCGAAACGATTCAGAATGATGTCATGACGGTGCTCTGCTATTCGTTAACCCCAGTATGGCTCGCCGAGCCATTCCTGTTTACGGGAGCGTGGCGCTGGCTTTTCATGGTCGTTGCGCTTATCTATACCCTGTTCATTTCCCGGCTCGGCATACTTGCTGTCCCTGGTATCGAAAATCCGCGGATCGAAGCGATTTCCAGAAAATCGGGTTTTCTGGTGGCTATGGCGACAATGATTTCATTCACGCTTTCCAATGGGCTTATCCGTTTGTTCACCTCATTCTGACTGTCGATTTATGGAACCTCATGATCTCCATCTTGATTACGGCCTGGTTGAAGCCATTCTGATTCCGTTTATCCGGAACGAGATCAGGAAATTCGGTTTCAGGTCGGTAGTGCTTGGTCTTTCAGGAGGTATCGATTCTGCTGTGGTGTGCGAACTTGCCGTCAGGGCGCTTGGATCGGAAAATGTGCTTGCGCTTCTCATGCCGTACAGAGCGAGCAGCCAGGAGAGTCTCGACCACGCCCGGCTGATGGTGGACCGGCTTGACATAAGGGCCGAAATCACACCGGTGACCGGGGTGGTTGATGCTTTTTTCTCCACGCGACCTGATGCCAGCCGGTTAAGAAAGGGAAACGTCATGGCCCGCTCGAGGATGCTCTGCCTGTACGACGTTTCGGCACGGGATGGCTGCCTGGTGCTTGGTACCAGCAACAAGACCGAACTGATGCTCGGTTACGGAACCATGTTTGGCGACATGGCATCGGCAGTCAATCCGATCGGAGATCTTTATAAAACGCAGATTTTCGGTCTGGCAAGGCATCTCGGTATTCCGGGGGTGCTTATCGACAAACCGCCATCCGCCGATCTCTGGGAAGGGCAGAGCGACGAGGAGGATCTCGGCTTCAGCTATGAAGACGTTGACAAACTCCTCTTCATGATGCTCGAAGAGCGTATGGACAGGGAGTCGATTCTGGCAGAAGGCATTGAGCCGGCCTTCTACCAACGGGTCAGAAGCATGGTAGTCAGGAACCAGTACAAGCGCATGATGCCCGTTATCGCCAAACTCTCCAGCCGCACGCCCGGCATCGACTTCCGTTACGCCCGCGACTGGCAGGAGGTGAGGTGAAGAGAATTATGAATGATAAATTATGAATGATGAATTATGAATGATGAATTGGGGGAAATTGGTATGGGACTTTTGGGACCAGTGGGACGAATGAGACACCTGGGAGAAAAGGACTGAAGGAATTTTTTCTTCGACCCGGAAGTCCCAGATGTCTCACCAGTCCCAATTGTCCCACTTCCTAAAACGACCGCAGCACGGTGTCGGCGAGATAGTGCCTGTCGTCCTTTTCCGGGAAATCGGTGGTGCAGTGCAGGCCGCGGGATTCTCGGCGTTTGATGGCGCTCTGGATGACGAGGCTGGCGACTTTGATGATGTTGCGCAGTTCGATGATCTGCGGGGTGATTCTCGTTTTCTTGTAATAGACCTCGGTCTCCTCCTTCAGGAAGTCGATGCGGCGGCGGGCGCGGTCGAGGCGCAGGTCGCTGCGCACGATGCCCACGTAGTCGTTCATGATCGCCTGCGTCTCTTTCTTGTTGTGCGCCACCAGAATCCACTCCTCGGGGGTCGAGGTGCCGGAGTCGTCCCAGTCAGGGAACTCGCGCTCGTGGTGGATGGCGTTCAGCTCGGCGCGAATGTCCTCGCTGGAGCGCCAGGCGAAAACCAGCGCTTCGAGCAGGGAGTTGCTCGCCAGCCGGTTTGCGCCGTGCACGCCGGTGCAGCTCGCCTCGCCGCAGGCGTAGAGCCGTGCGATGGTGCTGCGGCCACGGTTGTCCGTCCTGATGCCGCCGCAGGAGTAGTGCGCTGCCGGAACCACTGGAATCATCTCCCTGGTCATGTCGATGCCGAAGCTGAGGCAGGTCTCGTGAATGTGCGGGAAGTGCTCCTTAACCCGTTCTGCGTCGATGTGCGTCACATCGAGAAAGACGCACTCGTCACCGCTCTTCTTCATCTCCGAATCGATCGCCCGCGCCACGATGTCTCTCGGGGCGAGGTTTTCGCGCCGGTCGTAGCGGTGCATGAACGTCTCACCCTCCTTGTTGCGCAGAATGCCGCCAAATCCGCGCACTGCCTCCGAGATCAGGAACGACTTGGCCTTCGGGTGGAACAGCGAGGTCGGGTGGAACTGGATGAACTCCATGTTGGCGATTTCCGCACCGGCTCGATATGCCATCGCGATGCCGTCGCCGGTGGCGATATCCGGGTTCGTCGTATGCAGATAGACGTGGCCCAGGCCGCCCGAGGCGACCATTGTCACCTTCGAGAGAATCTTCTTCGGCTTGTGGTTGAGCGTGTCGAGCACGTAGGCACCGTAGCAGGTGATGTCGTTGGTCTTGATGTTGAGATGGTGCTCGGTGATCAGTTCGAGTGCGTAGTGATGTTCGAGCAGGGTGATGTTGGGGTGAGCATCGACTCTTGCCAGTAACGCCGATTCGACCTCGCGCCCAGTCAGGTCTTTGGCATGCACGATCCGGTTGCGCGAGTGTCCTCCCTCTTTGCCGAGGTCGAGCGTATGATCCGGGTTGGTGGTGAACTCCACACCAAGCTCGATGAGGCGCCGGATGTGCGCCGGGCCTTCGTGAACCAGGATGCTTACCATCGCTTCGTCACACAGGCCGGCGCCTGCGTCGAGGGTGTCGTCAATATGCAGTTCAGGGCTGTCGTTTGGTGCTATCGTTGCAGCGATTCCCCCCTGGGCCCAGTTGGTGTTGGAGGTGGAACTCTCTTTTTTGGTGATGATCGTGACCGTGGCATGGTCGGCCATGTTGATGGTGAAATAGAGACCTCCGATGCCGCTGCCGATAACCAGCACATCGGTTTTCACTTCCTGTATCATGCTTCTCTGGTGGCGTATTTGACGATTGACCTGGTTTTTACCGCTCCTTCGCGGAGTATTCCACGGATGCTCCGGCAACAACAGGTAATATAGTCACTTCGATCTCAACTTCAGGGCCTCGCGCCCCGGCAAAGCAGCGTTTATCGCAATCCGGCAATCCTCGTTCCAAATTCAAATCAAAGATCACGACGCCATCAGCTTGGCGGCATGTCAATGATAAACCTCCGTCATTGCGAGGAGCTCGTATCCGGGTCGATACCGCACACGGACTTTGAACATGATTCTCCTCCCGGTTGTAGGGACGGCTCTTGTGGCCGTCCTCTTCCGTAAAAGCGCCATTGCCTCGACAGCGTGAAATACAAGCAAACCAACGCATGTTCATGGAAAGGTGCGTAGCGACGTGGCAATCCATGCGGCGTTATTGCTCCGGCCATTAAAACTCTTAAACAATTGCCCTGTCCCGAAAGCTTTCGGGACGAGGTATGCGGATAAAACAAAATAAATCAGGGCTTCAGCCCAATTTCTGACAACGGCGGCGATTGAGATTTCTTGTTGCCGGAGTTAAAAAGATGGATAGCCGCGTCCCGACGAGTCGGGACGCGCGATGACGATTCTCCATGAATCGAGAAGCAGACCGACATGCTCAAATCAAAAAATGATGGAGTGATACGATCATTCGTAAGTTTTGCCTTGTCACGCTCTCGCGCCGTGACGGACTGAAAACAGAACCGGGAATCCGTCGCGTGACGATTCCCGGTCTGGTCAAACTATGAGCGATAGTTCCGTTACGGCAGCAGCACTGCGCAGGAGATCACCGTTGTCCAGAGGCCGGTTTCGCCTTCGGCGGACTGGGTGATGTTGAACGAATTGACGATCTTGCCGCTCATCTTGTAGATGCCCTCGCGCTCGTCCCAGTCCTTGTTGGGATCGAACTCGATGCCGAGCGTGGTGGCGAGCATCGTGGCGGCCAGATCCTCGGCGTATTCACCCGACTGTTCGGCGGTTTCGCCGTACGGATGGTGTTCGGAGAGGTAGCCGTACTGGCTGTCGTCCGCCGGAAGGGCCACGCCGACCGATGCGGAGACGAGACGGTTGTTTTCGTTGGTGGAGTTGCGGGCCAGAACCGCGAAGGTGATCTGTCCGGGAGAAAGATACTTGAGCCCCTCTTCGACGCTGACTCGCTCGCATTTGGGAGGGAAGATGCTGGAAACCGTCACCAGGTTGCACTTTTCGATCTTGGCATCACGCAGGGCGAGCTCGAACGAGGAGAGGTACTCTTTGTGCCTTCCGACACCCTTGGTGAAAAATACTTTTGTCGGGACGAATGACAAGGTGGTTTCTCCGGATAGAGGTTGAAAATAGTCTTCAGATTGTGCAATTATAGGAAAAACGGAACGCTTTCAAAACGATTTTTTTGCGCTTGCCACCTTAAAAAATTTACGCTTGCCCGCGCGGATGATAACCGGTGTTACAGCGAATTCGAAGACGGCGTTGATGTCCGACACTTTATCGTCGCCCGCATGCACCGCCCCCTGCTGGATCATGCGCCGCGCCTCGTTCTTCGACGGGAACGCCTTGAGTGCCATAAGCAGCTCGACGATGGGCATCGAAGTCTCCTCGAACTCCACGGTCACGAGATCGTCCGGAGCCTGTTTGTTGACGATCACCCGGTCGAAATGCTCCTGCGCTCTGGCGGCTTCCTCCGTCGAGTAGTACTGCGCCACCACCTCGCGAGCGAGTTCCCGCTTGGTCTCGCGCGGATTGACGGCGATCCGTTCGGCGATGGACGCGCCGTTCCCGCTGTGGTGCGGCACGAGCAGGTTCCAGTACGTTTCGATCAGGGTGTCGGGAATCGAGAGTGTGCGGCCGTACATATCCTCCGGCGTGTCGTTGAAGCAGATGGCATTGCCGAGCGACTTGGACATCTTTTCGCTGCCGTCGGTGCCGACAAGCAGCGGCATGGTGATGCACACCTGCGGCTCGATGCCGTATTCGCGCTGGAGGTCGCGCCCGACGAGCAGGTTGAATTTCTGATCGGTGCCGCCAAGCTCCACGTCGTTTTTCAGGTGCACCGAGTCCATGCCCTGGGCGAGGGGATAGAGAAACTCGTGGATCGAGATCGGCGTCTGAGAGCGGTAGCGTTTCTCGAAATCATCGCGCTCCAGCATCCGCGCCACCGTGTAATGGCTCGACAGCCGGATGACATCGGCGAACTGCATGTTGCCAAGCCAGTCGGCGTTGTAGCAGATGGTGGTTCTTTCGGAGTCGAGAATTTTCGAGGCCTGCTCGAAGTAGCTCCTGCCGTTCTCGCGAGCCTCTTCGGCGGTGAGCTGAGGGCGGGTCTTGCTTTTGCTGGAGGGATCGCCGATCATCGCCGTGAAGTCGCCGATGATGAGAATCGCCTCGTGGCCCAGATCCTGAAATTCACGCAGCTTGCGGAGCACCACCGAGTGGCCGAGGTGCAGGTCGGGGCGCGATGGATCAGCGCCGAGCTTGATCTTCAGCGGTGTGCCGGACTTGAGACTTTTCGCAAGCTTGCGTTCGAGCTCGTCGGTGCTGATGACCTCGATGGTGTTGCTGACGATAATATCGAGCTGTTCCCTGACGGATGGAAAATTCATGGCAAATTGAAATGTCGTCTGGTTAATATTGTTTCCTGATCTGCTGCAACTGCCGTTCAGCGTCGCGTGACTTGATGGTCTCGCGTTTGTCGTAAAGCTTTTTGCCGCGGGCAATGCCGAGTTCGACCTTGAGCACGCCCCGCTTGTTGAAGTATGCCTTGAGCGGAATCAGGGTCAGCCCCTTTTCGTTGATCTTTGACTGCAAACGCATGATTTCCGCCTTGTGCAACAAGAGGCGGCGGCTGCGTTTGGGTTCGAGCTTGTCGAGTGTGTTGTGCTCGTAGGGGGTGATCTGCATGTTTTCGAGCCACACCTGACCATGATGGATCATGGCGTAGCTCTCGCTCAGGCTCGCCTTGCCGAGCCGAACCGATTTGACCTCGCTGCCGAGAAGTTCGATGCCTGCCTCGATGGTGTCGAGTATCTCGAACTCGAAGCGAGCCTTCCGGTTGCTGATGGCCGTAACGTATTCGGGTTTGCCTTGCTTTTTTGTCAACGGATTGTCTCTCAGGTTTCGGATTCGTAAAAGCTCTTCGGGATCATGTTGCCGACATTGAGCACAAGATAAGGGTCAAACACTTTTTTTACGCGCACCATTTCCATGATGCCTTCGGTACCGTACATCTGTACCAGATATTCACTTTTGAGTTTGCCGATACCGTGTTCTGCCGAAAGGGTTCCGCCCATCGCGAGTACTTCGGTGACGAGCTGCCGGTAGAGCGCTTTGGCCCTGTCGAATTCCTCCCTGTTGCGTGGCAGAATGTTCAGGTGCAAATGGGCGTTGCCGATATGGCCGAAGATAATCCAGGTGAACCCTTCTCGTTCGCATCGATCCCGGTAGAGCCGGTAGAGTTCGTCGAAGCGGTCGTCCGGTAAGGCCATGTCGGTGCTTACCTTGCTTTCCGACTGGCGGCTGAGCCATTCGTTGACCAGTACCGGAAGGCGGTGACGGAACTCACGGAGCTTTGACAGGCCATCGCTGTCAACCGCAGCCCAGGTCTGGTCGGCAGGCGAACCGGTTGCGGCCATCAGTTCGAGCCATGATTCAAGAGCCTTCTCTTCATCCTCTCCGGTTGTCTCCTCCTCGAAATAAATCGCTCCACCCACGTTCTCAGGTATTTCGGGATAGCTTTGCCTGAGAAAGTCGAGCGCCCTGCGGTCAAAGAGTTCAAGCGCCCTGGGATTGACGCCGTTATGATGATTGCGTGCCTTTCTGACGAAAGAGAGAAGCTGCTCTTCATCGACGAACCATGCAAGGCAGGCTATCACCTTTTCGGGAGCCGGGCGCAGCAGCAGTTCTGCTTCGACAACGACGTCCAGAGTGCCTTCCGAGCCGATGAACAGGTCGATCAGCTCCATGCCTGGAGCAGACCAGTATCCGGCATTGTGTTTCGAGGTGCCCGGCATTGCATAATCGGGTCTGCGGAACGACAGGTGCCCGGCAACGGGCAGATCGATGCAGAATAGTCCCTCGGCATCGGCAACCGTCCCGCCTCTTCTGATCTCGATGAGGTCACCCTGAGGCAGCACCACCTTGAGCGCATGAACGCAGTTTCTTGTCGGGCCGTATTTCAGGGAACGTGAACCGGTGGAGTTGTTTGCAATCGTACTGCCGATGAAGCAGCTTTTCTCGGTCGGATCGGGCGGGTAGAACCATCCGGCAGAAGCTGTTTTTGCCTGAATATCCTGAAGCAGGGCTCCGGCCTGTACGCGAATCAACGCCCGCTCTTTGTCGAGCGCTACAACTTCACCGATATGGTCGAGTCGCTGCATCGAAATGACATGATCACCGAAGGGTATCCTGCCGCCAGTCGTGCCGGTGCCGTTACCTGCAATGGTGTATCGCCGTCCTTCGGCCACAGCATTGCCGAGCAGTGTGGCAACTTCTTCAATACTTTCGGGGAAAAAGACTCCGGGAGTCCAGCCGTTTTTCAGATTGCTGGTGTCTTCGAGAAAGCCGGCAATCGCCGATGGTTCACTCTTGTAAAGCATCAGTCACTGCTCTCCTGTTCGGTCTGTGGTGAAATACTGGTGCTGTCGGCAGCGGATTCTTCGGATTTTGCCGGCTGTCTGGCACTCAGTGAGTCGTTGAGCGCCTTGACTTTCGCGACAGCCATGTTTCCGGAATACTCCTGTTTCGGTTTGTGTTTATCGATGAGGTAGTATCTGATCATTTCACGGGCGATCGGTGCGGAGATACTGCCGCCGAAACCGGCGTTTTCCACGAGAACCGCAATGGCAATCTGCGGGTTTTCAACCGGTGCGAAGCAGATGAACCAGGCATGGTCCTGGCCGTGGGGGTTCTGTGCAGTACCGGTTTTGCCTGCAACCGTAATACCCGGAACCTGCGCCAGGGTGCCCGTGCCTTGCAGTACCACTCCCTGCATACCCTCCTTGATTATGCCGAAGGTCTGTTTCGAAACCGGAAGGGTTTTCGATACATGCTGCATCGGCACGTAGATGCCGGTTCTGGTGTCGCGATACCCTTTTACCACGTGCGGTTCATGCAAGGTGCCGTTATTGGCTATGGTTGCCGTGTAATTGGCGAGTTGCAGCGGTGTGGCGCCCAGCTCGCCCTGACCGATGCCGAGGCTTACCAGATAGCCTCTTGTCCAGCGACCTTCTCCGTATCGCCTGTCGTAATAGGCCGCATCAGGCAGCAGACCCTTTCGTTCACCAGCCAGATCAATGCCCTCGCGCTGGCCGAAACCGAACATCCGTCCGTATTTGTTCCATCTTTCAAGTCCGACTTTCAGCATGAGCTGGTAAAAATAGATGTTGCAGGACTCGATGATGGCTTTTTTGAGATTGACAGTGCCGTGAGCATGGCCGCCATGACAGTGGAACGTGCGTCCGCCGAAGTTCCAGCCTCCGGTACAGAAAATGGCATCCTGGGGTTTGATGATCCCCTCTTCGAGTCCGGCGATTGCCAGTACCATCTTGTAGGTCGAGCCAGGGGGATAGACGGCCTGTATGGCACGGTTGTACAAAGGTTTCTGCGGGGACAAGGCAATTTCTGCCCACTCTTTCTTCCGGGTGGTTCCGTTGAGGATGTCGAGGTCGAAATCAGGCTCGCTGCAAAACGCCAGCACACCGCCGTCCTTTGGATCGATTGCTACCACCGCCCCCGATTTGCCGGTCGTCCGCAGAAGGTTTTCGGCAAGTTGCTGCAGGTCGGCATCGATGGTCAGGTAGAGGTCGTTGCCTTTGATGGACGGGATGTCGTTTTTACCGTCGTTATATTTGCCTACAAGCATTCCGAGCGGGTTGACCAGTTCGAAACGGGCTCCTTTTTCACCCCGGAGCTGCTCTTCGTAGGAGCGCTCGATGCCGGTAAATCCGATTTTGTCATCCGGAGTGTATCCTTTTTCGCTCAGAGTGTCAAGCTGTTGCCTGTTCACATTGCGCAGGTAGCCGAAAAGGTGTGTTCCCCGGAACAGATCGCTGTATTTTCTCTTGTCCTCGATCTCGATGATGACACCCGGAAGTTTCCAGAGATTTTCACTGATGCGGGCCACAACGAATTCGTTCAGATCCCGGTAGACGGTTGAAACGGCAAACGGGCTGAAATCCCTGGCCTCCTTGATCTTTTCTCTCAGCTCATCTTCCGGCAGTTCAAGCAGGTGTGCCAGGAAGGGAATGCTCGATTCGCGCAGTTCTGAAGGGATGACCTTGAGGGTGTAGAGCGCCCTGTTCTCAAGGACGGTAGTGCCGTTTCTGTCGATGAAATGACCCCTTGGCGCCTGTTCCCATATCCGCCGTATACTTCCTGACCGGGTACCGATGTCCTCATGTTCGAAAAGCTGAAGCCATGCAAGCCGGCCCACAAGAAACAGGAATACGGCAGCTATGAGGTAGACGATCAGTTTGACGCCTTGCTGAAGCTTGTCCATCGCTCAATCCTTCAACTGTTTCTTCAGGGCGAAGTGATAGATCAGCACAGCCAGCACCATGCTCATGAGGGAGCCGATGATGACCGTTTCAGGCAATCTGATATAAAGGGGGAGTGAAAGCGGATCGTTCAGGATCGAGTGAACCAGGTTGCCTGTGATGACGGAGGTTGCGGCTGCGGCATAGAACATCCTCTTTTTTTTGACCGATGTTGCATGACTCTCCTCAGGTACGTGAAAAAATCCTGCTGCGAATCCCTGCACGGTGCCCGCAAGAGCATACAGGCCAAGGTTGCCCACCAGGAACCCGCTGATGAGGCCGGCTGCAAAGCCGTAGTTGGTGCCGGTTCTCTGCCCGATTGACATGGAGATGAAGGCGATGAAGATGGCCATGATGTCAGGCGAAGTGTGCAGGATGAGCAGTTTCGAAACGAGAAAACGCTGCACGACTGCCAGAATGAGCACGGTAACCGTATAGAGAAAATATTTTTTCAAATCAGTACCGGATTGTCGTTTGTTGCCTGTTGTTATCTTGCCATTGCCTTGTCATTCACTCTCCTTTTTCCGGGCTGTCCGGTGAAGTCATGAGGCCTGTTTTTTCCAGCGGCGGTTTTGTCATTGACACGAGCACCCAGGACAACGAGGAGAAATCGACTGCCAGCCGGATATCGACGTTGTAGAACAGTTTGTCTTTCGATATGCGGGTGATACGACCGACAGGAATGCCGCGGTTGGCGAATGTGCTGAAATCCGAGGTTGTCACACCTTCACCGGGAAGCAGTCTGCTGCTCACGGGTACATGCTCCATTTTGGCCAGGTGCTCGTTACCGTTTTCCCATGAAAGAATGCCGAAAGTGCGGGTGCTGTCTGAAACCACACTGACCATGAAATTCCTGTTGATCACCGGAAGGACTTTGGCGTAGTTGGGCGACACGTCGATCACCCGGCCAACCAGCCCGTCGGGTGTCAGTACCGTCATATCCCTGGCAATACCCTGGCGCGCTCCGGCATTGATGATGAGCATGTTGTCGGTTGCGCTGAATCTTCTGTCCACCACACGCGCAATTCTGTAGCGGTCAGCCCATCCTGGCGCGTTTGCCTGCAAGTCGCTGATGGCTTTGGCGTCTCCGAGAGATTCCCGCTGGTGCAGGAGGCTGGTGAACAGTCGGGCATTCTGCAGGAACAACCGCTCGTTGTCCTGTTTCAGGGTAAAGATACTGGTGGCATCGGTGAGCTGTTTTGAAACGGCAGCGTTCACGGCCAGTCCACGCTCGCGGATCGCATCGAGCGTCTCCTTGCGCTGAAGCTGCATGAGCATGACAGAGATGCTGCAATACAGCAGAAAATAGAGATACGCGGTATGTTTGGCGATAAAACGGAAAAAGCTCGACACGTCCGTTGTCTTCCTTGTTAACACATTGAATGCAACCCGTGAGGCATCTTGTTCCGGCAAGGAAAAAGATGGCTGGAGTGCATGGGGAAACCTGTGTCCGAGGGTCTCATTCGGTAACAGGGCCCGGTACAGTCAGAAGGCTGAAGATACAAGTCATAAAACGAAAATATAACAGATATGCAGGCTTTTCTTCGATGAATTTTACGGACGCCTGTCTGTATCGATCGTCTCAGACGAAAAACCGTTTTTTGCTTTTTATCCTGAAATGACGATTTTAACCTGAATAATTCACGAGCAAAAAACCGAATCGATTTTTGAAGTAAAAAACAGTTTGTTAATCGACGCTATCAGGTCAAGCTCGACTTGCAAACCAATATGAGCTGACTACCCATACGTTTT
>Ga0233421_10000409_pt1 | contig 18371 bp, 11 predicted proteins | sample Watercolumn_Mata_3_FD_182725 | JGI IMG/M metagenome (GOLD analysis project Ga0233421, IMG submission 182725) | Freshwater microbial communities from Lake Matano, South Sulawesi, Indonesia - Watercolumn_Matano_2014_107_MG | ecosystem: Environmental > Aquatic > Freshwater > Lake | place... | reverse complement strand
CAAGTTCCCGCTGCTCAGCAAGTCGGGCGAGGAAGTGCAGCCCGGCGAGTCCCTGCTGGTGTGGACGACCACGCCCTGGACGCTTACCAGCAACGTCGCCGCCGCCGTCCATCCCGATCTGCCGTACGTCCAGGTGCGCCAGGGCAATGAAACCTTCTGGCTGTCCAAGGGCGCTTTGTTCGGGGCGATCAAAGGCCCGTACCAGATCGTGGCGGAGCGCCCAGGCAGCGAGCTGGTGGGCTGGACGTACCGCGGCCCCTTCGACGAGCTGCCGCCTCAGGCGGGCATCGTCCACCGGGTCATTCCCTGGAAAGAGGTGGGCGAGGAGGAGGGCACGGGCATCGTGCACACCGCCCCGGGCTGCGGCAAGGAGGACTTCCAGCTCAGCAAGCAGTTCGGCCTGGCCGTCATCGCCCCGATTGACGAGTTCGGCGTCTTCGTGGACGGCTTCGCCTGGCTCACCGGCCAGGAGGCGGGACCGGCGGCGAGCGCCATCTTCGACGACCTGCAGCGCAAGGGCCTGCTCTATCGCCTGGAAGACTACACCCACCGCTACCCGGTGTGCTGGCGCTGCCACTCCGAGCTCCTCTTCCGCCTGGTGGCCGAGTGGTTCATCCGCATGGACCAACTGCGCTACCAGATCATGGACGTGGTGCGCCAGATTCGCTGGATACCTGCCTTTGGCCAGGAGCGGGAGCTGGACTGGCTGCGCAACATGAGCGACTGGATGATCTCCAAGAAGCGCTACTGGGGCCTGGCCCTGCCCATCTGGGAGTGCCAGCAGTGTGGCCACTTTGAGCTCATTGGCTCGGAGGGGGAGCTAAAGGAGCGGGCCGTGGAGGGCTGGGAGACGTTCGCCGGGCACACCCCCCATCGCCCCTGGATTGACGCCGTCAAAATCCTCTGCCCGCAGTGCGGCGAGAAGGTGGCGCGCATCAAGGACGTGGGCAACCCCTGGCTCGACGCCGGCATCGTCCCTTTCTCCACGCTGCGCTATCGCTACGATCGGCCGTACTGGGCAGAGTGGTTTCCCGCCGACTTTGTTACCGAAAGCTTCCCCGGCCAGTTTCGCAACTGGTTCTACAGTCTCTTGGCGATGAGCACGGCCCTGGAGAACAAACCGCCTTTCCTCGCCGTCTTAGGCTACGAGACTGTGCTGGACGAGGACAGGCAAATGATGCACAAGTCCAGCGGTAACATGATTGAGTTCAACGAGGCGGCGGACAAGGCGGGCGTGGACGTGATGCGCTGGGCCTTCGCCGGCCAGCAACCAGAGGCGGACATGCTCTTTGGCTACAACCTCATGGACGAGGTGCGCCGCCGCTTCATCCTGCCCCTGTGGAACGTCTACAGCTTCTTCGTCACCTACGCCAACCTGGACGGCTGGCAGCCGGAGGGCAAATCGGCAAATCGGCAAATCACAAATCAGCAAATCGGCAACGAGAATTGGCGATCCCCTCTCGATAGGTGGCTGCTCTCCGAGCTGCAGGTGCTCGTCCAGAAGGTGACTGCCGGTCTGGATGATTACGACGCTATGAATCCGGCCAGGGCGGTCGAGGTCTTCGTGGACAGCCTGGCCAACTGGTACATCCGGCGCAGCCGCCGCCGTTTCTGGAAGACCGAGGATGACGCCGACAAGCAGGCGGCCTACGCCACCCTCTACGAGTGCCTGGTCACTCTGAGCAAGCTGCTGGCGCCGTTTATGCCCTTCCTGACCGAGGCCCTGTACCAGAACCTGGTGCGCAGCGTGGATAGCAGTGCCCCGGAGAGCGTACACCACTGCGCCTGGCCCCAGGCCGACTCTGCCCTCATCGACGAGGGGCTGATGGCCGACACCCGCCTGGTCCGGGAGGTGGTCAGCCTGGGCCGGGCGGCTCGCCAGAAGGCCAAGATGAAGGTGCGCCAGCCCCTGCCGCAGGTGCTGGCGCGGGTCAAGACGCCAGCGGAGCGCGCCGCTCTGGAGCGCCTCAGTGACCAGGTCCTGGACGAGCTCAACGTCAAGTCGCTGGCCTTCGTCAGCGACGATAGCGAGCTGATCAGCTATCAGGTCAAGCCGGCCTTCGGCCTGCTGGGCCCCAAGTACGGCAAGCTGGTGCCGGCCATCAAGGCGGCGCTGGAGAAGATGGACCCGGCGGTGGTGGCCCACAAGGTGCTGGGCGGCGGCCGCGTGGCTGTGCCCCTGGACGGCGAGACCTTGCACCTGGAACCACACGAGGTGGAGGTGCGTACCGTGGAGAGGGCCGGCTACGCCACCGCCGAGGAGGAAGGCTACCTGGTGGGCGTGGACATCGCCGTCACGCCGGAGCTGGAGCGGGAGGGCCTGGCGCGGGAGCTGGTGCGCCACGTTCAGGAGGCGCGCAAGAACGCCGGTTTCCGCATAGACGACCGCATCGTCCTGGGCTATGAGGCCAGCCCCAAGGTAACCGAAGCCTTCGTCGCCTACGGCCCCTACATCCAGCAGGATACCCTGTCCGCGGCCCTGCAGCCCGGCCCGCTGGCCGATGCCTACACGGAGCACGTAGACATCGAAGGCGAAGCCGTCACCCTGCACCTGCGGCGCCATGGGTAGAGGGCCGAGGACGCAGATAAACGCGGATGGCCGCAGATAAAAAAGGAAATAAATCGGCGTTCATCAGCGTTCATCTGCGTCCTACCCGGTCTGCCCAGGGCCCTGTCAAAGTCAGCATCGCGTCATTGCGAGCGAAGCGAAGCAATCTCTCTCATAGCGCAACAAGGAGATTGCTTCGCCACGGCGGGGCTCGCAATGACGGCCCAAATGGGCGGGACGCAGGTTAACGCGGATAGACGCAGAAAAGAAGAAATAAATCGGCGTTCATCAGCGTGCATCTGCGTCCTACCCGGTCTGCCAGAAGGCTCTTGTCAAATTCGTCTGGATGCAGTAGAATGGGTGTCAAAGACGCGCCCCAACGGAAGGAGGTGACGACTGTGATCGCCACGCTAGAATTCTACCGGAAACGCCTGGAAGAGGAGCAGGCTCGCCTGAAGGACGAGCTGGCCCAACTGGCCGCGGCCAGTGAGGCCGAAACCGGCGAGTCGCTCATGGAACACGCCGGTTACGGCAATCATCAGGCCGATGACGCCACCGAGGTCTTCTAGCAGGCCAAGCGGCTGGCGCTGCAGAAAAACCTGCAGGACCTGCTCACCCAGGTCGAGGATGCCCTGCGTCGCTGCGACGCCGGCACCTACGGCCTATGCGCGGCCTGCGGCGAACCCATCGAGGCCGCCCGCCTGGAGGCCCGCCCCTACGCCACACTCTGCATCCAGTGCAAGTGCCGCCAGGAGAGGCGCTAAAGGATGCCAGAAGCAAGAGGCAGGAAGCAGGATGCAAGAGGCAAGATGCATGATGCATCTGTGGTTTGTAGTGAGCGCTTCAGCGCTTCAAGGGCGCAGTGAACTGCGCACTACGAACCATCTGGCGTTTGTAGTGAGCGCTTTAGCGCTTGAGGTCTGGCCCAGATGACGGGGATGCTCGTGCCGCGCCTGCGGCGCTGGTGGCGGGATGCTTTTCTCTTCCTGCTGGCGCTGGTCATCCTGGGGCTGGATCAGGCCAGCAAGGCCCTGATCGTGGCTCGCCTGGCCGCCGGAGAGACGTGGGACCCGCTGCCGGGGACGGGCCAATTTTTGTTGTTCACCCACATCACCAACACCGGGTCCGTCTTTGGCCTGTTCCGTAACCAAACCATCCTCTTCTCCCTCATCGCCGTGGCCGTCTCGGTGGCCATCGTGGTCTACTACCGCTATCTGCCCAACGATGGGTTTTGGATCAGAACCAGCCTGGGCCTGCAACTCGGCGGGGCGCTGGGCAACCTCGTGGATCGTTTGCACTACGGCCATGTGGTGGATTTCATCAACGTGGGTATCGGCGACCTGCGCTGGTACGTGTTCAACGTGGCCGATAGCTCCCTCACCGTAGGCGTGGTGATCCTGAGCCTCTGCCTGTTGCTGAGAAGCAAGGATTAAGAGCGACGATGATTCCTGAACGGCGAGAGTTTTCGGTAGACGTCGGCGGCGAGCGGCTGGACCGCTACCTGGCCGGGCAGCTCAGCGACCTCTCGCGCTCGTTCGTGCAGAGGCTTATCCAGGATGGGCGGGTGACGGTGAATGGCCAGCCCAGCAAGGCCAGTTGTCGCCTGCGCCCCGGCGATTACATCGCCGTGCACCTGCCGCCACCAGAGCCGTCCAGCCTGGTGGCGGAAGCTTTTCCCCTGGACGTCGTCTACGAGGATGCTGACCTCATCGTGGTGCACAAGCCGGCCGGGCTGGTGGTGCACCCGGCGGCGGGGCACGCCCGGGGCACGCTGGTCAACGCCCTGCTGGCCCACTGCCCGGAAATCGCCGGCACGGGCGGCCAGGGGCGTCCCGGCATCGTGCACCGGCTGGATCGCGACACCAGCGGGCTGATCGTCGTGGCCAAGACCCCCCGCGCCTACAACAGCCTGACGCGGCAGATTGCCGAGCGGAAAATCACCAAGGTCTACCTGGCTCTGGTGCACGGCCAGCCCGTGCCGCCGGAGGGTATAATCGAAGCGCCGGTGGGGCGAGACCCGCGCCATCGCCAGCGCATGGCCGTGGTGGCTGGTGGGCGAGAGGCGCGCACGCTTTATCGCCGGCGCGAGCGCCTGGGCGAGTACGCCCTGCTGGAGGTGCGACCGGAGACAGGGCGCACGCACCAGATTCGCCTGCACCTGGCCAGCATCGGCCACCCGGTGGCGGGCGACCACGTCTACGGCCGGCGCGATGGCCTGCCTCGCCAATTCCTGCACGCCTGGCGGCTGGGCTTCCGGCTGCCCGCCAGCGGCGAGTACCGTGAATTCCAGGCTGACCTGCCCGACGACCTGCGCCAGGTCCTGGCCAGCCTGCGGCAGATCACAATTTAACAGCCGGGCAGGCTCCCACGCCTGCGGCCCGGCGGCATGGGAGCCGCCTCCGCTATGAGGTAGACGGGCCCTAAGCTACCTGCTAACAGGGCCCTGTCAAAGTCATTTTGGGGGTCATTGCGAGGAGCATCCCTTCGCCAGCCTGAACGCAGTGAGGGGGCGGCGAAGGGAGGCGACGAAGCAATCTCCCGCGTTGCGCAACAAAGAGATTGCTTCGCTGCGCTCGCAATGACGCGATGCTGACTTTGACAGGGCCCTAACCTGCTAAACTGCCGGCTTGACGCTGCGGCCTGGGCGGTGTATACTTACGGCGAGGGAATAGATATCCTTCGCCGGTTTTTGTTACTCCCTCCCCTGTCGGGCGACTGGGTAGTTCGCCCGACGGGGGAGGGTTGGGGTGGGGGTTGCCCAAGGAGAGGCAATGAAAGATATTTTCCAGGCCATCGTGGAGGCGCTGGAGAGGAACCAGCCAGTGGCTCTGGCCACGGTGGTGCGCACCCAGGGCTCCACGCCGCGAGAGGCCGGGGCCAAGATGCTGGTCTACGCCGACGGCTCGACCCTGGACACAATAGGCGGAGCGGCGGTAGAGGGGCGGGTCATCGCCGCGGCCCAAGCAGCCCTGGCCGATGGCCAGCCGCGCCTCCTGGACTTTGACCTCACCGAGCGCGACCAACTGGGCATGCTCTGCGGCGGGCAGATGCAGGTCTTCGTGGACGTCATCACCCCAGCGCCGCAGTTCGTGCTCTTTGGGGCGGGGCACGTGGCCCAAGAGGTGGCCCGGATCGGGGCGCAGCTTGGCTTCGCCGTGGTCGTGGTGGACGCCAGGCCGGAGTGGGCCAACGCCGCACGCTTTCCCCAGGCGCAGCGCCTGATCGTAGCATCACTGGACGAGGCAATAACGCACCTCACCTTCACGCCGCAGACCTACATCGCCATCATGACCGGCGAGCATTCCAGCGACGAGGCCGTCCTGCGCCGGGTGCTGGGCCTGCCCGTGGCCTACATCGGCCTCATCGGCAGCCGGCGCAAGATCAAGGTCATCTTTGATCATCTGCGGGCCGATGGTGTGCCAGAGGAACAGTTCGCCCGCGTGCACGCCCCCATCGGCCTGCCCATTGGCGGGGAGACGCCAGCGGAGATTGCCGTGTCCATTGCCGCGGAGATGGTGCAAATACGGAGACGGCAGAAGCACAAGGGGATAGCGGCGGAGGACAAAAGTACGTGATGGGAGCAGGGGTAACAGGGGTGCTGGGGGTAAAAGGGATTTTGAGGAGTGGCGTGGTACTGATCAAGGGTGGGGGCGACCTGGCCAGCGGGGTGGCGCACCGGCTGCACCGGGCGGGGTTTCAGGTGGTGATCACGGAGCTGCCGCAACCCACGGTCATCCGCCGCACGGTGGCCTTTGCCAGCGCCGTGTTTGCGGGGCAGGTCACCGTGGAGGGCGTGACCGCCCGCCGCCTGGACGACCTCGCCGCTGTGCCCGCAGCTCTGGCGGAAGGCATCATCCCAGTGCTCGTTGACCCGCAGGCGGAGGCTGTGGGTCGGCTGCAGCCGGGCGTGGTGGTGGACGCCATCATGGCCAAGCGCAACACCGGCACGCGGCGCACGGACGCCCCCATCGTCGTGGCCCTGGGGCCAGGATTCGTGGCCGGCGTGGATTGCCACGCCGTGATCGAGACGCAGCGCGGCCACGACCTGGGCCGGGTGATCCTGGCCGGCGCGGCCGCGCCTAGCACCGGCGAGCCTGGGGAGACGGCCGGTGTTGGCGGCGAGCGGGTGCTGCGCGCCCCGGTGGCGGGCACGTTCCGCGGCCGGCGGCGCATCGGCGAGCCGGTGGCTGCGGGCGACGTGGTGGCCGAGGTGGACGGCGCGCCGGTGGTCGCCGCCATCGCTGGGGTGCTGCGCGGCCTCCTGCACGATGGCCTGGCGGTGCACGCCGGCATGAAGGTGGGCGACGTGGACCCCCGTGGCCGGCCCGCGTACTGTTTCACCATCTCGGACAAGGCCCGCGCCGTGGCCGGCGGCGTGCTGGAGGCGATTCTGTATCTCAGGGGACAGGACGAGTTACGAGTGACGAGTGATGAGTGACGAGGGCATTGGTCCTTCGTCTTTCGTCCTTCGTCATTCAAGTAGGACGAAAGACCAAAGGCGAATGACGAAGTTGGTCCTTCGTCTTTCGTCCTTCGTCTGTCAGCAAGAAGATAGGAGACGCATATGCCGGATAAAACGGCAATGAAGCCAAATGATGCCATGACCGTGGGCAGCACCTACGGCATCACCTGGCAATTTGATGGCCAGGGGCACTGGACAGGCAGCCGCGTGGGGCGGCACAGGAAAGCGCTGGCGGTGCAGGAGGAGCTGGTGGTGGGCCAGACGCCCCTGGCCCTGCCGCCGCTGAGCCTACCTACCCCATTTTCGCCGCTGGAGGAGAGCCCGGAGATGGCCGAGCTGCGCCGCCACGGGCTCGATCCGACCAGCGGACGCCGCGTCGTGCAGCAGCTTGGCGCGGATGGTAAGGCCAGCCGCACCATCGAGCTCTTCCAGGGTCGCGAAGACCTGGCGGACATCGGCGGGCTGGATGTGCTGCGCGCCCGCGCCAAGATCGGCTTCGTCCTGGAGCAGCCGGCCATCTGGCGGCTGGTGTTCGCCGGGGCTGCGGCGCAGCAGGCTGAGGGGGCGATCGTCGTGCGCTGGCCGGATCGCACCCGCGCGCGCCTGGTGGCGGCCCAGCCCATGCGCCTCGAGGAGACGGCGGATGGGGCGACGATCACCGTAGACCTGCCCCCGGGCGGCGCCATCGTGGAAATCTTGGTGCAGAGCCGGCCGGTGTACCCCGTGTCCGACACCGTCATCATCGGCCTGCCGCAGCAGATGCCCGAGGCGGCGGTGGTGGCCACCTGCCTCGCCCGGCCGGGCGGCCCCCACCTGGCCGTGCTCGACCTGCCCATGCCCCCCTACGCCCCGGCCGAGTTCGAGGCCGATAACGCCCAGCTCGTGCAGAAAAGCCGCCAACTGGCGGAGATCGAGGCGCAACTGGCCCAGGCGGCCGGCGCAGCCGCCGGCCCCGTCCCCTCCGAGCTGGTTTTGCCCAGCGCGCCCGATACTCGCCAGCGGCGGCTGGAAGAACTGCTGCAGCGCCGGGAGACCCTGGCGCAGGAGATGGCCCCCCTGCAAGACAAGGCGCTGGCCTTCGCCACCTGGCAGCGGCGCTGGGAACGATTTGCCCGCCTTGTCGCCGCCCTGGCCCCGCTGGGTGAGGAGGAGAGTGAGGGTACAGCGACTTCCGGCCAGAGTCGCCAGCGCCTGGTGCTGCTCTACCCCTACCCGGCCGGACTGCTGGCCGCCCTGCCCGCAGAAGCGGAGAAGATTTTCTTCTTGCCAGAGGAACTGCGGCCCAGATTGGCCGAGTGGGAGAAAAACCTGGCCCAGACACTCCCCCGTTCCGCCATCACCACCACGATCTATTATCGCCATCTGGAGGACCTGGCCCACAAGTCCTGGGCGCTGCTGGCGGATCGCCCCTTCGCCGGGCTGTTCGCCATCCCGGACGATCCGCGCTTCTACCCCCTGGGCGTGGTGGACGCCCTGCGTCGTGGCCGCGCCCTCCTGCCCAAGGGGCGGGCCAGTGACAGGCTGAGCCTGGCCGAGATTCAGGATCGGCTAAACGAGGTGGCAAGTAGACAACGAGCGAGTAGACAAGAAGCGAGTAGACAAGTAGACAAGGGGCAAGTAGCAGGTGAAGAGGAAAAGGGCGTTGGCGAGGCGGTGATCGTGGAGGCGGACGGGAGCATGGAGTCCCTGGTGGGCGCCCTGTACGCGGCGCAAAGCGGCGCGGCGCTGTACGTCAACCCCGCCCCCAACCTGGACGCCGTGGCCCGCAAGCTGGAGGAGATTCAGAGCAACCTGGACAAGGACGAGCTGGCTCGCCTGGCCGCCAACGCCTACCGCTACATCGGCGAGCACCGGGCCAAGTTCCTGCAGGATCCCCAGGCCGACCCGCGTCTCAAGGAGCAGGTGGCTGCCCTGTCCATCCTGGAGCTGCCCCAGACGGTGCCCACGCCCTACTCCCTCCCGGCCTTCAACCAGGCCACGCTGGACTACCTGGCCGCTCGCCAGCAGCAGGTGAGCACCACCTTTCGCTACGATGAAACCCTGCGTCAGCAAGACCTGGCCGACCTGGAAGAACTGGTCACCAGCCGCGTCGACGGCCACCTGCGTAAGCGCCTGCTCCAGGTACCTCGCCTCACCGTCTTCACCCGCGGTCTGCCCTACACCTTCGTCCAGGGGTGGGGTGACAAGGCCATCGGCCACGTCCTGGCCGAGGCGGAGCTGCTGGTGCTGCGCCAGATCATGGGCGATTCTGTGGCCCGGCCGCCCCTCTCGCTGGTGCTGGACTTCGATCCGGGCTTCTTCCTACCGGCGACGCCGGAGGCCGACCAACGCCTGGAACAGGGCGGCGCTCGCCTGCTGCGCCTGCGCGGGCGAGAGGCCAGCGCCACCAGCCTGCGCTTCTACCCCCAGGTGCTGCCCGTGGCGGCGCTGCTCCTGAACACCCACGGCGACGAGCAGAGCCTCCTCGTCCTGGACGAGGCTCAGGGCCGTCTGGGCGTGCCCCTGCGCCAGGAACAAGTGGAGCTGGACGACGACTTCCGCTGGTGGCCCTTCGTGGTCAGCCGGGTGCCCCTGTCCTGGGCGGGCATGGGGCTGGCCTGCCTGCGCGCCGGCGCCCAGGGCTACGCCGCCCCCCTGTGGTCGGTGCCCAACGGCGCAGCACGAGAAGTGGCGGCGCAGTTGGCCGAGCGTGTCCTGCGCGGTGAGATCGCCAGTGCGGCTTTGGCGGCGATCCAAAGCCAGGACGCCGCCCGGCGCGCCTTCGTCTTCATCGGCCTGGCTAACGCTCGGTTCGACGTTACTGCGCCGCCGGAGGCCTGGCTCGCCACTCTCGACCTGCTCGCCGCCGCGGTGAATCGTCTGGCCGAGGTGGGGCTGGTCATCGCCGCCCGTCGCACCCACGACCTGGCGCAGCGCATCGCCAGCGAGCAGCGCCCGGCCCTGGCCGGCACCCTGGGCGAGATCGCCCTGCTGCTGCGGGCCGCCGAGGACAGCCTGCGCCTGGCCACGGCCAACAACCCTCGCCCGGCCGAAGAGGCGCGGCAGCGCTGCCGGGAGGCCATAGCGCGACTGGAAGCCCTGCCCGCCGCCACGCCGGGGCGCGGGGCCTGGCACGCCCTGGCCTGGGAACGCCTGGCCGACGTGGAAGCCACGGCCTTCAACGACTGGCCAGCGGCCATCCCGCACTACCAGGATTGCCTGGCCGCCTACCAGCAGCTTGGCGATGCGGGGGCGGCGGGGCGGGTGGCCTTCAGCCTGGGACTGGCGCAACACCTGGCCGGCCAGACGGACGCCGCCCTGCTGCGCCTGGACGAGGCTCGCCGCCGTTACGCCGCCCTGGGCGACGCGCAGGGGGTGGCGGAAAGCCAGTACCAGATCGCCGTCGTCCACGCCCGGCGAGAGGACTGGCCGCAGGCGGAGGCCTACCTTTTGGAGGCAGCTCGACGCTTTGGCGATCTGGGCGATGCGCTGGAGAGCATGGTCGCCTGGCGAGAGCTGGCGGCCATCGAAACCGAGCTGGGCAAGACGGGCGAGGGCTTCCGCTACCTGGCCCAGGCCCTGAAGCTGAGCCTGTCCCTGGGCCCGCTGGCCTGGCCGACCACGGTGGTGCACAGCCTGGAGGTGGCCCGGCGGGCGCTGGCGAAGGGCGCCGCCAGCGAGGTGCTGGCCGGGGCGCAGACCCTGGCCGCCGCGGTGGCCAGTAGTCGCGCCCTCCTGCCCCCGGAGCGTGAGGCCCTGAGCGAGGTGTATGCCGCACTGCAAACCCTCGCCGAGGCACGCTCGCCTGCCCTGGACGAGGCCCAGCGCAGCCAGCGGGTGGAGACAGCGCGGACGCTGGCGCGGGAGGCAGACGCAGCTACCGGCGGTGCGCTGGGGGTAGAGGAGTGGGTGGAGGGGGTTCTGGGGACGTGAAGCGTCAAGCGTCAAGCGTGAAACGTCAAACGTGAAGACGTGTTGCGTGGTGCGTGTTGCGTGCTGAAAAACGGAACACGGAACACGCAACACGCAACACGGGGCAAGTTTTACAGTTCACGCCTTTTTTTTAGGTGGAGGCCGTGGAATTCATAGAACTCATCACCAAACGCTACAGCGTGCGGGCCTACAAGCCTGACCCGGTGGAGGAGGAGAAGCTGCACCAGGTGCTGGAGGCGGCGCGCCTGGCACCAACAGCGGCCAACCGGCAGGCCTTCCAGCTCATCGTCGTGCACACGGCGGGGCGAGAGGCGGAGCTGAAGCGCATCTACAACCGGGATTGGTTCGTGGAGGCGCCGCTGGTCATCTGCGCCTGCGCCCTGCCGGCCCAGGGCTGGGTGCGCGCTGACGGCAAGAACTACAGCGACGTGGACGTGGCCATCGCCCTGGATCACCTGATCCTGGCGGCCACAGAGCTGGGGCTGGGCACCTGCTGGATTGCCGCCTTCGATCCAGAGGCGGCGCGCCGCGTCCTGGGTTTGCCCAAAGACGTGGAGCCGCTCGCCCTCACGCCGCTGGGCTATCCGTCCGGCCAGCCTGGGGAGAAGAGGCGCAAGGCACTCTCGGCACTGGTGCGCTACGAACGCTGGTGAGGAAGCAGATTCCCAGTGGATAATGGACAGCGCACATCACAGGGGCACACTCTAAGACAAACTGAGTAACCGCGAGAGCCAGCAATGGCCTTGCATACCTGTAAAGCATGTGGTAAAATGTCTTCAGAACATAAAGCAGGAGTGTGAAGCCATGATGTTGTATGACCTGAGGATTGAGCTAGAGGAACTGGACGATGGCAGCGACTATCGCTACATGGCCACCAGTCCGGACCTGCCAAACCTGATCGTCGTCGGGGATACGACTGAAGAGGTGTTAGCCCTGGTACCACAGGTTGCGGCGGCGTTAATCGCTTCGCTAAAGGCCAGCGGTGACGCCCTGCCCGAAACATTGCGGGCTGTCTCTTCTCTACCCTTTACGGCTCATGTGGCGGTACCCGCATGAAGTACGCGGAGTTGACGCGGAAATTGAGACGATTGGGCTGCCACTTTACCCGGTATGGAGCTGGCAGTCACGAGATATGGCGTAACCCAGCCACAGGGAAGTAGGTTCCCATCCCGTATCATCGTACCAAGGAGATTGGATCAAAACTGTTATCACGCATCCTGCATCAACTGGACATTGACCGCCAGGATTTTGACGAGGCTTAAGGACAAAACTTGCGGTAACCGTTTAGCTGAGGAAAGAAATGGCCCCCGGTTCGACGTGAACCGAGGGCCATTTGGTTTCTGCGGCAACCCTTGCGAAGGGTTCCGAACCTTCGCAAGGGTCATCACGGCCTGGCCAGGGCCCTGTCAAAGTCAGCATCGCGTCATTGCGAGCGAAGCGAAGCAATCTCTTTGTTGCGCAACGAGGGAGATTGCTTTGCTTCGTTCCTCGCAACCGCATCCCTTCGCCGCCCCCTCACTGCGTTCAGGCCGGTGAAGGGATGCTCCTCGCAATGACCCCCAAAATGACTTTGACAGGGCACTGCGGCCTGGCCGTCGCCGTGGGGGTAGGCGCGACCTGTAACTGCTGCAGCCGGGCACGCACGGCCTGGATGAGGGCCGGATCGGTGGCGTAGCGCAGGCACAGCTCGTAGGCGGCGATGGCTTTGTCCGGCTGGCCTTGTGTCTCGTAGCCCAGGCCCAGGAGGGAGTGCGCCTCGGCGTGGTCAGGTTGCAATTGCAGGATGATCTGGGCCTCCCGCATGTAGTCTTGGGTCTGGCGCTGCTCGGCGTAGCGCCGGCACAGCGCCAGATGCGCCTGAACGAGCAGGTTCTTGGCCGTGGGGCTGGGCTGCTGGCGCAGGGCCGTCTCGTACTGCTGGATGGCCTCCGGCAGGCGACCCTGCTGCTCGTAGGCGGCGCCCAGCAGGAGGCGCGTGGTGGCATCGTCCTGCAGGCGCAGGGCTGTCTGGAACGCCCCCTCGGCCTCCGCCCACCGGCCCAGCTTGCTGTAGGTGCTGCCCAGCTCGCTGTGATAGTCGGCATTGTTGGGATCGAGGCGCAGGGCCTCCTGGTAGGCGGCCACGGCGGCGGCGTAGTGCTGCTGCTGGAAAAGGGCGATGCCTAGTTGGTAGTAGACGTCGCCATCGTTGACCGGCAAGCGCAAAACCTCCCGCAAGGCTGCTTCGGCGGCGGCAAAAGCCGTCTGCGCTGCCGTGGCGTCCCCGGCCTCCTGCGCCAGTTGCCCCAGTTGCAGGTAGATCGTGCCCAGGGCGTCGGGATAGCGCCGGTTGGCGGGGTCACGCTGGGCGGCCGCCTGATAGCCCCTGATGGCCAGTTGGTAGACCCGCGTCGCCTCCTCCCGCCGGCCTTGCGTGGCGTAGGCGAAGCCCACGGCGGCCGCCACCTCTGGATCGTCGGGGGCGACGCGCAGGGCCTCCTCGTATTCTTTGCTGGCCTCGCCCTGGCGATTTTGTTGGCGATAGATGCTGGCCAACTGGAGGTGCGAGGCGGCATCGCAGGGGCGCAGGGCCACGGCCTGGCGATAGGCGGCGGTGGCTGCGGCGATCTGGCCTGTCTGGAAGTAGGCCGCGCCCAGGTGGGACTGGAGGCCGGGCTGATCTGGGACGAGCCTGACGGCGGCCTCGTAGGCGCGCACGGCAGGCGACCACTGCTTCTGTGCGGCATAGGCCAATCCCAGGCCGCGATAGGCCAGGGCAGCCAGGGTTGGCTCGGCGCGCTGGCCGGCCCGCTGGTAGGCGCTGGTCGCCTCGGCGTACTGGCCCTGGTAGAAATAAGCGTCGGCCAGGGCAAGCTGGGCCTCCGGGTCATTGGGAGCCGCCTGGACGGCCTGCTGGCGCTGGGCCACGGCCTGGGCGTGCCGCGCCTGGGCGGTGGCCGCGTCCCCCTGGCGCGCCGTGACCTCGGCCAGGAGGCTGAGGGTGGCGGCGTCGTCTGGTTGCTGGTGCAGGGCCTCCTGGTAAGCCGCAGCCGCGTCGGCCCAACGCTCCTCTTGGGCCAGGAGCAGCCCGCGCAGCCGCTGCGCCGACGCCGACTGCGGGGCCAGACGCGCCGCGACCTCCGCTTCCGCCAGGGCGCGCCCCTCCGCGGCACGGCCAGCGGCGGTGCAGGCGCTGGCGTAGGCCAGGGCCAGGTTGTAGTGCGCCTCGGCCAGGGCGGGCGAAAGCTGGCTGGCCGCTTCCAGGGCGGTCACGGCGGCCTGCGGCTGCCCGGTGGCCAGGGCGCTGGCGCCCCGCGCCAGGTATATGGCCCCCTGAGCCGCCGGCGGGGCGCTGGCCAGAGCGCGCTCGAAGGCAGCCAGGGCCGCGGCGTGCTGGCCGACGGCGGCCTCGGCCAGGCCGATGGTCAGGGCAGCCAGGGACGGCGCCGCCTCGTCCGGCAGGGGCAACTCCAGGGCGGGCAGGACTACGGCGACGGCAGTGGGGCCGCTGACGGGCAGCAGGGCAGCGGGGTCGGGGGCGGGCGAGAGGCGCAGGGTGAGGCCAGCGGCGTCCACCTGGCCGCTGATCTGCACCACCCCCGGCAGGCCAGTGGCGGTCGCATCTTGCGCCCGCTCGATCCGCAGGCCGCGTATCCCCATCTGGCGCGCCGTCGTCTGTAGTTCCTCCACGAAGCGTTGCTCGGCGGCGGCCGCCTGGGCAGCGCCGCGCGGCTGGAAATCGGCCAGCACAAGGCGCGGCGGAGGTGCCGGGCGGGCGCGCGCGTAGAGCAGCCAGCCGCCCCAGGCCAGGGCGCCGCCGATGGCCACGGCCAGGCCCAGCCCGGCCACCAGGCGCGGTGGCAGGCGCTGGCCCCATGGGTGCTCCAGGATGCTGTGCGCGCTGACCACGGCCCCGGCCACGCCGACGACGGCCAGGAGGATACCCGGCAGCGGGTCGCGGCGAAAGTCGGCAAGGCCCAGGGCCTGGGTCAGCAGGGGCAGGCAGGCGACCAGGGCGGCCAGGATGAGGGTGGGCAGGGCGCGGCGATGGTCCGTGGTCCGTGGTCCTTCGTCCGTGGTCCTTCGTCCGTCGTCCTTCGTCTCTGCTAAGCTAGGGCGCGTCATGACAATGGTTCCTATAAAACCTTGCGAAGGTTCCGAACCTTCGCAAGGTTGTCCCAATCGCCAATCGGCAATCGAAAATCGGTTTACTTATCCAGCAGGGCGGCGACGCCGGGCAGGGTCTTGCCCTCCAGGAACTCCAGGGAGGCACCGCCGCCGGTGGAGATGTGCGTGATCTTGTCGGCCACGCCGGCCCGCTCCACCGCCGCCGCCGAATCGCCGCCGCCGATGATCGTGGTGGCGCGGGAGGCAGCCAGGGTTTTGGCCAGGGCGATGGTGCCCTGGGCGAAGGCGGGGAACTCGAAGACGCCCAGAGGGCCGTTCCAGACCACCGTCCGCGCCGCCTTCAGTTCTTGGGCGAACAGCTTCACCGTCTGGGGACCCACGTCCAGGATGCGCCAGTCGGCGGGGACGGCTTTGGCGGCCACTACCTGCCAGGCGGCGTCGGCGGCGAATTTGTCCGCCACCACCACGTCCACCGGCAATAGAAGGCGCACGTGGCGGGCCTGGGCCTGCGCCAGCAGCGAGCGCGCCACGTCCAGCTTGTCGTCTTCCACCAGGGACTGGCCGACCTCGTGCCCCTGCGCCTTGAGGAAGGTGTTGGCCATGCCCCCGCCGATGAGCAGGGCGTCCACCTTGTCCAGCAGGTTCTGCAGCACGGCAATCTTGTCCGAGACCTTGGCCCCGCCGATGATGGCGTCGAAGGGGCGGGCCGGGTTTTCCAGGGCGCGGCTCAGGTAGTCAATCTCCTTCTCCATGAGGAAGCCGGCCACGGCGGGCAGGTAGTGGGCCACGCCCTCGGTGGAGGCGTGGGCGCGGTGGGCCGTGCCAAAGGCATCGTTGACGTAGACGTCGGCCAGGGCAGCCAGTCGCCGGGCGAAGGCGGGATCGTTGGCCTCTTCCTCAGCCTGGAAGCGCAGGTTCTCCAGCAGCAGCACGTCGCCGGACTGCATGGCGGCGACGGCGGCCTGCACCGCTGGGCCGACGCAGTCGTCGGTCTTGGCCACCGGCTGGCCCAGCAGATCGCTCAGGCGCTGGGCCACGGAGCCCAGGCGCAGCTTGTCCACCACCTTGCCGTCCGGCCGGCCCAGGTGTGAGCACAGGACGACCCTGGCCCCCTGGCCGATCAGGTAGCGAATGGTGGGCAGCGCCGCCCGGATGCGGGCGTCGTCGGTAATGGCGCCGGTGGCCTTGTCCAGGGGCACGTTAAAGTCCACGCGCACCAGGACGCGCTTGTTCTGGACGGCCAGGTCTTGGACTGTCTTCTTGTTCACAGCAGACTCCTCTCATGTGAGTTATGAGGGACGAGTGACGAGGGATGAGGTGCGAGGTATGAGCGATGAGGGAGGAAAGAGAAGGGCATGTGGTTGTCTTTCTTCGTCCATACCTCGTACCTCGTTCCTCATCCCTCGTACCTCGTTCCTCGTACCTCATCCCTCAGTACGCCCCCCGACCGGAGAGCACGGTGGGGATCGTGCGCAGCAGGATGCGGAAATCCAGCCCCAACGACCAGTTCTCAATGTAGTAGATGTCCAGCATCACCATCTCCTCGAAGGGGATCTCGCTGCGGCCCATCACTTGCCACAGACCGGTCATGCCGGGGGGGACCTCCAGGCGCTTGCGGTGCCAATCCTCGTACTGATCCACCTCGCTGGGGATGGCCGGGCGAGGCCCCACCAGACTCATCTCCCCGCGCAGGACGTTGTAAAGCTGCGGCAGCTCGTCAATGCTGCTGCGGCGCAGAAAGCGTCCCACGCTGGTGTGGCGAGGATCTTGGCGCATCTTGAATAGAATCTTGCCCGCCTCGCTCTGGGCGGCCAGTGCCGGCAGCTCTTCTTCCGCCCCCAGACGCATGGAGCGAAACTTGTACACGGTGAAGGGCCGCCCGCCCTGCCCCACGCGCACCTGGGTGAACACCGCCGGCCCTGGCGACTCCAGCTTGATGGCGATAGTGGCCAGGAGCATCAGCGGCGCGCTGAACACCAGCATGATCGCCGCTACAGCCGTGTCGACGGCACGCTTGATCAGCCAACTGGTGCGGCTGATGGAAACCTCGCGCAGGCCGATGAGGGGGATACCGTTGACCTCATCAATGTCCACCCGGCTGAGGCTCAGCTCGAAGAGATCGGGGACGATGCGGAAGCGCACCCGTTGGCGCTGGCAGGCGTCCATGATGGCCATGATCTTGCGGTGCGAAATCCAGGGCAGGGTGATGATCACCTCGTCAATGGCCTGCTCCCGCACCACGCCGACGATGCCGTCCGTGGGGCCCAACGCCTTGAAGCGACCCAAATCCTCTTGCTTCTGCGGGTCGTCGTCCACGAAGCCCACCACCTGGTAGCCGAGTTCGGGCAGGGCCGCCAGGTTCTGCATGATCGCCCGGCCCACCGTCCCCGCCCCCACGATGAGGGCCCGCGCCACGCCGATACCGCGCTGGCGCAGGCGAGCCAGGACAGCCCCCCAGAGCAGCCGGAAAGCCCCCAGCAGGACGACGATGAGTATGCCGCTGAAGCCGAAGATCAGGCGAGAGTAGTAAAATGGCCGCACCAGGAACAGCACAAAGATGATGGCGGCGATGCCGATGAGCGTGCCGCTGAAGATCGTGGCCAGCTCATCTAGCCAGCTCACACCACGGGGCAGGTGGTACAGCCCCTGCATCCTGTAGACGAAGATCAGGATGAAGGTGAGGGCGAGCTGCACCAGCAGGAAGGCGGTCAGAGGGACGTAGTTCACAGCCTCCACGTTCCCGCCGATCTCCAGGACGTAGCGCGCCACGTAGGCCAGCACGAAGGCCGCGTTGATCAGCAGGGCATCGCAGAGGGCGCGAAAGGCGCGTGACCAGAACCCGTTCGGCTGGCCGAAGAGAGACTGGAGCAGACCCTTGGCCCTGTCCCGCCGCTGCGGAGCAGCTTCTGGTGGCGAGTCCTCAGTTGGCAACTACGGCCTCCTGGTAAACATTTCTGGTTTGCCGGCCCAGGGCGGTCAGGGAGAAGCGCGCCGCCTGGGCCAGCCCACGGGTGCGCATCTCCCGGCGCAGGTCGGCGTCACCCCACACCTGGCGCAGCGCCTCGGCCAGGGCAGCGGCGTCGGTCGGATCAACCAGCAGCCCGGCCTCGCCGGCCACCTCTGGCAGGCTGGAGACGTTAGAGGTGATTACCGGCGTGCCGCAGGCCAGGGCCTCCAGCACCGGCAGGCCGAATCCCTCGTACAGTGACGGGTAAACGAAGACGTCGGCGGCGGAGTACCAGAGCGGCAGCTCGCCGTGCGGCACGAAGCCGGGGAAGAGCACCGCCTCGCCCAGCCCCAGCCGCTCTACGGCGGCGAAGATGGCCTCGTACCACCAGCCCT
>Ga0233421_10000408_pt1 | contig 18392 bp, 19 predicted proteins | sample Watercolumn_Mata_3_FD_182725 | JGI IMG/M metagenome (GOLD analysis project Ga0233421, IMG submission 182725) | Freshwater microbial communities from Lake Matano, South Sulawesi, Indonesia - Watercolumn_Matano_2014_107_MG | ecosystem: Environmental > Aquatic > Freshwater > Lake | place... | reverse complement strand
ACGACAACCAGCCCGATGATGACGACTGCGGCGACCTTGACTTCCGGTCGCAGGCGACTGAGAGAAGAGCGGGTTATAGGATTCGAGGATTCGAGAGGTCGGGTGTCCGGACTCTGGAATCCTGGAATCCTCGATTCCTTGACCCCTAGTGCTTTCGACTCCAGCTTCCGCACTGCCTGGACCGCTATCATCCCGGTCAGGACGCCGGTCACCACTGCTGAAAGCCCGAGCCATGGCCAGAGCCAGAGCACGCCGCTGCTGCGGATGAAGAGAAAGTAGACCAGGGCAATCTGGGCGGCGATGTGGCTGACAGAGCCGCCGACGCTGATGCCGATCAGCCCGAATGAGAACGGGCCGCGCCCGGACAGCTTGTAGAGGAGCACCATCACCAGCGCACTGACCACGCCGCCCGAGAATGACAAGACGAACGTCGGCGTCAGGAACGTCCCGAGGACCATCGAGCTAACGAGCGTGCGCAGGACTGCAAGCTCGACCGCGCTGCCCGGGCCGATGTAGACCATGGCGATGACCGTGATGATGTTGGCGAGCCCAAGCCGGACCCCGGGCACAGGGTGCGGCAGCAGCGACTCCGCGACCTGCAATACCGACGCACAGGCCACCAGCATGGACAGCCGCACGATCCGGTCCGGCCGGTCGTCATTTCCACTTCGAACTTCGTACTTTGCCTCAGTAGCTCTCGGCATCGTAGTCCTTTGACTCGCCCCTGATCTCGATCAGCACCCGGTTTGGAATGCACAGTATCGACCGCCCCGGCGTCCGTACCCAACCGGCATGTATGCAGACTCCCTTCGGGCAGTCCGACTCGGCGACGCGGATTGCACCACCTTTGATCTCCAGCTTCATGTCCGGCCTAGCCTGGTCGCCGATGAGAATCACTTGGTCGTGGTCGAGTTGGTACACACCAAGCAGCCGGTTGCTCTGGAACACGCGAACGACCGGTCGTTCACCCGCCGCGCGCCATGACCGGACGAGCGCCCAGCCGGGCAACACGAGCAGCGCGGCGATGAGCAGGACGTCGAGTATCGTGAGCCGGCCAAGGTCTCGCTTCAAGTTGTCGATAGTCTAGGCGGGTTCCGGCTTGCCTGCAATCGGGACGGTGAAGAAGAACCGGCTCCCCTTTCCGGCCTGACTTTCGACCCGCACGGTTCCGCCCTGGGCCTGGACCAGCCGTTTCACGAGCGATAGACCCAGGCCCGGCGCCAGCCGGCTTGTCTTCTTGGCCTCGTCCCCCCTGTAGAAGACGTCGAAGACACGCGGCAGATCGGCCTCGGGAATTCCGATGCCGGTGTCGACGACCTCGACCTCGAGAAACGCCCCGGTCAGCCGCGCGGACACGGTTACGCTGCCTCCGGGACGGTTGTACTGGATGGCGTTGGACAACAGGTTGCTGACCGTGAATTCGAGATAGCGGGCGTTGGCTTTGACCGGCGGCAGGTCCGGGGCCAACTCCACCCGGACGGTGACGCCGCGTTCACGGGCCAGCGCCGCGTGCTCGGCGGCCGCGGCCTCCACGACCGCAGCTACGAGAAGCGGCGCGGCCTCCACCTTCGTGGTGCCTAGGTCAAGCTGGTGCAGATCGAGCAGATCCTCAATCAGACGCAGCATCCCCCCGATGCGCTGTCGGGCGCGGTCGATGAGACCCGGTCGCTCTTCCGGGCCGACCCGATCCAGGACTTCCAGCAGGCTGGCGGCGGCGGCGGCGGGTGACCGCAGCTCGTGCGTCACGGTGATTATCGACTGCAGTCGGGTTCGGTCCGCCTCCTGCAGTTTGCGGTTTGCCGCGGCCAGCTCGTCAGTGCGATGGCTCAGCCGCCGGCTGATGGCTGCCGTGAAATAGCGAACTATGTACAGGGTGCTACCGAAGACGAAGAGGTTGGCGAGCATCGGACTCACTGTCTGGTACGGGGAAACCGGGTATAGCCCGGTCAGCGGGAAATGCGGAATCGTCCCGGTCCAGTCGAGCACGACCATCAGGGCGTAGAGCCCGAACGTCAGAGTGGTTATCACCAGGCTGCCAAGACCCGGGAAGATGATAGCGGCAATCGCGGTGTGGAAGACGAGGTAGAAGCTGAACGGGTTCTCAATCCCGCCTCCGAGGTAGAGCAGTAGCACAAGCGAGCAGATGTCGAGGATGATCTGGGCGCGAGCCAGGGACGCAAGGCGTGCGGTCGCGGCCGGCCGCCGGAGTTGCCAATTGAGGAAGAAGTTGTAGACCGCGAGCCAGACGGTCACCGCCAGCAGTGGAACCGGCTGGAACCGCAGGCGCAGCAGGAACCAGGCCAGAGGCAGCGTAGCCAGCACGCCGGCAATGGCCAGCCAGCGGAGACGGACAAACCAGGCGAGCTGGCGGAACGTTTCGTCGGCCCGCGCCGAATTGCCGGGGCTGCTAGGCTGATTCAAGCAGGTGCGCCACTTCCTGAAGCAGGACGTCAGCCGGCACCGGCTTGTCGAGCAGCTTCTGAACCGGCAGGTACTCGCCGTCGGTTTCGGGCGAGAACCGCAACGGGGTTGTCTGGTGAATCGCGGTGACCATCAGGATCGGGGTCTTGGCAAAGTGCGGGTCTTTGCGCACCTCGTACGACACGTGGAACCCGGCCGTGCCGGTCTCCATCATCACGTCCAGCACGATCAGGTCCGGGGCAAACTCGCGCACCCTGGCCAGCGCTTCCACCGCCCGCGTGCAATCGGCGACTTCATAGCCCGCGCCGGCGAGAATCGTCCGGGTCGCGGTTATGAAGTCGGTATCGTCGTCGATGATGAGAATCCGCTTTCCCTTGGTTGTCATTTTCCTTCCTCCGTCACGGATGAGAGCAGTCGGCCCAGACCCCCGGCAACCCGGGGCGGGACGTGTTTGAGCGCCCGGCGCGCAGCGGCCGCCGCATCGCCCGCGGCTTCGCGGCAGTACTTGACGCCTCCCCGACGGGCGAGCGCCCGCTGAATCGTCCCCGGCCGCCCGCCTTTGAGGTCCGCCGCGTCGTCCAGCAGTTGATACGCGAGCCCGAACTGCCGACCGCATTCCTCCAGCGCCGCCAGCTCCGGGGCGGCAGCCTTGCGCAGCAAACCACCGGTGCGGCCGCAGAAAGCAAACAGTGATGCGGTCTTCTTGTCGATGATATCGAAGTACTGCTTCTCCGAGCATCTGGCGCCGGCGCCGATTCTGACCTCCAGCCACTGCCCCTCGCACATTGTCCGCACCTCGCGCACCAGCAGATGCACGAGACCGGGCGTGGATACCTCTTCCAGCGCGGCCAGCCCCTGCACGAACAGCAGGTCGGCAAAGATGACCGCCGGCTTGACGCCGATGATTCGGTGCAGCGCCGCGCCGCCACGCCGGCGCGTAGCCGAGTCGATTACGTCGTCGTGAATGAGCGAGGCCGTGTGGACGATCTCGACGATGGCTGCGGCCAGCACGGCGTCATGGTCGGGCCGTTCTCCGGTCGCGCCCGCGGCCAGAAGGAGCATTGCCGGCCGCAGCCGTTTTCCCTGCAGCAGGACCGAGAAGCGCCCGGTCGTACGGTCAGCGATCTCCGCCTCCACGGCGTCGAGACCGCGGCGGATCGGCCGATAGGCTGGGATGAGTTCCTTCATAGCCCGGCGGCCAGCGTCATGATGACACCGGTAGCGAGATGGGTGAGGATGATGGCCGCGTTGGCCGGCAGCAGCCGGGGCCTGTCGGCGTGAAACCGGTGGGCGCGGATAGCGGCGAACAGCGCGACTGGAACGGTCGCGAGGGCGAACAGTGATGCCGGGGCGAGGACCTTGGTTAACACCAGGGCGCCGATGAGCACATATGTGACAAGAAGAGTGATGCTGAGCAGACGGCTGGCGGCCCGTGTCCCCATAACGACCACCAGCGTGCGTTTGCCGACTGCGCCGTCCGCCTCAACATCCTGGAACTCGTTGATGAACAGCACGAGGCCCATCAGGAGCCCGATCGGCAGGCTCGCGATCAGAGCCGGAAGGGACAGCGCTCGCGACTGCACGAAGTAAGCGCCGAAGGCTATCACCGGACCGCACCCGAGCACGCAGACGACCTCGCCCAGCCCGCTGCGCGAGCCGAATCGCAAAGGCGGGGCCGTGTAGAACCAGGCGATCACGATGCCGATGATACCGACGACAAGCAGAACCCAGCCGCCCGTGCGGGCATTGAGATAAAGCCCGATTGCGGCGCACATGACAAGGCTCGTGATACTCGCGTTCCGTACCTGCCGGGGCGACAGCAGGCCTTCCTGGATGACCTTGCTGCCTCCCGAGAACGGCGTGGCGCGGGTCAGTTGGTCATCCCCGCTTCGGTAATCGAAGTAGTCATTGGCCAGGTTGCAGCCCGCATTCGCCAGGGCCGTGCCGATCATGGTGAGCCAGAACAGGCCCCAGTTGAACGGATAGCCGGCGAAGTGTGCGTACGCCGCGCCGAACCCGGCTGGTGTCAGCGTGCCGACAAAGAATGGCGCCCGCAAAGCCCGCAGCCAGACGGCTACCGTTCGTCCCATCTGCCTATTCTACCCTGCTCCTCAGAACTTGTCGAAGTATATCCGATCGGGCGGGACACCGAGCCGCGGCAGGACGCGCATCGCGGCGTCGATCATCGGCGGCGGGCCGCAGAGCACTGCTTCTTTGGAACCATCTGGGCTGACGTGCTTCGCCGCGACCTGAGTGACAAACCCGACCTCCCCGGTCCAGTTATCCTCGGGGCGAGGTTCGGAGAGCGCCGGGAAGTAGCGGAAGTTGGGGAACCTCTTCTCCAGGTCTCGGAAGACGTCGACGTAGAACAAGTCGCGGCGGGTGCGGGCGCCGAAAAAGAGAGTAGTCTTGCGGGGCATTCCCTGCTCGGCCAGGTGCATCACGATCGAGCGCATCGGTGCCATCCCCGAGCCGCCGCCGATGGCGACGATTTCGCGGTCCGAGTCTTCCCGCAAGAAGAAGTCGCCGAACGGACCGGTCAGCTTGACCCGGTCGCCCACCGCCAGTGCCTTGTGGATCCAGCCGGTGCAAAGTCCTCCCGGAACGTAGCGAACGATGAGTTCGAACGAAGGGTTGCCGGCCTTGGCGGTGGAGGGCTGGCTGGCGATAGAGTAGGCGCGGAACTGGTCGGTGCCGGGGACGAGCAGCTGGACGTACTGGCCGGGCTTGAAGTCGAGGGCGGTGCCGCCGAGGTCGAACCGGACCAGCTTGGTGTCGTATGTCAGGGTCTCGAGGGCGGAGACGGCGCCCTCGTACTCCCTGGCCGCGAGCATGCTCTCGGGCAGGGTGACTTCGATGTTCCGCTGGACGCGGATCTGGCAGGCGAGCCGGATGCCCTGCTCGCGCTCCTGCCGAGTCACGAACACCGTCTCGGTCGGCAGCATCTCGCCGCCGCCGGAGACGACCGGTATCTTGCAGAGCCCGCAGGTAGCCTTGCCGCCGCAGGCCGAAGGGACGAAGAACTTGTTCTGGTTCAGTATCGAGAGCAGGGTGTCGCCGCCTTCAACCTTGATGGTGCGCGACTTGTTGACGGTGACGGTGCAATCCTCGTGGCTGACGAGGAACCGTTCGGCGACGAGCAGGGCGAGGGCGATGACGAGCAGCAGCGCCCCGAGCAGGAGAACCGTGATCATTGTATTGCCACCATCCCCGAGAAGCCGATGAAGGCGAGGGCGAGGATGCCGGCGATTATCATCGTGATGCCGGCCCCGCGCAGGTCGGCCGGCACGTCACCGACGAGCGCCAACCGCTCGCGGACGCCGGCGATAATGGTCGTCGCCACGCCCCAGCCGATGCCGGTGCCGATGGAAAACGTCACCGTCTGCCAGAAACTGTACTCGCGCAGCATCACGAAGAGCGAGACGGCCAGCACCGCGCAGTTGACGGTTATCAATGGTAGGAAGACACCGAAGCTCGCGTGCAGCGCCGGGAAGAAGCGAGATACCAGCATCTCGACCAACTGCACTGCGCTGGCGATGACGATGATGAAGACGAGGAACGACATCACTTCGGAATGGGTCGGGACCAACAGGAAGCGGTAGATTATCCAGTTGAGCGGGCCGATGATGGCCAGCACGAAAGTGACCGCCACGCCCATGCCGGTGGCGGTATCCACCCGGCGCGACATGGCCAGCATCGGGCACATGCCGATCAGGTAGGTGAGCGCGATGTTGTGGGTGAAGACCGCGGCGATGAGGATGACGAGCGGGTTAAGCGTCATTGCCCTACTCCTGCTCCGCCGGTTTCAGCTTGGCCACGCGGCGGAAGACCCAGTAGTATATGGCTAGCAGGAACCACGCGCCCTGGGCCATGGTGATTACCACCCACGGCGGAAAGCTCGGCGGAATCACCCGGAAGTTCAAGAGCGTGCCGAATCCGAGGATTTCACGGATGACACCGAGAATGACGAGGGTGTAGAGGTAGCTTGAGCTCGAGCCGAGTCCGTCAAGGAAAGAAAGCCACGCTCCGTTCTTGATGGCGAACGCCTCCTGCCGGCCCATCACGATGCAGTTGGTGATTATCAACCCCACGTAGGGACCGAGCTGGGAACTGATCAGCGGGTAGTTGGCCTTCAGGAACTGGTCGACAATGATGACGAAGGTCGATGTGACGATCATGTAGGTGATCATCCGGTACTGCGGCGGTATCAGCCTCCGCAGCAAGGCGATGAGCAACGAAGAAATGGTGACAACGAACACCACGCCGAGTCCCATGGCGATGGCGTTCTCCAGCTTGTTCGAGACGGCCAGGGTAGAGCAAAGGCCGAGGAGTTGGTACGTTACCGCGTTCTCCTTGAAGAACCCGGCGATGAATGTCCGCCAGGGACGGGTGTAGGCGATGCGGCGGAGATTCACCGCGCCCCGCCCTTCGCCGCGCGCAGCTGGCGCGCGGCGTCGCTGACGATTGTGACTAGCGCCTGCGAGCTGAGCGTCGCGCCAGAGATGGCGTCAACTTCATTGGGCAGTGAAGCTTGGTGACGCAGGGCCAATTCGAGCGGCTCGGCCGCGGTCCGGCCTTTGTAGGTGGCGAGGTAGTCGGGCTCTTTTATGCGGTCGCCGAGGCCGGGTGTCTCTTCCTGCGACAGCACCCGGATGCTGACGATGCGGGTCAGGGCCGAGTCGAAGGTGGCGATGCCCTCGATCATGCCCCAGAGGCCGCGGCCCTTGAATTCATAGATGACGAGGCTGTCGGCGACAAACCAGGCCACGTCGCCGCCGGTTTCTTCCCGCACCCTTTGCTCGAATACCTCGCTGAAGTCGGCCTGACTCCAGGGAATGCCGGCCGCGGTCAGGATGTTCGTCTTCAACCGGGTTTCGCGGAAGCGCTTCACGGCCGGCGCCGAGTAGCTCTGCGCCGCGAGCAGCAGCGCGACTGAGACGACGCCGAGCACGACGATGAAGAGGACGTCGAGCAGCTTCCGTTTCAGATTCATGCCGCGAGCCTTCGCACCTTCGTGGTCGCCCGCCGGTAGGAGATATTGACAACCGCGCTGTCGATGAGGGGCGTGACGGCGTTCATCAGCAGAATGGCAAACATCACGCTCTCGGGCAGGCCGGACAGCGCCCGTATCAGCACGGTCAGGATCCCCAGCATGATGCCGTATACCCAGCGGCCGGTGAAGGTGTAGGGCGATGTGACCGGGTCGTTGGCCATGAAGAACGCGCCGAACATCAGCCCGCCGGAAAGCAGCTGGAACCATACCGGTGCCACCCGCTCCGGCATGATGCCGTGCAGGACCAAGGCCGAAAGCGCGACGCTGCCGAGGTACGAGACCGGTACGCGCCAGTCCCCGGCGCGGGTGACGACCACGAACAGGCCGCCGAGCAGTATACCGATGCGGAAGATCTCGCCCACGCACCCCGGTGCGTGGCCGACCAGCAGCGACAGCGGATCGGTCGAGATGAGCTGCGAGCCCTTGAAGTCGATGAGCGGCGTCGCTTGGGTTGTCGCATCGACCGTCCATTTGACGAATCCGCCGGCTCCGCCCCAGTGCATCTTGCCCCACATCGTTGCGAAGTAGCTGGGGAAGGCGAGGCTGATGAAGAGCCGGCCGACCAGTGCCGGATTGAAGATATTCCGGCCGGTCCCGCCGAATACTTCCTTGCCGAAGAAGGTTCCGAAGAAGATGCCGACCGCGACGATCCAGAGCGGTGTTGTCGGCGGCAAGACCAGCGGGAAAATGAGGCCGGTGACGAGGAAGCCCTCGTGGATCGGTTTGCGGCGGGCCATCGCGAACGCGACTTCGACCATGCCGCCGACCGCATATGAGGTGGCGATCATCGCCGCCACGTACCAGCCGTAGAAGTAGATGCCGGCCAGGGCCGAGGGCACGAGACCGATGATGACGAGCGACATCATCCGCTTCACATCCATCCTGTCAGAGAGGTAGGGAGCAACCTTGTTTGTCTTGTCGGTCCCGAGAAGCGCTTCGTCCATCGCCTCGGTAACCGGCTGCAGCCTTCGCAGCGGTCCCTTGGCGGTCAGCGCGTTCAGCCGGGCCACGATCGCGTGCAGAAGGTTGTTCATCGGATGCTCTTCACTCCCTTGTACTCCTCGATCCCCTTTAGGTCGAACTTCGGCACGATGCAGGAGGAGTTGTCGCAGCCGACCCCGAGCAGCTTGTTCTTGGCGTCGGCGATCTTGGCAGCTAGCGCTATCTTCGACGGGCAGACGAGGCTGCAGATGTTGCAGTCAATACAGTTGAATATGTTGTAGCGGACCAGCGTCTCGTCGACCGCGAGCCGCCCCTGCCGGCAGATGAGATGGGGGATGATGCGCACCGGGCAGGCCCGCGCACACCAGCCGCACTGGATGCAGGGCCGTTCCTCTCCGTGACGGTTGGTGTTCGCCACTTTCTTCACCGGTAGCCAGGCCGGTACGAAACTGCGAGAAAAGGACTCGTTGTGGAGACCGGGCCGGGCAAAGGCGAACGGGAGGCGACGGGAGTCGTCCGGCAGCGCGATCAACTGGGTAACGGTGCGGTCGATGGGACGGGACAGGTCGTCTACCGCCGGGCCGGAAAGGATGCTGTCGAGTACGATTCGCTGTTTGAGTTCGCCGACTTGAAGCTGGCCTTCGAGCACCTGCTCGATCGGCGTGCCGACACGTACTCTCACATGCCCGGGGTGGGTGAATCCGGGGCCGGCGAGAGCAATTACACGCTCGATGACCGGGCGGCCTTCGACCACCGCAGCCTGCGCGGCGAGCACCGCCTGCGCGTCCATCACGACGACCCCGATATTGGCCGCCGAGAAGCCGAACGGGAAGTCTTCTCGGAGGACTGACCGGACCAGCATCTCGCTGAACTCCTGTGGGTAGCGGGGTTCGAGCGCATGGACAGCCGCTTTCGGATTGCCGGCCAGAGCCTGGGACAGGCGGCGAATGAGCGCGCTATCCTCATCGCTGACCGCGATGTGGAAACAGGCGCCAGGGAGGATTCGCTCAAGGATCGCCATACCGGTCACGAATGCCGGCAGCGCTCCGTCACCGAGCAGCGCCGCCGGGTTCGGCTTGAAAACGTCCGCGCCGATCTGGGTGACGATGACGTGCCGCACCGAGTCCGGACCGATGACCGCCGAGCGATACCGAGTCGGGATACCCTCGCGCGCCAGACCCGTGACGCCCGAGCGGTACAGCAGGTCCGCGAGCGAATCGGGGCTCAGGCCTTGCCAGTCCGGCGACGCACCGTCGAGCCTGGACCAGGAGTCGGTGCCGTCGCCCTCGATCACGACGGCGGGTGTTTCCCGGCCCATGAACTGCAACTTGGTGATCTCCGCAACCCTACCGTTGATGGTGGCGTGTAACGGCGATGAAACAGCGCTGTCCTCCCGGCCGATGATCTGGCCGGCACAGACCGGATCGCCCTCCTGCACCAGCGGCTCGAGCGGCACACCGTAGCCCTGCAGCAGCGGGACGACTACGCGGCGAGGCAGCCCTGCGACCTCAGTTTCGTTTCCTGGTTGGCCCGCGTAGTGCCGGAACCGCAAACCACCTCCGAACGTTCGGCGACCCAAGATCCTAGTCACTGGACTAGCCTGCCTGCGGGGGGCAACTACTGGATTTCATCGTAGACCTCTCTCAGGGCAAATCGTGTGCCAGCCCGGCGCGTGGCCGGACACGACCGATGCCATGCGTACTCGCCCGGCACCCGGCTTTGCGGGCTCAGGTTCTGCACAGGCGGTGGCGGGAAACCGCCGCCTGGAATCGACCAGGCCGCCGACGTAGGTCACTTTGAATCGCATCCTCGGCCCGTTGACCCCGGGTCCTCCCGGCAGTATGACTATTTCGCTTTGATTCCCAGCCTCTTCATCCGGTCGCGCAGGGTGCCGCGGGCGATGTTGAGGTGACGGGCGGCGTGCGAGATGTTGCCTTTGAACGCGACCAGGGCCTTGGTGATGGTCTCGCGCTCTATTTCGGCCAACTCCTCTTTGAGTGCCAACTTCGCATGGCCGGTGTGGACCGAGACGGCCTTCAGGAAATCGGGCGGCAGGTGCGACGGCTCGATCACTCGCTCCTTCGTCATCACCAGCGCCGCCTCGACCACGTGCTCCAGTTCCCGGATGTTGCCCGGCCACGAATGACGCTGGAGCAGATCGAGCGCAGGTGCCGACAGCTCCCGTCCCTCGGCCCGGTCGTGCTTGCGCACGAAGTGCTCGACGAGCAGCGGTATCTCGTCTTTCCGGTCGCGAAGAGGCGGCAGCCGCAGCGTGACAGTGTTGAGCCGGTAGTAGAGGTCTTCGCGGATGCGGCCCTGGGAAACCAGTTGCGGTATGTCCTGCTTTGTGGCGGCGACGACCCGGACGTCGGCGCGCAGCGTCTTCTCGCCCCCAACCCGCTCGAACTCGTGGCTCTGCAGCACCCTGAGCAGTTTCGGCTGCACTGACAGCGGCACGTCGTCGACTTCGTCGAGGAAGAGTGTGCCGCCTGCGGCCAGCTCGAAGCGACCCGGCCGCGTCCGGATCGCCCCCGAGAACGCGCCCTTCTCATGCCCGAACAACTCGCTCTCGATCAGCGACTCGCGCAGGGTCACGCAGGACACCTTGACGAGCGGCCCCTGTCGCCGCTGGCTCGAATAGTGAATCGTCTCGGCCAAGAGCTCCTTGCCGGTGCCCGTCTCGCCGACCACGAGCACGGTCGCTTCCGAGTCGGCCACCACACAGATCTGCTCGAACAACTGCCGCATCGAGCGCGACCTCCCCACCATGCTGTGCAGTCTGTATTCGGAGTCGAGCGCCTGCCTCAGTGCCGCGTTCTCGCTCGACTTGGTCCGATACTCGAACAGCCGTTCCAGCTTCACCAATAGCTCGTCGGTCGTGAACGGCTTGGTCAGGAAATCATACGCCCCGGCCTTCATCGCCTCGACGGCAGTCTGGACCGAACCATAGGCGGTCATCATGACGACCGAGGTCTCAGGTCTGACTTCACGGGCTTTGGCCAGTATCGTCATGCCGTCCAATCCCGGCAGCTTGAGGTCCACGAGCGCGACTTCCCAGAACTCGTCGCGGAGCAACTGGAAACCCTCGGTGCCGTCGCCGGTCCCGCGCACTTCGTATCCCGCGTCGGCCAGCACGTCGACCACCATCCGGCGTTTCAGCTCCTCGTCCTCGATGACCAGTACCCGGCGTTTGACCATGGCTAGCTCCGCACCCGGTTCCTTGGCAGCCGCAAGGTGAAGGTCGAGCCCCTACCGACCTCGCTCTTCACCGTGATTCCGCCCTGATGCTGCTCGGCTATGCTCTGGGAAATCGCGAGGCCCAGCCCGGTGCCGTTCTTGGTGCTGAAGAACGGGTAGAATATCCGGGCAAGGTTCTCCCTAGGGATGCCGCGGCCGGTGTCGCTCACGCTGAGCCGTACCCACTCGGCATCGGCTTCGGTCGCAACCAGAAGGGTCCCGCCCGGGGTCATGCTTTCGATCGCATTCTGGAGCAGGTTTACGATAATCTGCAGTATCGCGGGATGTTCGACCTGCACGATGGGCAGGTTCTTCCGTAGGCGTCGCTTCAGCTTCACGCCGCTTCGCTCACGACGGTAGTCGACGAAGAAGAGCGACTTCTCCACCAACTCATTCAGGCTGGCGTCCACGAGCGCCGGCGGGTTCTCGCGGGCGAGCGCGAGCAGTCGTCTGGTCAAGGTGGTCACGCGGAACAACTCCTGCTCGGCCAGGGACAGGTACTCCTGCTCGCGTTCGGGGTCCAGCTTGCCGGAGCGCACGGTTCGAATGCAGTTGATGATACCATCCAGCGGGTTGTTGATCTCGTGAACCAGGCCCGCCACCAGCTTCGCGCACATGCCCCGGTACTGGGTCTCATCGAGACCCTCGCGCAGTCGTTCGTTGCTGCCTTTACGCGACCTCGCCATCGCCGAATTGTACCACGATATCCGCGCAAAGCCAGTTCGAAACGGCGAGACCCGGAAGTTCCCGGGTCTCGCGGAAGAGGAGCGACGGGGTCTATTCGACCGTGGTCGGCTTGCTCACTGCCTGGAATCCGCCGGCAGAAGGCCATGGTGTATTGGACCCGACTCCCCTTGCCAAACCAGAGACCGTCAACAATCAGCACCAAGTCGACACCAACAGGCAGCCTCGACAACTCCGGCCCTGCAAGAACAACACTAGCCCCAGGCGCTTTCAACAGCATTTCCGCCTCGCGTGCATTATAGCACACATTCCGTCGCCCGTCGGTTTCGGTCCAAACTTCTCTGTCCTCAACTCACTATTCACCATTGCCGCGCGGACCCCTCCTATGCCTCCCCCATGGTTATCCTCACTACTTCCCAAGCCACGAGCCAGGGATCCCGTGTGGGGGGTACGGCTGTAACCAATGGAGCGCGGCCCGAAGCTACGACCATCAGGGTAAGACCCACTGTCCTTCTGCTCTGCGGACTGCAAGGACGAGTTTGAGGCATCCCCGGGCATATGGTTGAAAATGTGCGGCTTACGCGAGACGCGGCGGCGCGAAAGCGCCGCCGCTGCGTTACAGAGTCGGTCAGACTAGCAGAACTGGTTCAGGTACTCCATCATGCTTGACGATGAGAACAAGCCGAGCCCGAGCAGGACTGCCCAAGCGATGCCGACAATGATGGCAATCGCGAATGAGACGATCATCATGATACCGGAGATAGTGAAGTAGGTCTTGAGCTGGCCGGTCACACCTTCGAGCGAGGCGAAGTCACCCTTGTCGGCGTATTCACCGGCCCTGGACCCGGCCTTGGTCAGAACCACACCTATCCAGATTGGCAGCCAGGCGAAGACAATTCCGAAAATGGTCAGCACCTGCAGGCAACCGCCGACTATGGTCATGATGCCCATGAACTTCATCCAGCCAGCCATTGCCTTGGCGTTCTTGCGGGCCTGTGAGTCGGGTGTGGGTAGAACTGTGCTGGCTTCCATGCAATCTCCTTGTGGGTAGTGCCTACAAGCTAGAGGTTCGGGGTAGAAAGTCAAGGCCGTCGTTTGACTCTGCCGCCGCTCGCGGATATAATGCCCTTCCTGTACATAACCTGCTTAAGGAGAACATCATATGGCACACAAGAAGAGCGGCGGCTCAGGTAAGAACGGCCGCAACAGCCCGGGCCAGCGGCTGGGCGTGAAGACATTCGGCTCAGAGCGGGTGACGACCGGCTGTATCATTGTCCGGCAGCGCGGCACTCGCATCCTGCCCGGCGCAAACGTGGGCCGGGCCAAGGACGACACCTTGTTCGCCCTGGTCGATGGCACCGTGAAGTTTGAGCGCGCGAGCAAGGACAAGCGGCGAGTGACGGTAGTTCCCACCGCATAGGACGCGGTGGTAAGCCCGAATGACGAAGCCCGAATGACGATTGGAATCCGAATTCCGGAGTTCGTCATTCTTCCATGTTCGAGCTTGATTCGGAATTCGAGCTTCGAGTTTCGTCATTTGCCGGTGTGACCATGCGCATAAGGTGGCTCGGCCACTCTGCGTTCCTGCTCGCGACCTCGGACGGGACCAGCATAATCACCGACCCGTACGTGTCCGGCAGTTTCGACGGCGACGTCAACTACGGCCCGATTCACGAAGCCGCTGACGCTGTCACGGTCAGTCACCATCATCAGGACCACGACGGGGTATCCGGACTTCCCGGCAGACCGAAGGTGATTGAGGGCAAGGGCAGCCACAAGGTCGGTTCGGTCAGCATAGCCGGAGTCGAGACGTTCCACGACGAGAACCAGGGCGCGGGGCGCGGCAGGAACACGGTGTTCGTGTTCGAGGCCGAGGGGCTGAGGCTCTGCCATTGCGGGGACCTTGGACACGTCCTGACTGCCGGGCAGGCCGCGGCAATCGGCCGGGTCGACGTCCTGCTGGTGCCGGTGGGCGGCAAGTTCACGGTAGACGCTGCCGCGGCGCGGAAGGTCGCGACCCAACTCGCGGCCCGGGTTACCATTCCGATGCATTACAAGACCGAGAAGCTCGGGTTTGACATAGCGGGGATCGACAGCTTCGTGCGGGACAGGGCAGACGTGAAGCGCGTCGGCGCGGCAGAGGTCGAGGTGAGCCCCGACAAGCTGCCGCCGGAGCCCGAGGTCTGGGTTCTTGAGCATGCACTTTAGACCATTCGGATTGCAGATTCCAGATTGCAGATTGAACAGGAGCCGAGGCGAAGCATGAAAGAGATTCAGTTCGACAGAATCAAGGACGCGGTTGCGAAGCTCTGCATTGATGCCAACTGCCTGCTTGGGGACGACATCGTCCAGGCGTTCAAGGACGGCCTCAAAACCGAGGAATCGCCGGCCGGCAAGGACATCCTGAACCAGCTGCTCGACAACGAGCAGATTGCCCGCAAGGAGATGATGCCCATCTGCCAGGACACTGGTTGGGCAGTAGTCTGGCTGAAGCTGGGGTCGGGGGTCAGGGTGCAGGGCGGCGAGCTGTACGATGCGATCCACCAGGGCGTGGCCAAGGGCTACAAGGACGGCTTTCTCCGGAAGTCGATCGTCAAAGACCCGCTCCGGCGCGAGAACACCAAGGACAACACTCCGGCGATCATCTACACCGACATCGTTCCGGGCGACGGCCTCGAGATCACCGTCCAGCCCAAGGGCGGCGGGAGCGAGAACATGTCCGAGGTGAAGATGCTCTCGGCGTCGGACGGCGCCGAAGGCATCAAGAAGTTCGTGGTCGACCGGGTGGCGCGCTCCAAGGCGAACCCGTGCCCGCCGGTCATCGTCGGCGTGGGCATTGGCGGGACGTTCGAGAAATGCGCGATGCTGGCCAAGCACTCGCTGCTGCGCGAGATCGGATCGGTCCACCCCGACCCGTTCTACGCCGAAATGGAGAAGGAACTGCTCGAGCGTGTGAACAAGCTCGGCATCGGGCCCCAGGGACTCGGAGGACGCGTGACCGCGCTGGCGGTCTTCGTCGAGGCCTTCCCGTGCCACATCGCCACGATGCCCTGTGCCGTCAACATCAACTGTCACGCGGCCCGGCACCGGTCCGTAACCCTATAGGAGGCGAGCATGGCAAAGAAGATTACCGCTCCGCTCACCCCGGAGACCGTGAAAGACCTGCGGGCCGGGGACTCGGTGTTGATATCGGGTACCATTTACACCGGCCGCGACCTTGCCCACAAGCGGCTGACCGATTCGCTCAAGGCGGGTGAGAAGCTGCCGTTTGACCTCGCCGGCGCGGTCATCTACTACGTCGGGCCGTCGCCGGCCAAACCCGGACAGGTCATCGGCTCGGCCGGGCCGACGACCTCGTACCGGATGGACGCATACTCACCGCTGCTGATGGAGAAGGGTCTGCGCGGGATGATCGGCAAGGGTAACCGGACCCAGCCGGTGCTCGACGCGATGAAGAAGCACGGCGCGGTCTACTTCGCCGCGGTCGGAGGCGCGGCCGCGCTCATTGCCCGGACCATCAAGGCGGCCAAGGTCATCGCCTACGACGACCTCGGGACCGAGGCGGTGCGTGAACTCAAGGTCGAGGATTTCCCGGCCATAGTCATCAACGACATGTACGGCGGCGACCTGTACGAGCAGGGCGTCGCCAAGTACCGGAGGGAATGAGAAATGGCTCGTGAAGTCAATAAGCAGAAGCCGGGAGCCAAGGAGCAGGACGGAGTAACTGCGAAGCCTGCAGCGGCGAGCGAGTCAGTGCCGGCGGAGAACCTCATCACCATCCACATCATGGGTGAGGCGTACCGGGTGCCGAAGGACCTGACCATCATGAAGGCGATGGAGTACGCCGGGTTCCGATTCATCCGCGGGTGCGGGTGCCGGGGCGGTTTCTGCGGAGCGTGCGGCACGGTCTTCCGGACGAAGGACTCGTACAAGCTGAAGGTCGGACTCGCCTGCCAGACCGTGGTCGAGGACGGGATGTACCTCACGCAGATTCCCTTCTACCCGGCCAACAAGAAGCAGTACGACGTCGCCCGGGAGCCGGCCAACACCCAGGTGCTGGTCCGGTTCTACCCGGAGGTCATGCGCTGCATCGCCTGCAACTCCTGCACGAAGATCTGCCCGCAGGACATCGACGTAATGGGCTACATCAACGCCGCCATCCGCGGCGACATTGAGAAGGTCGCCGACATGTCGTTCGACTGCATCATGTGCGGTCTCTGCGCGACCCGCTGCCCGGCCGAAATCGTCCACTACAACGTCGGCCTGCTCGCGCGGCGGTTGTACGGGGCCAAGGTGGCGAAGAAGTCGCCGCACCTGGCCGAGCGGATGAAGGAGATCAAGGCGGGCAAGTTCGAGCCCGGGCTCGACAAGCTCTGCAGGATGGATGAGAAAGAGCTGTCCGCGCTGTTCTACGATCCCAAGACGCGCGACGTGGAACCATGAGGGTAGGACCAATGCAGAAGTCAAAATGCAAATGTCAAAGTGCAAAATGGGGGGCCTCCGGAGATCTGAATTCTGAAATCTGCAATCTGCAATCTGAATTGTCGAGAGGGGTCTAGCATGTATCCCGCTTCAATGCAGGAATCCATCAAACGGCTCGACGCGACCCGCGACGCCCGCATCAAGCAGGGCAAGATTCCCCTGCTCGGCGCTGACGGGAAGAAGGAACTACTCAAGGGTTTCCACCCGGACTACATCGAGAGTTCGATGCGGGCGCTTGCCGTCGGTCCGAACAAGGGTGACCGCACCCCTCACGAAATCGCCGACGTGCTCGAAGCGTGGCCGATCGTCCTCCCGACCAGGTTCGACACCCAGCACCCGAAGTTCGCCGTCGACGTGCTCATCATCGGCGCGGGCGGGGCGGGCGTTTCCGCGGCGCTCGTGGCCGCGGCGCGCGGCGCGAAGGTGCTGACCGTAACCAAACTCCGCATCGGCGACGCCAACACGATGATGGCGCAGGGCGGCATCCAGGCCGCGGACAAGGCAAACGACTCGCCGGAGCGGCACTATCTCGACGTGCTCGGCGGCGGTCACTTCAAGAACATCCCGGAACTGGCGCGGGCGCTCGTCTCCGACGCGCCGGGTGTGATCGAGTGGCTGGAAGAGCTGGGCGTGATGTTCGACAAGGAACAGGATGGCACGATGATTTCCATCCACGGCGGCGGCACTTCGCGCAAGCGGATGCACGCGGCCCGCGACTATACCGGAGCGGAAATCATGCGCACCTTGCGCGACGAGTTCCGCAACCAGAACCTCGAACTGCTTGAGTACTGCGCGGCGGTCGAGCTGCTGACCGACGCGAGGGGCGCCTGCACCGGCGCGGCGTTCGTCAACCTCGAGACCCAGGAGCACTTCATCGTTCGGGCGAAGACGACCATCCTCGCCACCGGCGGCTGCGGCCGGCTCCACGTCCAGGGCTTCCCCTGTACGAACCACTACGGCGCGACTGCCGACGGGCTGGTGCTCGCCTACCGGGCCGGGGCGAGGCTCGCGTTCATTGATACCATCCAGTACCACCCAACCGGCGCGGCCTTTCCGGAGCAGATCTTCGGACTGCTGATTACCGAGAAGGTGCGGGGCGTGGGCGCGCACCTCGTCAACAACGAGGGCAACCGGTTCATCTACGAGCTCGAGAGCCGCGACATCACCGCCTCGGCCATCATCCGCGAGTGCAAGGGCCGCAGCCTCGGCGTGGTCACGCCGACCGGCCGCCTCGGGGTCTGGCTCGACACGCCGCTCATCGAAGTACTCAAAGGCCCGGGCGCGGTGAAGAAGAACCTGCCGGCGATGTACCACCAGTTCGAGCGGTTCGGCATCTACATGGACAAGGAGCCGATCCTCACCTACCCGACCCAGCACTACCAGAACGGCGGCATCCTCATCAAGGAGTCGGGGGAGAGCAGCGTCAGGCACCTCTACGCGGCGGGCGAGGTCGCGGGCGGCATCCACGGTCGGAACCGGCTGATGGGCAATTCGCTCCTCGACATCCTCGTCTTCGGCAAGCGCGCCGGCGCGGCCGCTGCGGACGCGGCGCGGGAAATGACCCAATCGTCCT
>Ga0233421_10000407_pt1 | contig 18464 bp, 17 predicted proteins | sample Watercolumn_Mata_3_FD_182725 | JGI IMG/M metagenome (GOLD analysis project Ga0233421, IMG submission 182725) | Freshwater microbial communities from Lake Matano, South Sulawesi, Indonesia - Watercolumn_Matano_2014_107_MG | ecosystem: Environmental > Aquatic > Freshwater > Lake | place... | reverse complement strand
GTCGATTTTAAGTCAGCGCCTGAGAGTACAATTTGGAATCAGAAAGGTGTCAGACAAAGAAATTCTCAAATTATTTACTAGCTCCGTTAAGTTTGAAGAGATTAGAAGTCCCTGGCTAGTTTATTTAGTCAATCCCTTGACAACCGTTTATTTTTGGTTGGCTAAAAGAATTATTTTTTGGTGATCAAAATCAAAGATAATATCTGGAAATACTTTCTCTTAATCGGGCGATAATTTCATAATTTATTGTGCCAAGTTGCTCGGCCAGGTTTTCCGCCGTGATCACCTGGTTTTTTTGTTTGCCGATAATTGTCGCCTCTGTTCCAGCGCTGATATTTTTAATGTCAGTCACATCAATAATGGTGATGTTCATGCAAATCCGCCCGATTATCGGCGCTTTCTGGCCGGCCACCAATACCCAGCCCCGGTTGCTCAAGCCGCGATCCAAGCCATCGTAATAACCTATCGGCAACAGAGCAATGGTGGTTGGCCTTTTAGTTTTAAAGCTGCAGCCATAGCCGACCAGTGAATTTTTCGGAATTTTTTTTACAAACGATATCTTGGTTTTTAATGAGAGAGCTGGCCGCAGGTGGATTTTTCTTTTTTGGCATATTTTTTCTATTTCTGCCGCGGGAAAATGGCCATAGACAGCAATGCCCGGCCGGACTAGGTCGAATAGTTTATCTGGATATAAGAGGATTGAAGCGCTTTTGTCGCAGTGGACGATTAGTTTTTTACCCAGTATTTCTTTAATTCTTGCAGATAGTATTTTAAATGTCGCGGATTGTTTTTTAAAATAAGCCGGGCGACGCGGATTGTCCGCGCTGGCAAAATGAGTGGCTAGGCCCTCGATTTCCAAGCCTGGCAAGGCCGCGATTTTTTGAACCAAGCTTTCTGCTTGCTCCAGCTGGACTCCCTGGCGGTGCATACCAGTATCAATTTTGAAATGTATTTTTACTTTTTTATGTTTGGCGACGGCCAACCGCGAGAGCCTCTTGGCGCTGATGATATCATAAACGAATAATCTCAAGTCATAAGCGACTACTTTTTTAAATTCTTCCGGCGCCACGCAGCCGATGATTAGAATCGGCTTTTTTATTTTGCTTTGGCGTAATTTTTCCTCCTCGGCCACAGAATTGACGCATAGCCAGTCAGCGCCAAACTTGATTAATAATTTGGCTGTTTCTATCAGTCCGTGGCCGTAAGCATTGGCTTTGACCGCCGGCGCCAGTATTTTTTTGCCAATCAAGCGCCGCAGCATTTGCAGGTTGTGTTTGAGATTATTTTTACTAACCTCAATCCAGATGGTTTCTTTCATTTTTTATTTTTGACTAAGAGTGTCTTGAAAGTTATAATGTTTATAATCTAATTCTAGTATATAAAGCTAAAAAATCCAACTTTTATGGCTAAGTCTGTAGCCATTGTCTCTTGCGCTTGGCCGCCTCAAGGCGGAGGTATTGGCAATAACGCCCATTATCACGCCAAGAATCTACAGCAACTCGGATATCGTGTGGCCGTCTTCACTCCTCTATATCGCCATACCGCCAAAGATAAGTCCGATTTAGCGGTGAATTATTTGCCGGTTTTTTTGCCTTTGGGCAAAGCGGGTTTCTTATTTTCTATTTTTAAAAAGTTGAGCGGGTTTGATATTGTTCATCTTTATTACCCGTTTTTTGGCACCGATCTATTGGTTCTTTTGTATAAAATATTCCACCACCGTCAGAAATTAATTTTGCATTACCAAATGGATGCGGTGGGAAATGGTTGGAAAAAATTATTTTTTAGAATTTATATAATTTTATTTTTTGGTTTACTGGTCAGAGTCAGCGATAAGATTATTGTTTTATCTTTTGATCACGCGCAGAATTCTCATTTAAAAAAATGGTTGAAGATATTTCCTGAAAAATTTGTGGAAATTCCCAATGGCGTGGAGACAGATCTTTTCAAACCAGCGCCACCAGACATTCGATTGTTAGAAAAATACGGAATTAACCCCAATGAGCCAGTGATACTTTTTGTCGGCGGCTTAGACCGGCAGCATTATTTCAAGGGGGTTGATGTTTTATTAAAAACTTTCAAAAAAATAAATTTGCAATTTGTCAAATCCAAATTATTAATTATCGGCGATGGCGATTTAAAAAATGATTACGAGCGGCAAGCTGAAATACTAGGTTTGTCTGAAAAAGTAATTTTTACCGGTTGGGTTGATAATGCCGACCTGCCAGATTATTATCGGTTGGCAAAAATTTTTATTTTGCCGTCTACCGCTCGCACCGAAAGTTTTGGTATTGTGATTGCCGAAGCCCAAGCTTGCGGCGTGCCAGCAGTGGTTTCCAGTTGGCCCGGCTCTCGCCAAACTTTGGTCGATGGCGGCACTGGATTTTTGGTTCAGCCGGGTAGCGTTGAAGAATTGTCTCAAAAAATCGTTTTACTCTTATCAAACGAAGAAATGTGGAATGATTTTAGTCGGCAAGCTGCGCTGGTCGCCCAGTCCAGATATGCCTGGGCAGAAATTATCAAAAAAATTTGCCAAATTTATGAGCGGTAAATTCTCTTTTTCTGACAAATTAGTTTTGGGTTGCTTGCTGGCAGTTGTTTTACTGTTTGTGAGTTGGCAACTTGACTGGCTTGGATTTCTCCGCCCGTTATTTTTTTTGGTCTGGCTGGGACTAAGCGCTGTTTTGGCACAGAGCATATGGCAGAAAATTTTTGACATCGAAAAATCATTGGCTTTTATTATTAGCGTATTTGCCTCTCTTTTAATGTTTGGGTTGTTTGGCAACCTTTTTGTTTCCTGGCTTGTTTTTGGCGACCTGGAGATTTGTTTGATCATGATTTTAATCACTATTTTTTGTTATTTGTCGCCCAGCCGCTATGGCTGCCAAACAGAACCCTCGAATCATTTAGATATTAGCAGGAATGATGGAAGAAAGAATTTTTGGTTTTACTATGCTGCTTTTGGAGCGGCCATAATTATTGCCTGGTTAATTATTTACCTTTCCCAAACTGGCTCTTATCTTATTTCGCCCTGGTCGGTTTTGGGCATTGGGTTTTTAGTGGCCGTCTTTTTTGCCGGCGTAGCGGTTTTTTTCCTGGTTATTTCTGGCGATAAATTTGTCCGCTCATTGATTTTAATAGTTCTATTGTCGCTCTGCGCGCATTCTTACCTACTGGTGTATCAAAGCGGTTTTGGCGGCGACCATTGGCGGCATTTGGGTTCAGAATATCGTTTGCTTAATTATTCCCAACCTTTTATGCAATCGTCACTTGACGGCTGGAATCGTCAACAGGAGGTTTTGGGAATAGATTTGCCAAAAAATTTGGTTAATGCGTCGCAACTTTCCTATGGTTTTAGTTGGTTTTTTAGTGCCAGCGCTAGTCGAATCAGTGGAGTAGATGTTTTTTATTTGGACAAATTTTTGGGATTGATTTTTTGGTCATTATTTTTGCCATTTATTTTTGTGGTGGTGGCCAGACAGATTGGAGTAAATCAAAAATTTTGCCTGCTGGCGGCGTCTTTGCCGTTAGCATTTTATCCGTTGCAGTATTACGGTAGTCAGACTCTGGCAGTCGGCTATGGCGCGCTTAATTTTTTATTTCTTTTGGCCTTGTGGCTGTCATATTATCGTCGGCCAGACAAAAAAACAGCTATTTTAATTTTGATTTTTTCGGTGCTGGCCTATTTCAATTATTCTTTAGTCCTGCTATTGGCGTTATTTTTAGCGGTTCTTTTTTCGGCTTTACGTTGGCAAAAATTTACTAAAGTTGGTCTAGCTTTTTTAGGTGTTATTCTTTTTGCGCTGGAAGTGTTTTTTGGTTTTGGCCATCTTAAATTATTATTGGTCAGAGAGGTAGTTGTCAATTTGATAAAAAATAATATTTTATATTTTAACACCGGCCATTTTCTGCCGCGGGACTTTTCTTTGGCGCCGTTTGTTTATCTATTGCTGGCTGCAATTTTTTGGTGCTTAATTATTATTTTTATTTATCGGGCACTGAAAGGTCAAAATCTGCCCTTAAAATTTTTGTCTTGGCTTTCCATCTTGTTTTTAACTAATTATATTTTTTCCTCAATCTTCTTGGTCGGGACAAAAATTATCAGCGGCCGCCTGAATGTTTTTCTGGCCATGATTTTAGTATTAATTTTTGCCTGGGGTTTAAATATTTTTTTCTCTTCTTTGAAGAGCGATAAATTTTTATTGCCGCTGGCAATTATTTTAAGTTTAATATTGGTTTTGACTTATGCTTCCGGCCCGGTGCTTAACGCCGCGGTAACTAGTGATGATGTGGCTGCCGCTAGGTATCTGACTCAAACCATGGCTGGCGATTTTTCTCATTACTGCGTTTTGGCTGATACTTGGCCGCTCTTGGCTGTGGAAGCTTTTTCTTACCGAGAAATTGCCGCCGGTAATTTTCCTATTTACACCAACCATCAGCAGCCAGAACGAGTTGATTTATTTAGTAAAATAAAAAATCAGCCGACCAGCGAGGTATTGCTGGAGGCAAAAAACATTTCTGGCCAAAAAAATTGCTTTCTTTTGCTCAATAAAAAACAAACCGTCACAGAGGTGATCGGCTGGTTGCAAGACAATCTGGGAGCTCCAAAAATTTTCGGTGATAATTTAATTTGGCAATTTTAACAGGCGTTTTACTATTATCAGAGTAAATTTTTTTATTTTTTCCCAATCTTCAACTTCGTAAAAGTTAAAGAGGCGATAAAGCAGTAGATATATTATTACGGCTAGCGGCCCTAAAATTATTAAAGCCAAAATGTTTGTAGTTAGTGGTCTAATTAGCCACCAATCTATCATTAAACTAATAAGAGAGATTAAAACAATTTTGATTGTAGTCTGGAAATAATATTTTGTCCGCCCCGTTAGTTTTAGAAGTTTTTTTTCTATTAGATAAATCATTATCGTTATTGGTAGCACAGAGATAAAATAGGCCCAAGCGGCGCCATAAATGCCCCAAGGTTTTAATAGTATTATTAAAGCGACAAAATTGATTATCGCGATAGCCACTGAAAAAGCTGACAAAAATTTAGTTTGCCCTAGCCCTAATAGCAATGAAGACAGTGGCCGGTACAAAGCAATTAAAAAATACGTCAGTGCCAGGATGATTAGGATTTTGGTTGAGTTGGTGGCAAAATTTTTCCCCAGCCAAAAATAAAGTATTTTATCGCTAAAGGCAATAATGGAAATAGTGATAGCTGCTCCCAGCACGGTTATTAGTCGCGTTGATTTGACGTAGAGCTCTTTTATCTTTTCTGTATTATTAATGCTCTGCAGCTGCGAAGCTATGGGAAAAATAACCGCCGTCAAACTGTTGGTAACACCTTGAGTATGATTGGCGACATTGCCCGGCAGGCTATAGTAAGGCAGTTGCGCCGGGCCTAGAAAAATCGGAATCATCAGCCGATCCAGGTAAGTTAGAAGTGAATTGGAAATATTGCTGACCATAGTTATCAGGCCAAAACGGTAGCAAGAGATTATCTCCGATTTATCCCAGGCAAATTTTAATTTTACCTCTGGCAGAATTTTTTGGCTGTGATGGCGGTAAATAAAAGAAAAAATCAGCGCCAAAGAAAATTGTAACGCCAGAAGCTCTATCAGGCCTAGTTTTAAAAAAATCAAAACAATCGTTAGCAAACTAAAAATTGTAATATGGCTTAAGTCTATTTTAGTGAAGATGTCAAAACGTTGCAGAGCTTTGGGGGTAATTGTATAGACCGAATTGGCATTGTTTACAAAAAACGTTAATCCGCCTATCAAAAAAGCCGTTAGATAAAAAATTGGAACAGCTGTGTCGCCGCCAAAGATAGAATTGCCAAACCAGCCCAAAATTGCCATAATACCAAAGCCGACCAGGCCGATAATCAAAAATAAAGAATTACAGGAATAAATTAGGTTTTTTATTTTGTTGTTTTGTCCGGTGGCCTGGTATTGGGAAAGTTTTTTGATAAAAGCCGAAGACAGTCCCAAATCTAAAAGCCCTATAAGTAGCGATGCGGTGTTGATCAGCACATAAAGGCCGTAGTTTTCTAGGCCCAGTCGGTGCACTATAAGCGGCGTTACTAGAATAGAAAAAACAATCGGCAGAGTATAGCCGAAAAAGGAAAAAGAAGAATTTTTCAAAGTTTTATAAGACAAAGATTCTTGATCCATATAAGTATTTATATACCAAAAATTTTGCTTTAGCAAATCAAATGACTATTTGTTATTTTGGCAATTATGATTCCAACTATAGCCGCAACCACAATTTAATTAAGGGTTTAAGACAACTGGGCTTGGAGGTGTTAGAAATTAATGACTCTGCGCCAGGCCCAATCAAGTATTTCAAATTGATCGGCAAGCATTGGCAGGTTAGAAATCAATACGATTTGATGATGGTGGGATTCTGCGGACACTTTATGATGCCTTTGGCTTGGCTGCTGTGCCGCCGGCCGCTGATTTTTGACGCGCATATTTCGCTTTATGAGGCCAATGTTTTTCAAAAAAAATATTGTCGGCCAAGATCGCTTAGGGCGATGTTTTATTATTTAGTTGATTGGTTGGCTTGTTTTTTATCACAAGCCGTTTTGTTGGATACCAGCGAGCATGTTAATTATTTTGTCAGGACATTTAAATTTAAAAAAGATAAATTTTTAGTGGTTTACAATGGCGTAGATAGCGAATTGTTTTTTCCCAGGGAAAAAACATCAAGCGACGAATTTATTATTGAATTTCACGCTTATGCCACGCTGCTGCACGGCTTGGAATATATTTTATTGGCTATGAAAGAGCTGGCTAACAGGGGAGAGGCGGTAAAATTTTTGTGTGTTGGCAGCGGGTCAGAATACGAACGGGCCAAACAATTGACACTGGAATTACAACTGACTAATATAGATTTTTTCCCGCCACTATCACCATCAGAATTACAAGAGAAAATTATTGCCCAAGTCGATTTGGGTCTGGGGATTTTTGGCGCCACTGCCAAAGTAAATCGAGTGATCGCCAATAAGGTTTATGAACTAATGGCCTGCCGAGTGCCGGTTATTACCGCTGACAGTCCGGCTATGCGCGAACGTTTTAATCATTTGTCCGAAGTTTATTTTTGTTCGCCGGCCGATAGCCAATCGCTGGCCGAAGCGATCATCACTTTGAAAAACGACCCAGAGTTGCGGCAAAGACTAGCCGACGCCGCTTATGATAAAATCATCGACCAATGTCAGCCAAAACATATGGCTAGACAGTTGATTGATGGCCTAAAATTAAGAATAATTTAATCGCCAAAATGAAGCTCATCGCTATCATGCGAGTAAAAAATGAAATTGCCTTGATTCGCGAGTCGCTCTCGCGGCTTTCGCTGTTGGTCGATGAGATTATTGTTTTAGACAACGGCTCTACTGATGGCACTTTGGAAATTTATGGTCAGTTTTCCAAGGTAGTAGAAGTCTTGCATACCGCTGGTTTTAATGAAGGCCGCGATAAAATCATGCTACTGGAAGCCGCCATTCGAAGACAGCCGGATTGGTTGATTTTTTTGGACGCTGATGAAATTTTTGAAAAAAATTTCTCGCGGCGCGATTTGGAAAAATACATGAATTCCCAATACGATCGCATCAATTTTCGCCTGTGCCATTTTTGGCTCTCTCGCCGCTGGTGCCGTTGGGGAGGAAAATATTTTTTGTATTCGCTGCAGCCCCTGCGCTGCATGTGGCGGCACCGGTCGGATGTCTATTTTGCCGACAAAAAAATTCACAATGGCGACGTGCAAGGTAATTTTAAAAAAATTTATTTTTCACCTTATCGGCTCAAACATTTCGGGCTGATTGATTATCAGAAGGTAAAAGCCAAGCTGGCTCTGTATCGCTCCTTAGACGGTGATGTTCGAAATTATGATCACTTGGATCCCGATAAAAAATTTTTTGTGCTGCCTTTCATTGAATTTCGCAGTCGCTTGATTAATTATTTTTTTATTGTCAAGCTAAAATATTTTGAGCATTTTATCTGGCTTTTGGCGATTATTTATCTAAAAATATTTAAAAATAAAAAATGAAAATAGCTTTTTTGCATTCGATTTACAAACCCTATGCCCGCGGCGGCGCCGAAGTGGTGGCGCAGAATATTGTTGAGGGATTAAAAAAACGCGGTGAAGATGTTTTTGTGATTTCTCTGGGCCGTCAAAATAAAATTGAAGAAATTGACGGTGTTAAAGTTTACCGTCTCAAATCTTTTAATCTTTTTAATTTTTTGGATATTAACCGGCAGCCGGTCTGGCTACGTTTGCCTTGGCATCTGATAGATATGTTTAATTTTATTCAAACCAAAAAAATAAAAAATATTTTACTTGAAGAAAAGCCGGATTTGGTTTTTATGCAAGGCCTTAAGGGTTTAAGTTATTGGCTGCCCCGTACTCTAAAAAAAATGAAAATCAAACATCTGTATCGTGTTTTTGACATGCAGCTTATTCATCCTACTGGTTTGTTGTTTGATAATGAAAATAGATTCACTGCGGCCTTGGCCAGGGTTTATAAAATGTTTTGCCGTTGGTTGTTTGATTCGCCGGAGCTGGTGGTTTTTCCTTCCCACTATGTAAAATCGGTTTATGAAAGCAATAATTTTTTTAAAAAATCAAGGAAAGAAGTCTGGCCCAATCCAGTTGTCTTTTCCCAATCTTTCACCGCTGGTGATCGGTCGAAGCAATCGCCGGATACTTTCAATATTTTGTTTCTTGGCCAAGTGGAGGAGTATAAAGGAATTTTTAAGTTAATTGAAGCAATTGGGGGGCTGGAAGGCGATTGGGCACTGAATGTCGTGGGTGACGGCCAGGCCCTTCCAGAGGCCAAAAATAGGGCTCTAGAGTGCCATAAAATCAAGTTTTGGGGTCGGCTTAGCCAGGTAGAGCTGGAAGAAAATATTTGGCCGATTACCGATCTTTTGGTCAACCCCAGTCAGGTGCCAGAGACCTTTGGCTTGGTGGTAGCCGAGGCCAATGCCCATTGCGTGCCAACCTTGGTGGCCGGCCGTGGCGCTTTGCCAGAGTTGGTGCAAGAAGGAGAGACGGGCTGGGTAGAGGTTAATGGCAATTGGCGGGGAAAAATAAAATGGTGTTTGGATAATCGATCGGCGCTTTCAGTCATGCGTCAAAGTTGTCTGAGGCAGGCCCAAAAATATGATCTTGAAAATTATTTGAATAAGCTGTTGGAGTTTGGTAAGATGGGGGAGTGATTTACTTTTTCTTTATCCGTCATTTCTGTTTTTTTGTCATTCCCGCCTGTTTTTTTGTCATTCCCGCGAAAGCGGGAATCCAGACTAAATTTAATTTTAATATATATTTTGCCACTTTTTCTAGAAAAAGTGGCGCAAAAAGTCGCGAGCTATTTGATAAATTCAGACAAAATCTGGCGCAATTGTCGCTAAGTTTATAAAGCGCTGCGCTTTGGTATAAGCTTTGCCGCCCAGAAGGCGGCACCGCTCCAATTGCTTGATTTTGTGGCTGAATTTTCAAGCGCTCGCAATATAATCATGTATACAGACGAGAAGAAAAATGTTTATGTATTTATAGACGCCTCTAATTTATGGGAAGCTCAGAAAGCTAGAGGAAATTTTTTAGATTATGAAAAACTAATAAAATATATAAAATGTAAGTTTTCTAGTGCGACGATAAAGACATTTTATTATACCGCCTATCCTGCAGAAGGTACAAGAAGCTATAATCTGGATGGAAAACATAAGTTTTACACTTTTTTAAAAAAAGGACTTAGTTTTGAGGTAAGAAAAAAGGAATTAAAAAGAATTAAAGTTGTTGATATGTGCGGTGAGCACGTAGAGGAAAAGGGAAATATGGATGTAGAAATTACAATTGACGCTCTGCATCATATCAAAAAATATGATATAGCCATATTTTTTACTGGAGATTGTGATTTTTTGGCTCTTATAAAATATTTGAGAGCTAATAACAAAAAGGTCTATATTTTTTCTTCCAAGGACAATGTATCTATTGAGTTAAGAACTGGCAGCGATGGTTATGTAGACATTTTGAATGTTAAAGATGATATCTGGGGCCGTAAATTAAAATATAGATCTGAAAAAGGTAATAAATAAAAACCATCCTCCGCATGGAGGATGGTTCTTGGATGTGATACCCTTTCAGTCCTATGGCAGGACTAAAAGACAAATTTATTATAACACACATTTATAGAAAATCCAATTAAATTATAAGAAATAATACAAATTTGTTTTAAATTAGCAAAAATATGCAAACACTCTTAATAGTTTTAATCATAATCCTCTTAGCCGTTATCATCGCCATGTTTTTTGTGTTTAGCAAAAAACTAGGTGAATTAGGTCAGGGCAAAAAAGACGACCAGTCGTTTTTGATGTTGCAGGAAAGGATTAAGGAGTTGAATCAGACGGTTGATTTTAAATTGGCCGAATCCAATAAGAATATCCAAAACCAGTTTGCCCAAAGTGTTGGCATTGTGCGCAGTATTACTGAAAGAATCGTGCAGCTTCAGGAAACCAACAAGCAGGTGATGGGTTTTTCCGAGCAACTGAAAAATCTGGAAAAAGTTTTGACCAGCCAGAAGCAACGCGGCAATCTGGGCGAGGCTGGTTTGCAGTTGGTCTTGGAAAACATTTTGCCGCCCAACGCCTTTAAATTGCAATACAAATTTGACGATGGCGATACAGTGGATGCCGCCATTTTTACCAAGGACGGCATTATTCCGGTAGACGCCAAGTTTTCTTTGGAAAATTACAACCGCATCATCAATGAAGTCAATGAAGAACGCCGCGCGGCTTACGAAAAAGAATTTAAAAATGATCTCAAAAAACGCATTGACGAGACGGCCAAATACATCAAGCCCGGCAAAGGCACGATGGATTTTGCTTTTATGTTTATTCCGGCCGAAGCGATTTATTATGATTTACTGGTCAACGAGGTGGGCGCGGTCAAGGTAGATACCGGCGGCCTGATTGACTATGCTTTCAAGCAAAAGAGGGTGATTATTGTTTCGCCCACCACTTTCGCGGCTTATTTGCAGACAGTGCTTCAAGGGTTGCGCGCTTTAAAAATCGAGGAGCAGACCAAGGAAATTATCAAGCGCGTAGAAATGTTGCAAAAGCACATTGTTTCTTATGATGATTATTTCAAAAGGTTGGGTAATAATTTGTCCACCACGGTTAATTCCTATAATGCCGCCTCTGTTGAATTGAAAAAAATAGACAAGGACGTGGTCAAGATTACCGGCGCAGAAAATGAGATAGAGTTATTGCAAATTGATAAGCCAAAAACAGAATAAAATATTTAGACAGCGATTGGCAACGGGGATTTTTGCCCGTTTTTATTTTGGTCGAAGTTTATGTTATAATACAGCCCATGAAAGACAAATCAGTAGATAAACTTTTAAACGCGCTTAACCAACATTTTATTTTATTGGGCCCGCAACGGTCGGGCAATGTTTTATTGATTAAAAAAATCACTAATTTGGCCGACTTGGATTGGTCAGGGCAGATACCGGTTAATACTTTTAGGGGAGTTTTTCTGCCCAGCAGCGAAAAATTATTTGATATTGTCGGCGCCAAGCTAATGGAGCCGAAGATTGATTATCAGTCCACGGCGTGTGTTGGCGTCAATATTTTAGATTTGCAGGCGCTCACGCTGTTTGAGCAGGTTTTCAGCCGCGACCCATTTTACCAAAAGCGGCGCCGGCATATTTTTTTAGTTGGCTACAGCGCCAATCTACCAGACGATTATAAACGCTATCGCGTTTTCAGTCATAACTGGGAAGAAAATATTTTGGAACATCTGATTTTTGATGTTTTTATCACCACCACAAAAAAAGGCCGGGTTAAATTTTATTCCGGTTCAGAAAGGGGACAGCTGATGTTGGAAAAGTGCCGGCTGGAATATGAGCATATTGAATTTGCCGGCCCGATTTCCGAAGCCGGTCCGGATAAAAAAATGCTTGAATTGAAAGGCAAGCTGGAGCAATCGCTGGCTAAAAAAATTTGGAAGGAATTAGACCAGAAATGCATCGCTTGCGGCCAGTGCACTATCGTCTGTCCGACTTGCTTTTGCTATGACGTGGAAGATTATAGTGATCCCGAAGCGGCGGCGCGGACGCGCCACTGGGGCAATTGCTTTCATCATGATTTCAGTCAGGTTGCCGGCGGCCGCCGAGAATTGGATACGGTCAAGAAAAAAATTTATTTTTGGTACACCCATAAATTTGTGCGCATTCCCCATGAATACTCTTTGCCCGGTTGCGTCAGTTGCGGCCGCTGTACTCGCGCCTGCCCGGTGGGCATTGATATCATCAAAGTTTTGCGTGCCCTGTAATTTATGTTTATTCCCGCCCAACTCAAAACCGCCAGCATAATCGGTGTCCGTCAGGAATCAGTGGACACTAAACTTTTCCGTTTGGTTTTGGCTGATAAAAGTATTCAAAAAGAATTTGATTTTTTGCCGGGCCAATTTATGCAGGTTGGCTTGGCCGGCTGGGGCGAATGCCCCATTAGCATTTGTTCGTCGCCAGTCACAGCCGGTGATTTTTTTGAATTAGCCATCAGAAGCGTCGGCTCACTCACTAGAAAATTAAATCATTTAGGCGCGGGCGACGTCATGCTGGTGCGCGGCCCCTTTGGCAATGGCTTTGATTTGGAACGCGCTCAAGGCCGGCCGCTGCTTTTGGTCGGCGGCGGCTGCGGTTTCTTGCCGCTCAGACCACTCATCAATGATTTTTTAGTCGGCCGCCTGCCTAATTCCAAGTTGCAGATTTTTTACGGCTGTTTCAATGAAGACACGTTGTTGTTTAGAAAAGAGCATCATCTTTGGAATCGCCGCGCCGAACTTAAAATTATTTTGGAAAAACCTTCGCCCCAATGGAAGGGCCGCCGGGGCTTGGTCACCGATTTATTCAAGAATTCAGACGTTAATCCAGATTCCATGGTGATTATGGTCGGCCCGCCAATAATGTATAAGTTTGTCATGGCCGAACTCAAAAAAAAGAAAATCAAAGACGAAGATATTTTTTTGTCTTTGGAACGCAAAATGTATTGCGGCGTCGGCGTTTGCCAGCACTGCGCCATCGGTCCTTATTATGTTTGTAAGGACGGTCCGGTTTTTTGCTGGCAAGACATCAAAAATATTTCGGGAATTATCTAATAATGTATGTGTCTTACGGTGCCCGCCCAAATCAAACAGGTTTTTTTTGGCCAAGCTGAACTGGCCGACGGCCGTTTGGTTAAGATTGATTTAATCAGTGATTTGCAAATTGGCGATTGGGTGCTACTTCAAGATAATTTTGTGATAAATAAAATTTCTGGACAAGAATCCGGGGAATTGCTAAGCTATTTTAGTTCTTTGGATAATAACAGTCAACCTGGCGCCGGGCCAGTTCAGCTGCAGGAAGGGAGTCGGTTATGAGCGATTTGAAACGGGCGGCGGCTTACGCCATTAAGCCCAACGAGTTGCAGCGTTGCGGGCCGGCTGATGCTTATCGCCGGCTGCATGATTTTGTCCGAGGAGATTTTAAGGATGAAGCCGCGATTAGAGAAATTTTGCGCGGTTTTGAAGTGGCCTATCCCTACTACACCTTAATCGCCAGAGCCAACGGCATTGAGGATGCTTTTGACGAGCGGGTGGTGGAGGCCTATTGGCTTGGCAATGAGTTGTTGGACAAAGTGAGTCCGGAAGCTGTTCACCAGCTGATCGAAGCTGACGTGGTTCGCGAGGGCTGGAGTAAAACACAGATTGCCCTGATGTTTGGCGCTATTGCTTTGCAAAAAGCTTTGCCGCATCACAGCTTGTCAGTTTTGTACTTTTTGACCCGTCCGGGCAGCCGCATGATTTTGCCGGAAGACATCAAAACCCGGGCCGATGCCTGTCGCGTGTGCTGGGGGCAGGTTTTGGGTCTGACGGTAGCCGCTCTGACAGTCGCTTATCGGCCTTTGGTTTTTGACGACAACTGGGGGATAACTCTGGGGCCGACTATCGACAAGCAGATTGAATGGGGATTGCTGACCGATGTCGCGGTTGGCGACACCGTCGCTTTTCATCTCAACTGGGGAGTGGAAAAGCTGACCGGTCGGCAGGCGGCCCATTTGGACAAGTACACTCGGCTGACGCTTCAGGCGCTGGGCGTCTGATTTCACGGGGACGGCGATCTTTGCCTTCCCCGGTTTTAATTGGTTAAAAAATTTGGTAAGATATAAAGGAGTTAATTGGTATTTTATGTTGAAAAAATCATCCAAGCCCAAGCTGGCTATTATCGGTCTGACTTCCTGCGAGGGTTGCCAATTTGTGATGTTGGATCAGGGCCGACGATTTTTAAATTGGTTAAAAAATTTTGAAGTGGAAGAGTTTCGTCTCTTGGAAGATGAGCCAATGCTGGCTAGAGAATATGATTTGTGTTTGGTGGAGGGTACGCCCATCACCAAAGAAAATATTAAACTGCTAAAGGAAATGCGCCGGCGTTCTAAGTTATTAGTGGTGGTGGGAAATTGCGCGGCTTTAGGCGGTGTCTGGGAGATAAAAAATTATCAAGCCAGAAAGAAAACTATTCGTTATGTTTATAAAAATAGCAGCCGAGTCGCCAACCCAGATATTCAAGAAGTTGATAATTTTGTCAAAGTTGATTTTACCATTCCGGGTTGCCCGATTGACGGCGGCGAGTTTATGGAAATCGTCCACCGCTTATTAAAGCAAAGGCCGCCGCGATTGCCGCAAAACCCGGTTTGTTATGAATGCCAAGTTCGCGGTTATGAATGTTTGCTGCAAACAGGGGAAATTTGTTTGGGGCCTATTATTTTGGGCGGTTGTCAGGCCGTCTGCCTCAAAAGTCGGCAGGCCTGTTGGGGTTGTCGCGGGCTTTTTGAAGGCGCGCAAGTGGAAAATTTGATGAAGCATTTGTTAAAAAAATTTCCTCGGGATCAAGTTTATCGGGTGATGGAAATTTTTGGCGCGCGGGATAGCATTTTAAATAAAATTTCTAAGCCCTAATATCTAATTTTAGTTTTTCTATTATTATTAATCGTCCTATTTTAATAAAGCCTCGTTTTTTACTATGAAAATTCAGATAAATCACATCGGCAAAATGGAAGGCCACACTGATTTTGTGGCCGAGATTTTGCGTGGCAATGTCAAATCCGCCAAACTTATGACCACCGAAGGCGCGCGGCTGATTGAGGGTATTTTGATTGGTCGGAATTTTTATGAAGCGCCGGTTATCACCAGCCGTATTTGCGGCATTTGTCCAGTGGTGCATAAAGTTTCTGCCATCAAAGCCATAGAAAACGCCTTTAACATCAAACCCAGCGAGCAAACAGTGGAATTAAGAAAGTTGTTGCTTTTGGCGCAGATCATTCATAGCCACGCTCTGCATTTATTTTTTCTTTCCTTGCCAGATTTTTTTGATATTGACAATGATTTGCAATTTATCAGTCAACATAAAAAAGAGACGGATTGCGCTATTAGGGTTCGTGAGTGGGCGTTAAAAATTATTGAAACAGTCGGCGGTCGCGCTGTACATCCGATTGCCTGTGAAGTTGGCGGTTTTAAGGTTTTGCCCGCTAAGGCCGAGTTGAAAAATTTATCCAGCCAATACGAAGATATTTTAAAAGACGCTCTAGGATTAGTTAACTTAACCATTAAAATCAAATTTCCCAAAATCACCAGAAAAACAAAATTTATTTCTTTGTTTAGTAAAGAGGGGTATGCTTTTTATGACGGCGATTTAAAAGTTTTAAATCCTGACGGCTCGGTAAATATGATCGCCGCCAAAGACTTCACCAAAAATATTAAGGAGATTGAGGATCCTTACCGCGCGGTCAAGTCAGCCGAGCTTAATGGTGAGCCGTTTATGGTCGGCGCTTTGGCGCGTATTAATAATAGTCATGGCCAATTAAATCACTTGGCCAAAGGAATTTTAAAAGGATTAAAGTGGCAGTTGCCACAATACAATACTTTTGAAAATATTACTGCTCAAGCCATTGAGATTGTTCATTGCATTGAGGAGGCAAAAAAAATGCTGGATGATTTAAGTAAAAATTTAAAATCAGAAACCAGCCGGGCCAAAAAATTAAATTTAATCGCCCAAGCCAATCCTTTAGGCCGAGAGACCAGCGGCTGCGATGCGGTCGAGGCGCCGCGCGGCACGCTTTACCATTCATATAAAATAGACAAAGACGGCTATATTAAAGATTGTCAGATAATCACGCCCACGGTTTCTTATTTGAGGAATTTAGAGGCCGATATTGCCAACTATCTGCCCAATGTTATGAAATTGCCGCCTAGTAAACGCGCCAGAAAAATTCGCGCTTTGATTCGCGCCTATGATCCGTGCATTTCTTGCGCCACGCATTAAAATTTATAATTTATGCACGATTTTCATTTAGCCGATATAATTTACAAAACAATTTTGGATTACGCCGCCAAAAATAATTTAAAAAAAATCACCAAAGTGGTAATTGAGCTCGGATCAATTGCGGAGCACGGCGAAGAAATCTTGGCAGAAAATTTAAAATTTAACATTAAAATGCTGGCTCAAGGCGGCTTGGCTGAAGATTTGGCAATTATTATTAATAAAATTAGCGGTGATAGTTGGATATTGAAAGAAATAGAATGGAAATAGTCAAAAATTAATTTAATTTATGCAACAATTAGTAAAAACAAAAGCAAGAGTTTTTTTAATAATAACAGTAGCTTTAATTATGATAATTATTAGTGCGCCAATTACTTATTCTTTCAATCCGGCAATCCAAAGATCAGTAAAAAAGATTTATTATAAGATACAAAATTTAAAAGAAGAACCAGCTACTATAAAATTAGACGTTCCTTATCACAGACAAGAGCATTCTCTTTCTTGTGAAATTGCTGCATTAAAAATGGCTCTTGATTATTATGGTCTTAAAATATCAGAAAGTGATTTGATAAAAGAATTAGTTTTTAATACCAAAGACTCCAGATCTAAAAATAATATTTGGGGCGATCCAGATTTAGGATTTGTTGGCAATATTGATGGTAAAATACCTAATGGTGGCTATGGCGTTTATGAAGATCCAATTATCACATTGGCCGTAAAATATAAAAATGCAAAAAAAATTTCTGGCTCAGATTTAAGTGTCATTTTAAAAGAAGTCAGTGCTAAACACCCGGTGATTGTTTGGGGCTCGACAGCTTCAGGAAAAGATATTTCCTGGCGCACGGAGACGGGTAAAAAAGTAAAAGCGGTTTATGGCGAACATGCTAGATTAATTATTGGTTTTGCTGGCACCATTAATAAACCCACTGCCATTATTTTACATGATCCTATTTATGGAACAATCCGTATGTCTAGAGAAAATTTTTTAAGAGATTGGTCGCTTTTAGACAATAAAGCAGTAGTAATATTTTAATCCCCATTTTATTTTATGAAAATAAAAACCATTAAAGAATTAAAGAATATTTCTGGCAAGCGGATTTTGCTTCGGGTGGATTTTAATGTTTCTTTGGGCGCTAATTTAAAGGTTGATAGAGAAGAAAGTTATCGTTTGATTAAAACTATTCCTACTATTGAATATCTAACCAAACGAGGAGCCAAAGTGATTATTATGGCTCATTTGGGTAGACCACACGGTGGGGTGGTAGAAAATTTGCGACTTAGCCCGGTGTCTAAAAGTCTATCGCGACTGCTAAAAAAGAAAGTTTTACAGAGCCGGACGATTTTGGGACAAGAGACAAGGCAGTTGATTAAAAAAATGAAAGATGGCGATGTTTTGATGCTGGAAAATTTGCGTTTTGATATTAGAGAGGAGAAAGCCAATCAAAAATTTGCCAAAGCTCTAGCCGCTTTAGGTGATATATATGTTAATGAATCATTTGCCAATAATCATCGCCACCACGCTTCAACCTCGGTAATTCAAAATTATTTGCCTTCTTATGCTGGTTTGCTTTTGGAGCAGGAGATTTTACATCTTACCGGAGTTCTTGAAAATCCTAGGCAGCCACTGGTAGTGATTATTGGCGGCGCAAAAATTTCTACCAAAATAAAGCTGATAAAGAATTTTTTACCAGCAGCTCAACGCGTGTTGCTTGGCGGTGCCCTGGCCAATACTGTTTTATCTGTTATGGGCGTGTCTGTCGGCAAATCCTTAATTGAACCAAAAATGTTTGGCGAAGTAAAAAAAATAAAACTCACCGACAACAAGGTGGTAGTGCCGCTCGATGGCGTGATGGCCAAAAATTATCAGGCCAAAATCGGTCGCCTAGACGCTTTAGCTGATATTAAAAAAGACGAGGTGATTTTGGATATCGGTCGCGACACTATTAAATTTTATGAAAAAATTATTAAATCTGCTAAAATGGTGGTGTGGAACGGGCCGATGGGATTGATAGAAACGCCGTTTTTTGCCAGAGGTACGGCGGCACTGATAAAGATTCTGGCCAATTCTAGAGCCGAAACCATTGTCGGCGGCGGCGAAACCGTGCAGATGATTCGCAAA
>Ga0233421_10000406_pt1 | contig 18464 bp, 20 predicted proteins | sample Watercolumn_Mata_3_FD_182725 | JGI IMG/M metagenome (GOLD analysis project Ga0233421, IMG submission 182725) | Freshwater microbial communities from Lake Matano, South Sulawesi, Indonesia - Watercolumn_Matano_2014_107_MG | ecosystem: Environmental > Aquatic > Freshwater > Lake | place... | reverse complement strand
CGTGCTACGTCCCATTCACAACGACACCCTAGCTGCCCGTTCTGGTAGTAGGATTCGACAACATTAGTTGCGGTTCTGTCGTCGTTCCACTCAGAGCGATACCCTAGCTGCCCGCTTGTGTAGTATGATTCGATGGTGCAATCTATACCGCGGGTGTTTTTCTCTGTTTTATTTTTCATAATCATGATATTAGTAATTGTTACTTCGTTAGTTGTTATAAACGTAAAAGACAAGCTCCCATTTACCTAGACCTATGATGTATCTATTCCCTTTAGATATATCACTATCCAGCAATTTGATTTGTTTTTTGTAAAATCTCAACCAACTTTTATTTAATTTTTCGTAATAAAATCTCGAAACTGATAATCTCATAATCGACTATTTATAAAAATTAGACCATCCATCCTAATCCGTTTCCTTGCGGCATTCGCATATTTGACATAAAGAGCTCACGACCATAACCGTTCAAATGAAATACGAATCACCTTCACGCATATCGTATTTCGCCATTTCCAAGCCTTTGCACGCGGAGTTCATTACCGTATCAAGTTTTGTCCCGTTAAACACCTACCAACCATCTTTCTTGTCGAAGACCGCCTAACACATAATAGCCGGGTGTTAGCGGGTTTATTTACCGGCTCGCTACTTATTTAGTTTTATGACGTGGGATAAGTTAGCAACTTAATTTATTACCAACTCACCGTCAATTCTGACAATTTTAGAACGTTCGACTTCTATTGATTTTCCAGTATCCTCGTCTTTAAACGACTCTTTCCAATGTATGCGAACAAGTCTATGAACGTGTGCTGCATATACTTGTGTTTTATTATATTTTCCTACCGGAAATGAAATAATCTGTCAACGATATCTCGTCGAACGACATCCTGTTAGCGTCCCTGCTGGTAGGCGCGTATTCTTGCTTAACCGCGTCTATGTACATGGTGAAGCAGAAATCATCCCCCATGTAGAACTTATCCCACCCCTCTGTCGTGAACATGCTTCTGACATCGAGTTGTTCAATCGCGAGGTTATCGAATGAAATCGTGCATTTACCGATGTATTTACGAAGCGATGCCTTCCATCTGAGCAACTCGTCCCTAACGGAATCGTTGAAATAACCAACACCGAAGCCGAACGTTTTATAACCTAGGATTAGGACCTTACACTTGTCGAGTTTCATTAGCTCGTCCAGCACGCTCATCTTATTCACACCTGCGATCACGTGGAAAACGACGTTATCCGTTATCTCAAGGATTGGTTTAATACGATCGAAGTTATGACCAGTGATGGAGATACCAAGCCCGTGTATTAACCCGTCCTTTATCAAGGATGTTAGCAACGTGTTGAACCCGTACAAGTGTGCTTGATTAACGGTGATATTAGAGATTATCCCACGTTTCTTGAGTTCGGTTAAGAACGAGATGAGGTCTGGGTGTGATAGTGGGTTACCACCACCGATGGCAAGTTCAACACCCGCTGGTAAACTCTCGATTGTTTTCAACAGCTTGTTCAAATCGCCGTGGAACCCGCCGGTGGTTGACATCTCGTGGCAGTACTTGCACCCGTTATCGCAGTAATCAGTTATCTTAACATCTATACTCTCCGGGTGTGAGATAATGGGAATACCATCGTACTCCCTTATCTTGGTACCGTCATCCATTATCCGGACGAACGTGTTGCCGTTCTTATATTCTGCTATAACGTTCATCAGTTCCCCTTATAAAAGTACTGGTGTTCATAGTTAACGCCTATACCTTCATCTGGGTCGCAATTATCGTTACCCGTGATGATAAAACTAAGCGGTGAAAACAGGAACTGGCATAAAGTCTCCTCGTTGCAGCAAACCGCATTTAGGAATTCACAGAGTTCATACGCGTGGTCAACATAGCCCGTATTGTACGTAAATCCATTGTCTTTGTTAACGACGACTTCTTCGAACGTCACATCAATTCCTTTATCGTCAAGTATTTGACCTATATACTCGATATCTTTAAACCTATCACATGAGAACAACCCCGTGTACAGGTAGCTCGCCTTCTCCTCTACAGATCTCAACGTGTTGCATTCCCAACCGAATTCACCGAACGAGAAATGAAGTTTCTCGGGTATTGTAAGTTCTGCGGTTTTCGCCACGCATATGCTGTGTGTGCTCGAGCTATTCGTCTCGAACACGTTCTGCCTGATTTGTTTTTTCATAGCATGAATTATAAAGTTAAAAATTAATAATTATACAACATTAAAGCATATATCCACGCCATTTCATCGGAAATAATCACCAAGTTAAAGTGCGTGCTTTGTTCCATATAAATTTATTTTTAAGTGTCCCGTTATGATTATATTTTTCAACAACATCGGTTTTGGTTCGTGTGCCATTCCATTCATACATGGTGTTTATATTACCGTTTTTCCAGTAACTACCAATTATACATGTTTCGGTATTTGAAGCATTCCATTCGTATTTACGTTTCAGTTTACCGTTGTCGTGGTACATTTCTATTAACTTAGTTTCAGTCTTGGGACCAGTCCACTCGTATCGTTCTTTCTGTTTCCCGTTAATGTGGTATTCTTCGGTTAAATATGTTTTTGTTATAGAGTCGTCCCACTCGTATTTGTATTTGAGTTTACCGTTATAATAGTAGTATTCGATAATATTAACTATTGTACGGGAATAGTTCCATTCATAGCGCAGTTCAAGTGTACCATCCTCGTGAAATGACTCCATCATCCACGTCTTTTTATTGCCGGCGTCCCACTCGTGCCGTGAATGTATTTGTCCATTATCGTAATATCTTTCAACAACTTCAGTTGCGGTTCTGCCATCATTCCACTCCAAACGTTCTGATATTTGCCCGTTCTCGTGATACGTTTCTACCAGATCCGTTTTTGATTTGTCTTTGTTCCACTCGTAACGCGATAATGTTTTCCCGTCGTTGGACTTGATTTCGATAATGTATTCTTCACCGTGGATATTCTTCTCTGTTATCTTTGTCATGGTTATTGTTTTTAGTTGGTGGATGTCATCTACCATCTATTTCTCTGAACTTGGCTTTACTGGATTTCCGCCACTTGATGAAGTCCCACACGTTCATCACCATCAACCTGCGTTCAGCATCACGTGACACTTTCAGTTCTTCTTTCATCGCATCTAGTTCTGCTTCTAGCACATTGACTCGTCTCGAGAGTCTTTCTTCCGTCAACTTATAATTACCACACACGTATTCGAGGTTTGATATACCAGACATTAAACTCTCGTTCACCTCTGATGCTTTTTTAATCGCTTCGTTTTCCGTGTGGAAACTGATATACTTATCATTACTATATATATCCGTAATGACTACATATATGTTGCCCGATATTATTTTTTCATGTAAATCTTCTAGTTTTCTGAAATAATTGTAATCGACGTTAATTGTAGCGCTACCTGTTGGTGCGTTACGTGTATTATTATTCTGAAATCGTCCAGATCGTGCTGGTTCGTTACGTGTATTATCATTCTGGAATCGTTCAGATCGTGCTGGTTCGTATCGCGTATCACGTGCATCATCCATATCAAAGAATTCGTCCATGATTATTTTAATTATTAAAGGTTAGTTACTGTCATCAACGATTAGCTGCCCATCCGGCAAGTACATTCTCACGACATCTGTTTCTGTTTTATCATGTTTCCATTCGCTCGTGTATTCAAGCTGTCCGTTGTCATAGAATCCCTCGACAAAATCTGTCGATGTCCGGTCGTGGTTCCACTCTAAGCGGGAAGCCAGTTGTCCATTCGGGTGGAATGATGCCACGGCGTATGTATGTGTCTTGCCGCCGTTCCACTCGTTGATGTTCACGTGGTTCCCGTTTGTGTAGAATGATTCTATGAAGCAAGTATCAGTTAAATCATTATTCCATCCGTAACGTTCTTTTAATTGCCCGCATTGGTAATATGTTTCAACCAAGCATGCTTCAGTCCTATCGTTGTTCCACTCGTAACGTTCTTCTAACGCCCCGTCGTCAAAATAAGACTCCATCAAGTATTCTTCACCGTGGATATTCTTCTCGTATTTGTTTTTCACGATTTTAGTTTTAAGCATTTTAATTCTTCAGTTGGATTTCCATGTGGTGCAATTACAATTTAAAACACGCGTTAATTACAAGATGATGTTGATTCGAATACGACGGCGATTGACACGCAGACGGATATCAAGAACACGATGAAACTGCTTATAATTAAGTCGTATACCGCGCACACGTCCCACGTGGTTAAATTAAAATTGGAATACTTGAAACCCATGACAGCGTAATTCACCGCTATTGCCGGCACAAATATTATCGCAATTAATGCAAGCGCGTTTAAAACTTTTGAATACTTTTTCATATGCTTATTTTTCCCCATAATATTGTAACTATCTATAAATTGTAAAATTTTTGTTCTTTTTGAATGACCAAATTTTCAATTGGTAGTGAGTTGCGATTTACTAGTTGAGCCATTTGAAACGTAGATTTCCAAGAGTACCATTCGTGACTAAGATTGACTAATTTGAGTGAAGGCCATGTCAATAAGTGACCGTTACTTTTAACTAACTGATTTGTGGTTTCGATGATTTGATTTTTAAGTTTTTCGGATAAATTATTAAAGTACTGATTCTCATCTAATTTAATGTCGTTTTTTACTGTTTTTTTTTGGTCGATTTTATAAAATAATTCATTCCCGGTGTCGTCAGAGTTATTTCTCATTGCATTATAAACATCACGTTCTACGTGCCCAAAAGGCATAGCATAGAACCTATTAAAGATGGTGAGAAGTCCTTGTGATTCTTTATTTGTGTTATATGAAGCGACAAAAAACAATAATTTCATTGCTTTTAATCTATCAAAAGACATCATAGCTACATCATCGCTGACATTTTGTTTATTTTTGTACGATTCAATTAGTCTCCACATAACGAATTCGAAGGCAAGTGTCTTGTTGTCCATAATAGAAAATAATTTTGTTTGACGAACTTGAAATGCAAGGGGTTCGGGTTACTTGCGTAATGTTTTTTAGGACACAAAAATAAACCAAAATGCTTGTTTTTAAAAGTTTTTTTTGTAATTATTTACCTTTTTTTTCATTTAACAGCACTTGATACATACTTTGGAATCAAAAGCGACATGCCCGACACGAATATAATCGAATACAACAGGTCTAACCTGGCATCCTCCGACCACATGTACAAATCATAATGCTCATACGTAACCGCAATCCCGACGTAAATTAACAACATTAAAACTAGCGAGGTTGATCCCACTACCAGCAAAGACTTTAAATACCTTTTCATATTGTTAAAAATTAAATTTCACGACCGGATGAATTAACTTTGTTTAAACTATAATGACGAATCAAGCATATCACATAACTTCATTCACATGTCCACAAGACAACGATTTCAATTCATCATCCAAGTGTATCCTGTATTTATTCCCGGCGATTACTATGAAGTCTCCACCGCTATAATCACTACCGACGGTTTCTAGTAAAGCAGCGTGCACTGTTTTAGCCTTTATCTCGGACGAACCATCGGCAACTTCCATCAACATCGTGGTAAAGTCACCGAACAGGTCTGATGATTCTTCGATGAACGAATCAACTTCCTTGTGTACGTTAGCTTCGATTATGTCGTTTGACACCTCGCTGTTGTATTTTAGCGTCTTGTCGTACCTCTCGTTGTAGTACTTCTCGTTGTCCTTTATCATCTTCTCTAGCATCACGCGTTCCTTTGTGTTTGCAGCGGAAGCGAGCTTTTTAACGAGAACACCGTGTTTTATGACTTTCATCTGGTGGTAGTACCCTGATTTGAAGTACATCAACAACCTTTCGAATATGATAGTTTTTATAGTAAGAATGTCTATTTCCGTCCTCTGCATACCGCTTTACAATTGCATTTCAACTCCTTTAACTTTAATAACATGTACATGTTCCTATCCATTCTCGTCTTTGGTTATGTACGATATAAATCTATTAATATTTTTATCATCGTAAAACGGGTCACAAATCTCGGGTAGATTATGCATTGAACGCGGGCAATTGTCACGGACAACATTATACAGTGCTTGTCCTTGTCTCAAATTTGGATTTTTTAGAATGAGTATATCTTTTGAATCGAAGACGTGTCTTAGTTGTTCATATGTCAACCTGTTGCTATGTTCAACTGATTTTACAACTTCGAAATCGCCGTTGTCGTGTTTTATAACTTCAAAATCATTCATATTGGTGTAAATTAATAATGTTAATTAGGGTCTGCTGGCAAACTCGACCCTAATTAGTTGTACAAATATACGTCAAAAAATAACACAGTAACGCAATCATGCAAAATAAAAATTAAAATGTTCACATGTTCCCTTTCTACGCTGCTTGTTAAGCATACGTTTAATGAATTTCCGGTACTTTCTGTTAGACCTCTTGTTTTTAACGCTCTTGCATTGAGTACACGAACACGTGTGGATTTTTGACGGTGTACCTGGTTCAACTATGTGACCATCTAGGTACTCGATATTCATTTTAGGCATTGTTGTGAGTTTATTAATAGTTAATTAGTTTTTTGATTAAAGTAGCGTGACGTACCATCGCGGCAATAAATAGCATGTAATGTTGTATCTGTTTATGTTCAAATTGCGATTCAATTTCACCATTTAAATACCTCTCAACCACATACGACACGATACATTCGTTGCTAATATTTGTTTTCATTTTGTCATTTTTAAAATAAACACACCATCACAACACGCTACTCAGAACTTCATAGCATAACTTCTCGGGTATGATACTTCTCTCGTAGCTACCACTCCTACCTTGCGTGCCGGTCTTGCTGCCCCTCGGTGCTGGTTGGTGGTGGCAGTTCTTGTTGCCGTTGTGGCACGGTGGTCTCGGTACCCACGTCTTTGAATTCGTCCATATGTCTGTCGGTTTAGCACGTTCATCCCCGTACTGGCAGTACCATACAGTGTGTCTCGTGAACTCCTGCATGAACGGCATCTTCCTCAACATCCCGCGCGGGTTCTCGATGAAGAAAACCATGTCCGGGTTCACCTCAAGGTATTGCTTAATGAGAGATATGAAGTGCATGTTGACGGCATCGCATTTCTTGGCGTAATCGCTCTTAGATTCCACGCCGTTCCTGTGCGTTGATATGGCGGCAATGGAATATGTCGTGCAATCAGGTGAAGCCCACACTACGTCAGGGATGAATGGGACATCGCTCGCCTTCATCTTACCGATGTCGATGTTAAGGTTAATACCATCGTATGGTTCCCAGTCAACAGAGAACACACGCATGCCGAGTTTTTCAGCAGTTTTCCCAACAGACCTGCTACCTGCGAATAATTCCAGAACATTTTTCATCATCACACAAATAAAAATAATAATGTTTTTTACAAATCGTATTTCTTGCGTATCAACTTCACTATCTCAAGCATCTCGTCACGAGCCTCGTCCTTGTACATGTGTGTCGACGCGAACTCGTTAATGTACACCACCCTGACACCATACAAGCGCATTATATACTCGAACATCTCTGGCATAAGCATGCTTATCCTGTCCTTCGACATGACGTATACAGCCTCTATCTTGTATTCCATAGCATCATATATCAACTCCGTTAGCCCGCTCCTTGACTTCGTGGTGAACACGTGGGATGGACCGCTGTCCTTGTAAATCTTGGAGATGTATATATCCCTGTTCATCGCGTAATTAAGGACGATGCTAACCTGGTCTTCGAGTTCCTTCCTGTCGCTGGCGTATGATGTTTGCGTGTGGTTCGTCTCCATGTACTTAGACCTAGCGTACACGACGTGCTTCTTCGCCTCGTCGTTCAACATCGTTGGTCTACCGAGCTTTATGAGGAGTGAATTTATGCTATCCTTCGATATGTACACTATGCACTCGCAGTATATGCACGCGTACAGGTCACCGGATTCTATGTACTTGGCTATAGTTACCTTCGGTATCTTGAGGCTCTTGTACACGTTGTTGAACGTCATATACCTGACCTTCTCGAAGTTGTATGGCATGAACGTATCCGTTATCTGCCTCTCGCCTATGTAGAATAACCCGCCCTCGTACCTCGTGTTAGGCACGTTGTAGTAATGCGACATGTTGTTCTTTGATATGGATTTGGGTAATTTCTTCAATCCAGGTATAGTTATATTGGGTGTTTCTTTATTGGACGCGCGCCTTATATCCCTATCGCGCTCGTAATACCTACCGGGTTTATCATACATACTCTATGCTTGTTTTTTATTATACTAATGTCATTCAGAATCATCGTCAGCATCATCGAAGAAATCGAACACCGCGGATATATAATTCTCCACGCACTTCATGTTCTTTATCATATCCATGGTCAAGTTGAACCTACGTGTATCCCTGGACTTGTACACCACGGTTTCCTTAGTGTTATCGTCGTATGTTATCTTGAACTTGAACTGCTTCTTCAAAGCTTGTATAGCGTCGGTGTATAACCTTACCTGCGTCTCGTTCAGGGATTTCAACATGTCCTTGTTAAAACGCTTGTTGATGTCAGCGCGCCTCCTAATCATGTATTTTTCGATATCGACGTGCGACAATATTATGAGGTCATCGGTGTACTTGCTTATTATAGCATCGTACTCGTCCCACAGGTACTCTGGTATATCCTTGTCTGTCAACAGGTACTTCATGAACTTCTCGGGTATCTCGTAGCTTTCAAGCGTCTCGGTATTAACACAAAAGAAGGGATACGGCGTTCCACCACGGGGTACTTTAGGCTGTTTAAATTTGAACTCGCGCTTCATGTTGATGTCTAGGGTCTGCTTACCGATGGCTTCAAGTAGCGAATTCACTGGTGTTATAACGGACTTGAAGAAATGCATCTTGTAATCAACATTGACGGATACGGCACTATCGAACTTACCGGGTAAGTAGCAGAACGAGTCTGTCTTGTTGGACACATCGTTGTTAACGTAGTACATCTTTATCTTGTCACCTGACTTCACCTTCGGTAACATCGTTATGTTATTATCTATAACTATGTTGTTGAAGCTCGCGCACCCCCTTACGTTAGATGTACATCCCTCGACTAGGTAGTAGTTACCGAACTCCTCGGTTATCTCTGCAACACGGGAACCCTTCTTCTTCGTCTCAACGATGTGGTATTCACCACTCGATGTGTTGACGGCAGCCTTGCCCATTTTTTTCGTGAACTGGTAGTCGACTAGGGTATATTCAGACTTCGGCAAAGCGTTCTTGCTGAAGTTATTGACATAATAGTTGTACGATATATCATCCATAGGCTTGTTGCAGAACTTCTCGTAATACGACTTCAACTTAGGTACTATATGCCTCTCGTGCACTATACCATTGTTTACATCAAGCAAGACGTTTATGATATCCCATATTATCTCCCTGGCGTACTTCGGGTGGGACGGCTTCGTACAAGGTAATCCCTTAGCCTTCGGCTTTATCTTCTTGTCATCAATATATCCCTTCTCCGGGCCGTAATACTCCCTGTACACATACATCTTCTTGGCGACCCATATGCCGCAATCCGATATGTTCTCGAGTTTGAACACCATCCGGTTGTTTGTGTTGTAAGCCTTGGCGTAATTGTCGAACGCGTCGGATAGGTAGCTACCGAACCTGTGCTTTATTATATCAATAACAAACTGTATTGATTCCTTCTTCGTCAGCTTCAAACCATCGACGGACATTATGATCGGCTTGAACATGACGTAATTGGAATCGGTATCGACGTATATAACACACTCCGTCTCTATCTTGCTCACGTTCCTGTCGGATATACCCAATTTATCATGCAACGACTTGTCTGTATGCCACAGGTTCATGAAGTAATGGTTACACACCTTTATGGAAAACTGTATGAGATCCTGACCTTGCAGCGTTATAGACTCGGCTATGTCGTTGTTGTGGAAGTAGAAGTACTTGTTACCGAACGCGCCGTAAAACTGGTTGATGATGATCTTCACGGCATACTGCAACGAATCTAATATATCGAGTTCATTCTCCAGCAACTCTATCCTTTTCTCTATCTCTTCCTTCGTCATCAAGGGATGCAATTAAAAATATGTACTATCATATCTACCGTCCAACCGTTGCCCAGCATCTTCCTCGCCTGCGTGTTGGACACTATACCGTCGAAGTAATCGTCGTCGATTGTTTGCAAGCGGCAATATTCCTTAGTCGTGTAATACCTAAACGGCAACTTGTTCTTGAACGCATCTGGATACCTACCTACAGGTAATGGTGTCAGCACATTGTCCTTATCAACGGTCGTTATGCAGTTGCTCTTGTTGGTGTTAGATGCCCTTACCTCAAGGCATTGCGTGATCTGTATATCCTTGTTGTAATCATCACGGCACCCCCTATCATTTAACCTCCTGCCAAGTATAGTAGCCTTGTTAATCCCCCTGCCTCTGATAGCGGCGCAGTTAGGGAACTCGATATCTTCGAGTATATCCTGCACGTTTATACCTTTATCTTCTGGTGCCGTGATGTCGAAGTTAGCCCAGTAAAGCCTATCCCTGCACTGTGCTGAAACGAGCGACGAATTCAAGCGCACCGGTTTAACACCCAGGTGCTCGGAGATTAAATCCTGCCATTCTTGTTTCATGACGACGTTCTCCAGCATCCAGAACTTCGGCTTTGTCTCGTCCCTTATCCTCAAGAACTCGAAGAACAACTTGCTACGTGGATCCTCGAAATTCAAACGCTTGCCTGAGAAGCTGAACCCCTGGCACGGGCTACCGCCAATCAACAAATCAACACTTGGTAAATCAACACCTTTGACACCATTGACATCACCTAGGTGTATGGTATCCGGGAAGTGATGCGACGTTACCTTAATAGCGTGTTTATCAACCTCGCTAGCGAAATACCTGCCGTAGGTTATACCAGCCCTACGGAGGGCTATTTGCCCGGCACTATTGCCATCAAACAAAGAAACAACGTTATCGAAATACACTATTTTTTAAAATCTAACTGTGTAACAACTGTATACCTTCACCGAATAATTTTGCCTCACGGACATCACACACAGGTGGTTTACCTGATTCAACGTGTATCATCTTCTTACCATTACACGTGCTGCAAATAACAGACCCCTTCGAATGGTTTATGACCTTAAACTCGAAACCAGAACCCTCGCACACTGGGCATTTCTGAAACATACATTCTTATTTTTTTTTAACATGGGGTGGACAATCACCCCACCCCATGTATTTATCATTCATTATTTATCAACGATGACACAATCGGTACTAACGAACGTGGTTGCTATCGACACGGCGTTTGTCAATGCGGTCTTAGTCACCTTGGCAGGGTCGATGATACCAGATTCAACGAAGTCAACGTATTCATCTTTAAACACGTCGTACCCGATGTTAACGTTATCATTACACTTAACATTCGATAAAACTTCGCCGATGTTATCCACGGAAGCATTGGTCAGGATCTGTGTCATAGGAACACAGAGGCAATTAGCGAATTCGGAAAGGCAATCGGTTTGCCTCGATGACATGTTGAACTCCAATATTCTGGATAGCATATCACACCCTATGTGGAACAAGACGAGACCACCACCAGCAACTATACCGTCGGTCAGCGCGGCACGTGTGGCTGCCAAGGCATCATCTATCCGGTAATAACGCTCCGATATCTCTATCTCCGTTGAACCACCGACATAAATCTTGCTCGCGCCGTTAGTTAATTTACCGAGCCTATCCTTAAATTATTTCTCAATGATGCTATCCTTGGTTTGCGCAAGAGCGTTCTTTATGATCGCCACGCGTTCGTCGACTAGTTCTGAGTTATTGTTACCGCCGATTATAGTCGTGCTATCCTTCGTGACAATGATTTTAGCACATGTCCCGAGGTGTTCCAGCGTTGCTTTCTCGACCTTCATGCCGGAATCAATCATCATCGTCGCACCGGTGAACGACGATAAATCCTCCATCATGTCACGGGTCAAGTCACCGAACCCGGGGTATTTAACCCACACTACTTTCAATCCGTTGTTCACCTTGTTGTTAATCAACAGCCTTAACAGAACGTCATCGGGTGTCCCAGATATAATCAGCAGGGGCCTGTTTGATTTACTCACTTGTTCGAGAATGGGTATGAACTGGCGGTGCGTCAAGTTCTTCTCCACCGTTAATAGTATGTAAGGGTTCTCGTACTCGACTGTTTGCTTCTCGGCACGCGTGACGAAGTAAGGCGATATGTACCCGTTGTCGAACTTGTAACCATCGGTATGCTCCACGCGGGTATCAATCGAGTTAGCGATATCGACATCCACTATACCCTCGACACCGACCTGCATTATGGCATCAGCCACTATCTGTCCGAGTTCGGAATCATTGTTGGCGGATATAGACGCTACCTGTGCCGCTAGTTCCTTGCCGTCTATGTTCTTCTTCCTTGAATCTATCTCGGATATAGCGTGTTTCAAGCCGAAGTTATACGCCTTCTTGATATCGTTTATGTTGTACCCGGCATTGATGAGCGATATACCGCTAGTTATAAGCGAATGCGCGAGGATAGTGGCGGTCGTGGTACCATCACCAGCCACGTCTGCTGTTTTGGCGGCAGCCTGTCTAACCATACCCGCGCCGAACTCCTCGAACATATCACCGAGCACTACATTCTTGGCGACAGTAACACCATCCTTCGTGGATACAGCACCAGTACTCCTGTTACCGAAGACCACGTTCTTACCACGTGGGCCGAGAGTAACCTTAACGGCGTTGGTCAATTTATCAACACCACCCTTTAATGCTTCCCTAGCATCATCACCGTACTTTATTTCTTTAGCCATATCTTGATATATTATTTGTATTAAATATTAAACGAGTTTGCCGTATGGGAAATAATCGAACAAGTCGTACTCTTTTATTTCCGCCACGTAATGCTGCGCCTGAACATCCTTCATCCTATCCTTGATGATCTTAGACGCGTGTTCAGTATCGTTGGCGTTAACCACTGAAATAACAGATGTTTTCTTAACTTTACCCTTTTCATCAGTATCAACATACACGGTCTTGAACTTGAACCACTTGTCGAACCCACCGTTGGTGTCGATGATCTCCTCGATTTTAACTGGCTGCAACTTCTTCACAGCGTACGTGTTGCGCGGCAACTCTTTCAACTTCTCCAGCATACGTGCTTCAGCCTCCGTGAAGGACATGGCATCAACCAGATATGTGTTCTTAGACTTGATTGTTTTTCCTGTTTGCTCGTGTTCTGATTCTATCTGAACAACACACTCGAACCAATTACTCATTTTATTAAAATTAAAGGTTAAAAAATTTACACAAATATACTCTTTTTTACAAAACAAAAAATATAAAATTATAAATGCCAGTAGATATATTTTAGAACGACACGCGACACCATATCCTTAACATATGCCGTCGGTATAAGGGTAACGATGAAATGTTTCCTGCTGATGTACTCCACCATGATATCATTGTATTCTTTAAACAATCCCTTGGCGGTATCATCGGATTCAATAAGAGTGTTTATCTTGTAATACTTGCGTTTCCTATACTTGCGGTACAATAACAGCATCACGTATAGATTTAAACTTGGTAATTCACGGACACTTCGTATTATAGATTCACCAATATACTCGTAGAACCAAGCATTTACATCCACATGTATATGGCTATTACACACATCGTCACGCAGCTTGAATAACTTGTTTTTATACTTCAAGTCCAATACACCATGGTACATATTTCTAAACACTATGTAACACACTATACATATTACCACAACCGCTAGAAAAAACACATCCATGTCAATTACGTTTAAGATTAAACACTAAATATTCCAACTTGATGCCGGTGCATTATCATTCATTATTACACACATATTGCTCCCACGTGTTATGGCGGTGTACATAGACCTGTACTTGGTTTTCATAGAAGTCGCGTACACGCCCATTATATCGGACTCGTACACTATAACCGACTTGTACGTTGACCCCTGCGACTTGTGGCTGCTTATACAGAAGCTGTGCTTGACGTTGGCGAACATATTCTTGACATTGTAAGCGTTCTTGTAAGCGTTCTTCCGCTCGGTGGAGTTCAAGCGGTACATCTTGGCGTTGTCAAACAACCTAGCCACGAGAGCGTTGAAATCACCTATACTTCTATCAGCCACGACAGGTAAGCACACGTTATTACCATTTTTAAAGCAGTAATCGACGGTCAGCATGTGTGTTTCTATATCGACGCCGTATATGTTCTTGGATACGGTTTCAACATCCAGCACCCTAAACTCGAGGCTGTTCTCAACTGTTTCGGACTGTGACACGCTGAAGTTGTCGTACATCATTATCACATCACCGACCTCGAACTGCGCGTGGTTATCACCGTACAAACCCTGCCGTATAATCTTGTTAAGTGTGGTTATAGTGTTGTTCCGGTAGCACACTATCTTTAGCATGTTCGTATCGCCGGAATCTATACACTTCTTGAACCCCTTTATGGCCTGCTGCATCACGTCATTGAAGTTACCGAAATGAAGCACGCCTTTATCACCGAAAACGCTATCCCTTTGTGCCGTGCAAACGTGGTCCGTATTATCCATCACGGAGTTCCAGTAGTAGTCAGAATACGGTAGTATGGGGGATTCATCACCTTGCCTCAACCTCTCGTACAGCTTGTACGAGTTCTTAGTGTTGAACACGCTAGATTCTAAATCGTTACCATTCTCCCGTATTGGTGGTAGCTGACCCATATCACCAGAGAATATAACCTTGCACATCGGTTTCTTGTGTGTCATTATAAGCTCCAGCATCGGTTCATCCACCATAGAACACTCGTCGACTATGATTATATCGGCGGTGTCTATCGGTTTGTCCGCGTAATAATCAATGGAGAACTCGCCGGACATCTCGTCCATCTTCATCCCAAGCAAGCCGGCTATTGAATAGAACGACACGGAGTTCTTGTTAGCATCCCTGTGCAACCTCCCCTTGACTTTATCGAATATAACGTTCTTGGCCTTGTGCGCCAGAGCGCAGGCAACTATGTTCTTCTTGCCGTTATATTTCATTATAATCTCTATAAGGACAGTTGTCTTGCCGACACCAGCTTTACCTTCAAGGCAGAACCATTCCTTCGGGTGTCCGCTGGATATGAAATCAACCGTTGATTTAACCGCAGCCTTCTGGGAGTCCGTTAGTGTTAACTTGCTCATTTTTATTGTTATTTATGATTCTCTCGATTTATCGTTGTTGGCTATTTGCTCGCGCATCGTATGCCTGATTATCAATAAAGCGATGAGGTTAATCATTGGGATATGCGCCATCATCATCGCTCGTCTATCGAATTCCTTGGATTTAGACAGCATGTCATAGTACTGTGAATCGTCGATGGAGCCTGGTTGAATTGATTTGATCAGCTTCATCGCACGAACATACTTGAACACGCAACGCCTCATCAGCAGGTATATGAACCACGTTGACACTAGGTAAGCCGCAACAGAATAATAGAAAATCTCGACGGTAGATATCATATAGATATGGTTTAAATTATTGTACAAATATACATATTTCCCCACAATACAAAACAACACGTGTGATTTTTTTTTGCAAAAATATTCGATGTCATTAAATCGGGTGTCGTCGAAATGTATGGTATGATTAGCGGTACATCCAAAAGATAAATAAAGACATACATATTTTAGAATATACCAACAAAGCAAAACACTATAATACACCATGGGAGTACGCCGTAATTACGATGAAGAGAATTCGTTCACGTTTGAGATAGTAACAACGTCTGCTAATTATACATTTACGTTAACCACTAATTCACAATTAACCGGAACATTTGTACCTATGCCGACTGGCTTAAAATTCAACTACCGAATCAACTGGGGTGATGGTAGCAGCATACAAAGAGTGACGAATAGTACTAATCAAACACACACGTATGTTTCAACTGGTACATACAGGATAAAAATAACAGGTATATGTGAGAATCTTAATTTTTCATTTAATACTGCATTAAGGAGGATACATTCATCCGACGGGCTTGGATTTAAAGGTGATATCGGGTTAAGGTCATTGAATTTTTATTATTGCGCTAATCTATACGGTGAATTCCCAACAGGATTAAAAAACTTACAACACTTAGAATCATTCTACCTTGGTTTTAATAATGCACCTAATATCGGTAAAAACGCAATAGGTGGTGTCGTTACTTATTCAATACCATCGAATCTTTTCGAGAGATGTGCAAGGTTGAAAGACATCGCCGGAGTATTTTCAGCCACATCTATAACTTCAATCCCACTTGGATTATTCGACCCACTTGTTAATTTAATCGATGCTCGTGCTATTTTTCAAGCTTGTACTGGATTAACTACTATACCTGTTAATTTATTCAGGTATAATACAAATGTGGCATATTACGGTAGACTTTTTAAAGATTGTACAAATTTAACGGGAAATATACCAGAAAATTTATTCGGGGAAACAACAGACTCTGACATAAACACATTAACATCTTTCTCTGATAGCGGAGGCGTGTTTACAAATTGCACCAAATTATATGGTGCAATACCGACTGGTTTATTAAAAAGATTCACAAAAGTAACAAGCGTCAGCGGGTTATTCTCCGGGTGTACTAGTTTAGGTAGGAATATGTATAATGGCATACCAACACATCCAATACCTAGTGATTTTTTTACTAACAACCCCGAATTAACAAATGTTTCATATGCGTTCAACGGGTGTACTGGTCTATCTGGTGATGTCAATGGTTTGGCATTACCTAGGGGTCTTTTCAACAATAACAGAAGTGTAACAACATACGAGGCTACATTCATGGGGTGTACAGGGTTAACTGGCACAATACCGGGCGATTTATTTAATTTAGATGCATCTGCGAGTATTACATCAACTGTTGATTTTTCAACTGAGTATAGATATGGTGTATTCCAAGGGTGCACTGGGTTGACGCGTTTCGAAGACAACAGGCTATTTGCAAAATATAAGGGCGCTAGGGACATGTCTGCCATGTTCGGTGGATGTACGGGGCTTTACGGTGGATACACATACATAGAAGACGGTAAAACATATTGCCTACCGTATGGGATGTTCGCGAACAATACCAGCATGCGTAGCTGCTTTGAGTTATTTAAAAACTGCCAAAAGCTAGGTAGGGATACAAGCAGTACTAATTATGCCATAAACCCACCAGCATATCCTTTACCTCCTAAATTCTTATCGTACAGCAAAGAATTAAATATGCTAGAGGCTGCGTTTCACACATGTACAGGTATAAAAGGTCATGTACCGAACGTGAATACACACGCCATACCAGAAGACCTATTTGTACATGCAGGGGATGATCTAACAACACCATCTAATCCATTTTATAATGGTTGGCGGTTTGCATGTAATTACAATGCTAGCACTGCAATGGGTACTGGTGGTGGTATATTTACCAACTGTACTGGGCTTAACGGTTCCATCCCCGCTAATTTATTTAATAAATACGTCGGAACCGGCGGAACATCCCCGTTTAACGTTTCGTTCGCAGGTGTATTTCATAATTGCACTGGTCTCACGGGAACAATACCTTCTACTCTGTTTAAATACAATGTCAATGTCGGTAGTATAACTGGTACAAGTATAACTGGATTTTATGGCACTTTTTCTGGATGCACTGGTTTAACGGGTCCTATCCCTGATGTTTTATTTGACACTTGTGCAACTGCTTTAAATTTCGGCGGTACGTTCAATGGCTGCACTGGTTTATCGGGTCCTATCCCTACTGATTTATTTAAAAATTGCACCAATGCTTTAGATTTCGGCAATACGTTCATTGGCTGCACTGGTTTAGGTAGGCATGTGGATACTGGCACACCAACATATTCAATACCTACTGATTTATTTAAAAATTGCACCACTGCTTTAAGTTTCTATCATACGTTCAATGGATGCACTGGTCTAAATTCATCTGGTCAGATTTCATCTGGTTATGACAATGGTTATGCAAGTAGTTATAGCGATGGTTTGGCATTACCTAGGGGTCTTTTCAACAATAACAGAAGTGTAGCAACATACGAGGGTACATTCCTAGGGTGTACAGGGTTAACTGGTACAATACCGGGCGATTTATTTAATTTAGATAATTCTGCGAGTATTACATCAACTGTTGATTTTTCAGGTACTTATAGTAATGGTGTATTCCAAGGGTGCACTGGGTTGACGCGTTTCGAAGACAACAGGCTATTCGCAAAATATACGAAAGCTAGGGACATGTCTGCCATGTTCGGTGGATGTACGGGGCTTTACGGTGGATACACATACAACGACGGGACTGGAGATAAAACATATTGCCTACCGTATGGGATGTTCGCGAACAATACCAGCATGCGTAGCTGCTATGAGTTATTTAAAAACTGCCATAAGCTAGGTAGGTAAACAAAC
>Ga0233421_10000403_pt1 | contig 18557 bp, 20 predicted proteins | sample Watercolumn_Mata_3_FD_182725 | JGI IMG/M metagenome (GOLD analysis project Ga0233421, IMG submission 182725) | Freshwater microbial communities from Lake Matano, South Sulawesi, Indonesia - Watercolumn_Matano_2014_107_MG | ecosystem: Environmental > Aquatic > Freshwater > Lake | place... | reverse complement strand
TTCAATGCTAAACCCCGCGGCCATAGGGTGCCCGCCAGCGTTAATTAACAAACTTTCACACGATCTGATCGCTTCAATAATATTAAAACCGAAAATAGACCGCGCAGACGCTTTGCTTACTTCTTGCCCTTTAGCAATGACAATCGCCGGTAAATAAAACTGGTCTACCAACTTTCCGGCCACAAGACCAATCACCCCCTGATGATAACTTTCGTGATCAATGATAATTATTTTTTCTTTCTGCTTTCTACTTTCTACTTTTTGCTTTGCGTGTATCGTCATCTCCTCTGTCATTTCCTGCCTCTCTTTATTTAATTGATTAAGAATTTGCACATATTCTCGCGCTTTTTCTTTATTATGGGTACATAGCAATCGTAAAGCCGTCAGCGCACTGTCAATCCTTCCAGAGGCATTTAACCGAGGCCCGATCATATAACCAATTTCGTACGGAGTAATTTTTTCTATTCCCGCCGCTTCAAAAAGAGCTTTTAACCCCACGCGAGAAGTTTGGTTAAGAGACTCCAAACCATATTTAACAATGGACCGGTTAATTCCCGTCAGGGGAAGTAAATCCGTGATGGTGGCAATGGCCGCTAGTTCTAACCACGAGTTCGTAGCGCGAAGTTCATAGTTCATTGTAGATACCGAAGTTTTAGCTACAAAATAAGCAATTCCTGAAGCACACAATTTATCTGTCCAAATGATAGCCTTAGCCTTAGGAAGCTTTTTTGGCCCGCCTGACAGCGAAGCAGGTTTTTGGTGATGGTCAAGAATGATAACATCAATTTTTTTAGAATTGGCAAAATTCACGGCTTCATGGGCAGTAATACCATTATCCACCGTAATAATTAATTTGGCGTCAATATTTTTTATTCCTTCAATGGATAGTCCATAACCATCTTTTTCGCGGGTAGGAAGATAAGGCAAAACATCTGCCCCCAAATTCTTTAACCATTCCCAAATAATAGCCGTGGCGCAAATTCCATCCGCGTCATAATCCCCATACACTACAATCTTTTCTTTATTTTTAATCACTGACCTAACTAACGCATATGCGTGAGATAGATCAAGTTTAAATTTTGGCGAGGGAGGATTTAGAAATTCTTCCCGCGCTTTTTTTGTTTTTATCCCGCGGTTTTTCAAAAGAACATCAATTATTTTTACTTTTTGCTTTCTTCTATTTTCTGCTTTCGCTAAAATATTCCACTTCATATGCTTTACGAACTCGCGCTGGAGTAATGCCGTAACCCCGCTTGCCAAATTTTTTGAGAAAGAAACCATGTCAGAAAAACCATTGCTACCGACCAAATAGTTAATTTCCAATCAAACATATTTAGCAATCCTGAAACCGGAACATAAACAATTAATAAAACAGGGAAAAACACAGAAAACAGAATACTTAAAACTTTTGGGAAAACAGCCGCTGGATAACGCGAATAGCTAAAAATTTCCTCAAATAAAACTGCCAAATCACGGCCTTCAATCAACCAAAACGAAAGAGATGTAAAAGCAAATAATAAATTGTAAAAAATAATAAAACCGCAAATAAACAAAAGAATAAAAATAAACAGACTGGGAATTGTTACTACTGTATTTCTTAACGAATAAATTAAAATTATTACTGCCATACTCAATGGAAGCAATAAATCAGTGTTGTGCTTCTTAAAAGAAATAACAAAACGTGCGTCAATAGGAAGTTTCAGAACTGCATCAAGATCCCCATTGCGTACATCTTCAGAAAAGCTTGATAAGGAAAACCTAAAGAGTGACCATGAAAGATAAACCACCATCTGGCTAACAGCAAACAAGGTTAACATTCGGTCAAAATTCCATCCGGAAACAGACGGTACTTGCCCAAGAATTGCCCCCAAAAAAGCCACATATCCTATGGTGTAAAATGTTGTGGCCACAAACGCCATCAAAAAATCAGCCCTATATTCCAAAGCCCTAAGATAGTTTATTTTTATATAACTAACCAAGATCTTCATAAGAAACCCTATTTTATTTACCAAACGAAGCATAAGTTTTTACTCCTCTTTTCCAAGATAGATAACAACAAAGAAATAATACGGCCACCCAAAAAAATTGCATTGCAAATTGCCAGACCAGTTCATTGTTTGATAACTTTCCTTGATATACTAACACCAAATTGTAGTAAAGATATTTAAACGGCAATATTGAGGTTATTTTTGTAACTGCTTCCGGAAAAAGATTGAGAGGTACCCACGAACCACCCAACACTAAAACCAATTGGTCAAAAGCTGTTTGAATTCCGCTGGTTTCTGACGACCAAAACGAAAGTGTTCCCAACAAAAAAGCGCATTCAAACAACAATAACCAAGATAGAAAACCAGACAAACAAAAGAAAAGAAAACTGCTTGCATTTGGAGAAACAAAGACATATTGCGGAATAAAAACAAAGGCTAAAATCACAAGAACAATGCTCATAAAGGAACGAGCGAACCTTCTTCCTATTGAAAGAAACATCATGTAAGCAAAATATTTCATTGGTTTTGTTAAATAATTCGACAGGTCACCCGTTAGAATATCCCGCGTCATTAAACGGCTCGGTTCATAGCTGTATATTTGGTCGATAATTTTCGTCAAAATGTAATAAGTAACCATGGCATTAAAAGTAAATCCTTTTATGACAGATTGTTCTTTAAAAAGAGCTGACCATAAAATTACAAAAAATAATACTGATGCCACATCTCTGACACCACGCAACATCATTGAACCCCGGTATATCATTTGGACATTGAAGGCAACAATAATAAAACGGAGATACTTTCTCACTCCCCAATTATGGCACAAAATTTATTACTTTTCCTTTTTTCTTTATCTCCCCCACTAAAGAAAGATCGCTGGCGCGGGCATATTCATCCGGGGTTAAAGCAAATAAATCCATTGGTACTGTTTGCGTCAAAAAACTTTTTCTGGCTTCGTAAAGCAGATCGAATCTAGCTACAGTATCCATGCCTTTAAACGCCGGTGACAAAATTAAAAGATCAATATCACTATTTTTGTCTATTTTTCCACGAACGGCCGACCCAAATAAAATTGCTTTATCAACAGCAATTTTGCTTTGCAAATCAGCCAAGTATTTTCTTACGACTTTTTTAATTTGCTTTCTATCCATTTAAAAACCTCCTTTGTTTTATCTAACGTTTCGTTAGCCACTTTCGGTGTGGCGAAAAACTTTCTGTTTAAGTCCGGGTAATGGACAATAAAATAAAACTTGCTAATTTTCGCCATTTCCGTCAGATTTCCTTCCGTAACTTCCAACCCACTTTCTTTAGCCAACGGCAACAGATCGTGAACTTTTCGCGGTCGCTCGTTTTTATTTTTAACTATAGCCGCTTTTAAAATCTTTTCTAAAGCCTGTTGGCAACAAAAAGCTGTCAATCCGTAACGGTGGCCGACCAAACTGACCTCAGCGTCTTTTAGAGATTCTCGCGCTTTTCTAAGCCACAAATCAAAATCTTCATCCATGGCTAAAGGAATTATAGCACTTTTCTCGGGCTTGCGCGAAGCTAAACGGCTCGTGTTAAAATAGTGCTACCATGATTACACTTCCAAAACAGACCCAAGATTTTATCAATGTTTTTGAAAAAACTGGTTTTGAGATTTTTGTGGTTGGCGGAGCGGTGCGCGATCTTCTCTTGGAAAAAGAAGTTAAAGACTGGGATTTTGCTACCAATGCCACTCCCGAAGAAATTCAAAAATTATTTCCGGAAAGTTTTTATGACAATAATTTTGGGACGGTGGGAATAATTATTGAGGGACAACTTTTTGAAGTCACCCCTTACCGCAAAGAGGGAAAATATTCTGACACTCGTCACCCCGATCAAATTGGTTGGGCTAAAACTATTGAAGAGGATTTAGCCCGACGGGATTTTACGGTTAACGCTATCGCCTTAAACAAAACTTTATTGGACCCTTATCATGGCCAAGAAGATTTACAAAACAAAACTATTAGGTGCGTTGGTGATCCTTCAGACCGTTTTAATGAAGATGCTTTGCGCATGATGCGGGCTGTCAGAATTGCCACTCAATTGGGATTTGTTATTGAAGAAAAAACTTTTTTGGCTATTCAAGAAAACGCGGCGTTAATTACAAAAGTCAGCCAAGAGAGAATTCGCGACGAATTAATAAAAATTTTGTCTTCTGATTATCCTGCCGATGGTGTTCATTTACTGCACAACGCCAATCTTTTAGGTTTGATTTTGCCGGAACTGACGGCCGAAATTGGAGTGACACAACAAGGGACCCATCATTTAGATGATGTCTATGAACACAGTTTAAAAGCCCTCTTTACTTGTCAAAATAAAAACTGGGTCATTCGTTTTGCTACCCTGCTTCATGATGTAGGAAAGCCAATAACTTTCAAAATAAGGGGCAACAAAGCTACTTTTTACGCCCACGAAACGGTCGGGGCAAATATTGCCCGCCGCATTGCCAATCGTCTGCATTTGTCTAAAGAAGATCGCGAGAAATTAGTCACTTTAGTTCGTTGGCACATGTTTTCGGTAAGTGAGTTTTTAACAGATGCGGCAGTACGAAGATTTATTAGAAGAGTTGGCAAAGAAAACACCACAGATATGTTGGATGTGCGCACGGCTGATCGTTTAGGATCAGGGGTAAAACCCACCAGCTGGCGGCACGAAGAATTTAAAGAAAGAATTATTGAGGTTCAAAAACACATTCCATCGGTTAATGATTTGGTGATTGATGGAGAAGATATTATGAGAATTTTAAATATCAAGCCCGGCCCGCAAGTGGGCAAAATTTTAGCGGAACTTTTTGCGGAAATTTCCGAAAACCCGAGTAAAAATACTAAAGACTATTTACTCGCGCGTTTAGATAAATTTTCCCAAACAACTAAAAGCGGCGCGGCGTTAAAGATAGAAGAATAAGTTCCAGAAATTATTCCAATTAAAAGGGCGGCCACAAACCACCTGATAGATTCTCCCCCAAATAAAATTAGAGCTAGCAAAGTAAAAACTACGGTTAAAGAAGTTGAAAGCGAACGGGCCAGGGTCTGTAAAATTGATTCGTTAACTACTTCTTCAAAATAATTTGCCGCCTGCCTGCCGGCGGGCAGGGCGGTTTTAGATAAATTCTCTCTGATGCGGTCAAAAACCACAATCGTATCATGAACCGAAAAACCAATGATTGTTAACAAAGCGGTTACAAATAAAGAATCAATTTCTACATTGTAAAAATGTCCCAAGAGAGAAAACATTCCAACCACCACTAACACATCATGAATTAAAGCCACAACTGCGCAAATCCCAAATTTCCACGGGGAATAAGGCTTGGGAATTTCTCGAAACGCGTAAGCAATGTATAAAATTATGGCTAGCGAGGCCGCCCCCACCGCTCCAACTGCTTTTTGGGTCGTTTCCGCCCCAATTACCGGCCCCACAGTTTCGGAAGAAATAATTTCCCCGGCCGCATTTTTTTCTACTCTTGTTCCTCCGGTAAAATCAATAGAAAGCTTTAATCCGTAACGGGCTAACGAATAAATCCCGGGCATTATCACCAACAAAGAAATGCCAAAAAATAACCATTTGAATTTCATCAGATTAAACATATTTTGCTGCTAGTCTAAGTAATGTCCGGGTAACCACAATGGCCGTGAATAACGAAACTAAAATGCCAATTGCTAAAGTTACCGCAAAACCTTTTATTGGCCCGGTTCCAAACCAAAATAAAATGGCGCAAGTAATTAAAGAACTAAAATTAGAATCACGAATGGAAGGAAAGGCCCGAACAAAACCTAATTCCATGGCCGCTAATTTATTGCGTCCCCAGCGAATTTCTTCACGCATCCGTTCAAAAACTAAAATATTAGCGTCAACGGCCATCCCAATAGACAAAATAAAGCCGGCAATACCGGCTAAAGTCAAGGTTACGGGGACTAATTTAAAAATAGCCAAAACTAACAAAGAGTAAATTATTAAGGCTAAATCCGCAAATAACCCTAACTTGCCGTAATTAGTAATCATAAACAAAGCCACAATTCCCAAACCTACCGCTCCAGCCAGTAAACTCTTGTTTATGGAATCTTGGCCCAAGTTTGGCGGAATGGTTTTTTGGGATAAAACTTTTACCGGCGCCGGAAGCGCCCCGGCGTTTAGTTGGATAGATAATTCTTTAGTCTGCGCCGCGGTAAATTTTCCGGAAATTATGGCCTGACCATCAGCAATCACGGTTTGGACAGTTGGGGCCATGACTACTTGATTATCTAAAAAAATCGCCACCTGTTTGTTTAAATTTCTCTTAGTAATTTCGGCAAACTTTTTGGCCCCATCAGAAGTAAAAGTTAGTTGGATAATTGGCTCACTGGTTCGTTGGTCAAAAGCGGGAGTAGCTTTTTGTAAGTCCCTGCCGGAAAGATTGGTCAAAATTTGATATGGACCAAACATCTGGGCCGCAGCGGTAGCAATATCTGCAGATTCAGATGCCGCAGTTTCGCGGAAAGTTAATTCTGCCGTTTTGCCGATCAAATCTAACGCTTGTTGGGCATCGGTTACTCCTGCCAATTCCACAATTAACCGGTAATCATTATTGGTTTTAGCGGTTTGAATTAGGGGTTCGGAGACCCCAAACATATTGACCCGCCGCTCCACAATACTTTTTAGAGAGGCTAAAGCATTGTTTCTTTCCGCCAGAGGAATGTTGGTCATATCCGCCTGTAAAGTGAGCCTTGTTCCTCCGGCTAAATCTAGCCCCTCTTTAATTTCTAAATCTCGCCCTGGAATTTGCGGCCGAGTAAATGTCCACTGGCGCCAATTAATTGTTGCGGGCATGTCCACAACAATCGCGCCAACAGTTAGTAAAACGACTAAAACAAAAACTTTCCAATTGTGGTTTGTCATTTAATTTAACAGCTCTTCTTCATCCCCAATGACCATAATTCTGGAGCCGGCGAGAATGTCTAAAATGAACGGGTCTTTTTTCTTTTTGCGAAAAACAAATTCTTCTTCCGTCATGGGAGTAAAGAAAATTTCTCGCCCGCGCCGTAGCTCTTCCTCACGAACTAAAGCCGCTACTTCCGCCACCACCACATTGCCCACTATCAACAAGTCCACTTTTTCTGCCGAGCCCGGTAAATTTCTGGCTAACCGCCCGGAAATCATGGCAAATTTTATTCGGCCCAACTTATTGCGGTGTTTAACAATGGCCGCCGCCAACCCCGTGGTTTTTGTCACCAAGTTTAACAAATCCGCGTACAAGGGATACTCTTTTTTGAAAGAATAATAAACTCTGTTAGCCCGCGGTTCTTTGGCCACCATACCCGCTTTTTCCATGTGAGCCAACTCTCGGCGAACGGCGTTTATTTCTTCTTTGCTCCGCCGAACCAGTTCGCGGACATGAATAATTTGGCCGGGAACCGCCAAAAAAATTTCCAACAATTTTACCCTAACACGGGAGATAACAAGATCGTTTAGCATAACGATTTAAATAAGAAGGGCAGGCCTAACTAACAGTAACTTGCTGACCAATAGGCAGAATTTCTATCCAAATTTGGCCACGATTTAATTTGATTTCCATGCCGGTTATATCATAAAATCTTGTCCGATCAATTCTCGTTTTTTTAGCCCAAGTGCCATCGGTAACAACCCCATCAATTAAAAACTTTGCTTTCCCTGAGCCCTTATTTCCATAGAGGGTGTGCGACCCATGGCCTTCTTCGCTATACCCGTCATCAGCTACTCCCATTGATTGGAACAAAATTATCACATTTTTAGCCGTTAACTGGGTGCCAAAATTTAAGTCTTGTTGCGCTACCCCACCGCCAAAACGCAAATAAGAATTGCTGTCGCGGTCGTATTGCCATTTGACCACAAAATCATTGGCGTAAGAAGAAGCTACTCCTGAAAGAGAAAATTGGGCGGCAAAAGTAGCGGGTCGTTTTTCTATTGCCGCGTCATCTTTAAAAGTCCAGGCAATAAAACTTTTGTCCCAATGAATAACTTTTCCGGTCACATCATCTGTTTCTTCGTTGGTTAATAACCGTTTAGCGGCGGCAAAACTCCAGAGTTTTTCCGAAGAAGTGTAAACTGTGTGCTCCGTCGCCGTATCTTTACCCAACCGATCATAATCACGCCAAAAGGTGGGAAAACCAATGCTAAACTGGTTTAAATCGTTGTACCCCTCCCAACCATACCGGCTAATTTGGCCTAACGCGTCCGCCGGGCCCGGAGTGTTAGCTCCGCCCACATGGGCATAAAGCGGCGAAGAACCATATTCAGAAATCCAGTCAAGATAATAAGTTCGCGCCGAACGCACTGGTCCAACAATGTCCGCACTATTACAATAATAAACCGCCAAAAATCTCGTCACCCCGCCTTCGGCCACCGCTTCGTAAACCACATCTGCCAAAGACAAACCGGATTGTGGCCGAGCTTCCTTGGTGTTTTCAATCATTACTCCCAACGGTCGCCGTTTTTCCCAATCACTTTTTTGCGCCGTAGAATACAAACTTCCATTTAACGGACAACTTTCCGTCTTGGGCAGGCCAGCATACTTTGAAACCGGAGCATTATTTTTTCCTGATTTGTTTGTTTGGGTGGTAACAGTGGACTGTTTCACCCCAGGTTGGAAAAAAGAAAAAACGGTATAGGACACACCGGCAGTTAAAAGATAAATTCCAATTCCCAAAGAAACGAGTAATTTCATTATCCATAAATATAACTAGCTTGACGGTCCCTTGTCAATATGCTAAAACTGTTCGTATGACCACCCCGCAAGATTATTCTTATGTGATTTCGGATATTAAAAAAATTCTTTTTCTGACCGCGCTTGCAATTACGCTCCAACTTGTGCTATGGTACAAATTAGGATAAAGTTTTCTGCTCTATAAGGGAGGTGAAGAAATAATGCAAGGATATTGTGTAAAGTGCCGCAAAAAAGTAGAGATTACTGCAGGAAAAGATGTGACTTGGAAAAATGGTCGCCGCGCCCATGTTGGCAAATGCCCAACTTGTGGAACGACCGTTGCCAGAGTTTTGGGAAAAGCTTAATTTTTGAAAAGTTTTTTAATTGAGAGATTTCTCAAACCAAAAGAAGCCTTCTTAACACGAAGGTTTCTTTTTTTTATCTTTTTGATGAAATTACATACTCCCATGACGATCGTCAAGGTAGTATGTTCAATCTAGCTTCAAAAATATCCTAACCTAATTGGAAAATTTATTTGCTAACCTTTTACTTAAGGATCTGCATTTTGTTAAAATGAATTTGTGGAATTGATAGGATTAATAAATTTAATTTTTATTACTATCACCGTGTTCATGCTAGTTAAAAAACACGGTCACTTTGATTTTAAGAGGCAAACCTACAGCGAAATTGGAGATAAGAAAAACATAGGAAGATGGTTCAATTTAGCATTGATAATCTTCTCTGTAAATCAAGTAATCTTTTCTCTTCAAGTAAGCCAAAAAATTTCAGATAACTCCGCCATTTTCTTCTTAATAGGAGGCGTGTTTCTCTGTCTTACGGGATTATTTACGACAGGAAAACATCCGTGGCTACATAGCGTGACGGCAATTTTGTGCGCCTTATTAGTTAGTGCTGGCGTTTTAATCACCATTTACAACTATTATCCAATTAACATTACTATCAGTAGTCTCGCGCTGTTAGCTACTTTGCTTATGCCTATATCATATTTACTGCGAAAACGTTTCCCTGGGGCGCAATGGGAAACAATGCTTTTCGCCTGCATCGCAGTTTGGAACGTTTGTTTTTCTTTCGCAATAATATAACCCAAAGAAACTCTACAAAAACTTCACAATCTTAGCTTGCGTGCGGAGGTTGGAAAAGTATTGACGCAAGGCGGTAGTTTGCTTTTGACTAAACAAAGTTTGGCGGCCTTCGGCGCGCATCCCCGCCTCATCAGTGGCTACTAAACTGGCCCGATTTTTTTCCAGATAATCAGTCACCTCTTGTTCAGAAACTAAAGTTTCCCCCGCCGTTAATTTCTCTAAAATAAGTTGCAATTCTACCCGAGAGCGAAAATTTTCTACCGTATCCCCTTGTTGGGCCAAGGCTTCTGCCAAAGAAATTTTCCCATTTAAAGTTTTTTCAATTTCCGCCAATTTATTATCCACTTCGGCTTTAGCCACAATAACATTGTTTTTCTTGGCCGCTTGGCGAATAAGCATTTCCCCCACGATTTCGTCTAAAGTGTCACTGCCATAACGAGCCGTCATTCTTTGATCCAAACTAACCCGAAAAACCGGTTCGTTATTTACCAACGCCACCACAAACAAACTCTTGTTTCTGAAAAGGAAAACGCCAACACCGGCAACAATAACCAACAAAATAAAAAGTTTTAACAAAGTATTTTTAGAAGGAAGTTTTAATTTCTTCACCTGTTTAACAGTCTTTGCTGACGAACGAACCGCCAAAACTTTAGTTTTGATTTTGGCTTTACCGGTTTTAACTCTAACCATACGCCGTATTCTCTTAGTAAAACCCAGTTTCGTCAAGGAGCAGTTTTGAAGCTTCCCAAAATTTGTCCATCGGAAATAAAATTTTGGGTCTTGGCATAAATAGCTAAAATTAAACAAACTAAAAACCAAATAATGACTTTGCGCATTTTAATTTTCCTCCTTTTGTCTGTACTGCAGCGCCTCTTGCACATGGATTTTTAAAATATTCTCGCTTTCGGCCAGATCGGCAATTGTCCGCGCCACTTTTATGATTCGATGGAAAGATCGGCCAGAAAGATTTAAAGCGGCAATCGCTTTCTGTAACATTTGAGTGGTTTCTTCATCCAGCGGGCAATAAGTTTTAATTGTTCGAGCGCAAAGTTCGGCGTTGCAAATAATCCCCGCATTCTTGAAACGAGCTGATTGTTTTTCCCGCGCTTTTTGCACCCGAGCGCGAATAGCGAAAGAATTTTCTCCGGGTTTTAAATCCGTCAATTTTTCCGCCGGAATAGTGGCACAATAAACATGCAAATCAATCCGGTCTAAAAATGGGCCGGATAATCTTTTCTTGTAAGTAGAGATCTGGTGAGAGGTGCAAACACACTTCTTTTTTAGATCGCCAAAACTGCCGCACGGACAAGGGTTAGATGCCGCTAGTAAGGTAAATTTTGCCGGAAAACAACTGGTCCCGGCGGCCCGGGAAACGGTGACAAACCCGTCTTCCAACGGCTGACGCAAAGCTTCTAAAACATGGCGAGGAAATTCGGCAATTTCGTCCAAAAATAAAACTCCGCGGTGAGCCAAAGAAATTTCTCCGGGTTTGGGATGCGTCCCCCCGCCAATTAAGCCAATATGGGAGGTGGTGTGATGGGGACTGCGAAACGGCCGTTTTTTGATAAAAGGATTTTCGTTGGGTAAAAGATTGCTAATGCTATAAATTTTAGTGGCTTCAATGGCCTCTTGTTCTGAAAGCTCCGGCAAAATTGAGGGAAAACTGCGAGCCAATAAAGTTTTCCCTGACCCGGGGGCACCCAGCATTAACACATTATGGCCTCCGGCGGCGGCAATTTCCAAAGCGCGGCGAGCTAGTTCTTGGCCGCGGATATCCGCAAAATCAAATTCAAAATTTTCTTCCACCGAAAAATCCAACTTTTCTTTCGCAATTGGTTTAATTTCTTTACGCTCTAATAAATGATTAACCAAATCTTTTAATGACTCTATGGGAAAAACAGAAATGTTATTAACAATCGCCGCTTCTTTAGCATTTGTTGCCGGCACAAAAATTTTTTTAAAGCCTTTTTCGGCCGCAAGAAGAGCGATTGGCAAAACACCGGGGGTAGATCTTAGTTGCCCGTCTAAAGAAAGTTCGCCTAAAAATAAAGCGTCATTAGTTTCGCATTTTAACGATCCGTTAGCTAAGAGCAAGCCAACAGCAATGGGGAGATCGTAAAGCGCTCCTTCTTTTGGTAAATCCGCCGGAGCTAAATTAACGGTAATTCTGTGGGTAGGAAATTCTAACCCAGAATTATTGATCGCCGACCGCACCCGTTCGCGAGCTTCTTCTACAGCTTTGTCTGCCAAACCTACAATTTGCATTGTAGGCAAAGCTCGACTGGCAATATCCACCTCGATAGTAATTATTATCCCATCCAGTCCTAAAACCGCCCCCGAAAAAACTTTGGCCAGCATTGGACAAATGATAGCATTTTTGGTATAATTTTACTTGCTCTCGAAGACAGGGCAATTACCCCGCGAAGCTTTATGCGAAGTGGGGAGGAAAATCCGAACGGCTGGAAGCAGGATGCGAACCGACGAGGTTCGGCAAAGGTTTTATCCTTTGACAGTAAAGCTACAGAGACGAGTCCCGAGTGAAAACGAGGGAGTGAAACGCAGTAATTCTCTCTGCCGCAACCAACCGACCGACTTTAATGCCGCTTCCCAATTAGTCGAAGTAGTTGGGCACTAGATAGATGTTGCCAACCCCGATTCAATCGGGGCTAACAGAATTCGGTTTACTCGTCTTCGAGAGCTTTTTTGTGGAAAAATTTTTCTTTGAAAACCGGATATACTGACGCCCCAATAAACCCTAAACCGGCAACAATTAATCCTACTGGCCACAAAAAACTGGCAGGATTTGGTGTTGGTTTGGAATAATTTCTACCGGACACGCTAGCTGGTTTAAGATCCGCGCTTTTTGTCCCCAACACCACCGGTTTTACAGTGGATGGTAAAGCAGAATTACTGGCCGTTTTTAAATTTTTTACTACCGGGGCAATCGCCACTTTGGCCAAAGAAATTTTTTTACTTTCTGATTCCACAAACGAATCACTGTCTTTTTTGCGAAAGCGTAATTTACAAGCAAAGTCTCCGGCGTCTTTCTCGTCAGAAATAAAAGCATAAACTTCCCCGTCAAAACCTCCATTATCTTTAATTTTAATGCTAGGAAAGCCTGTCCATGTTTCATTTTCAGATAAATAATTATTGCCGTTTTTCGTTTGCGCCCCGCGAACCTTAACATAATAATCTGTATTAGCCGGAAAATCTTTTAACGAATAAGTAACTTTAAAATTTTCCCCTAATTTTCCCGTTGTTGGTAACACCCAAGAAATCGCCGGATCTGGAGCGGGGGTGGAATCATTGTTACTAGAGTCTGAAGAAGAACTGGCAGAAACAGAAGCAACGTTAATATTAATTTCATAAGAATTATTAGACGCCGTTCCCGAACCGGTAATATGCTTGAGAAGTTTTAAAAGGTAAATTCCAGGGCCCTTGAATCCGTCATCACTAGTATCAATCTTTGTTTTTAATTGCCCTGACCAACTAGCTCCAGAGAAATCCAATTTGTAAAAATAATTTTGTAAATCAGTCAAGATGGGTGAAGATTTATAAGAATACCACTCCCCGCTTAAGTTTTGGGTAAATCCAAAATAGTTGGTCGTATCGTCTTTTTTAGTAAACACTGCTTGAAAATATTGGGGGGAAGTGGTCAATCCGGAGGCCGTTGCGGAAATAGTAATCTCTTCATCAGCAGAATTTATTGTTGTTCCTGAAACTCCACTAATATAAAACGCCGCCGAAATCTTTTGGGGCCAAATTAACCCCAACAATAAAACCGCCACCAAGCCAATGGCCCGCATATTAATTTACTCTGACGGAATTTATTTCCGTAATACTTCCCGTCGAATATTGCGAACTAAAAGAAATATCTTTACCGTTTTCAATAAATGGGTCGTTCATTTTGTAATTACCACCGGAACCGGAAATTAAAACTACAAAATGCTCTGGGCCGTAACCAATACCCACGATTACCGGCCGACCGGCCGAAAGTTCTGCGTCAATGCCAGAATATGAAATTCCTTCGCGGCGAATCGTGGTTCCGTTGGCACTTATGCTGTAACGCAAATACGCCGGAAAATAAACCGCAAAATTATCAGAATTATTATTGATGCTGGCTGGAGTAATTTCCCGCTTACCATAGTGGGTCGCCACCATAGCTACAGAAGTAACCAAACAACCGCTATCCGCCAAAGTATAACCTGTATGGTTTAGGGCTGTCGCCCCCCACTGATTGTCTCGCTGATTGTAATAGCAACCCCAATCATCACATTTTGTCTGGTTGGAAAGCAAACTGGCCCCGCCGCGACTGCCAACAAAACTTTGAAAAGCGGCCAACTGGGCGACGGCGCGATCTAATTCTTCTTGGGTTGCTGAAAGTAAAGACTGCTTATCCTTATTTTGCCGGTTTAAATCCGCCCGCAGAGTTTTTAATTGCGAGGAAAGAATTTCTACCTGCTTTTTTTTATCTTCTAACAAACTCTTTTGATCACGATAATTTTTTCGGCTAGCCGCCATTTCTAACATAATTTTTTGGTCGTGTTGTTGGACCAATCGCAAATATTCAAGTCTTTGCCAAAATTGCGAAAAATCATTAGACATAAACAAATAAACGACGGGGTCAGTCCGACCGGCGATATAAGTTTTGGCAATTCTATTGGCAAAAACACTGGAAACTTTGTTTAGCGAATCTTCTAAAATGTCTATCTTTCCAGAAACTGAAGAAATGTCTCCGGTTAATTGATTAATTTTTGCTTGAGTAACATCAATTTTCCCTTGGGTAACAGAAATTTTAGTAGAAATAAGTTCTATTTGCGCCGCCAAACTTTGTTTTTGATTGGTTAAACATGAAATTCGCTGGCCACAATTTTCTGAAGAGGTACATGGTGGGCAATCTTGCCCCAAAACAGCACTTGAAAGTTGAACAGTAGAAAACAGTAGTAACCCAAAAACAACTAGTTTTTTAAGTAGCGCCATACGGCCAGAAAACTGCCAATTACCCCCACGATTCCTCCGGCCAAGACGCTTGCCCCCAAAACCTCTAACATAAATACGGGAGACACAGGAAGAATGGCCAACCCTCCCAAGAATGGTAAAAGATGAGGCGTCACGACCAAAATTATTCCGTAAATAATTGTCCAAGACACTACCGCTCCAAAAAATCCGTAGAAAAAACCCTCCAATAAAAATGGCCCCCGGACAAACCCACTGGAAGCTCCCACTAATTTTTCCACTTCAATTTCATCTTTGCGCAGAGAAATTTTCATCCCAATAATAGTCAAAATTGTAAACAGGGCCGTCGTTACCAAAAATATAATCAAGGCTAAACCCCCTTTACGAATTTTGTCTAAAACAGAAATTAAGGTATTCACCACATCTTTTTGATAAGAGACATCTTCTACATTGGCGGTATTTTTAAGAATTTCGTAAATGGCTGGTAAATCCGCCACGCTTTTAGCCGAAACTTCTAGACTGGCCGGAAGAGTGTTGGCGGTCACCAATTCTAAAAGCAATGGGTCGGCTTTATTTCTTTCCTGATAAATTTTTAGGGCTTCTTCTTTGGAAATAAATTTCGTTGTCACGGAAGGATTAGTGGTAATAATTTTTTCTACCACCTCCTTAATTTGATCGGCAGAAGTTACGGTATCGTTAAAAAAAGCAATTACTTGCGGTTTTTGTTCAAGATATGAAAGCAATCGTTGCGACCCCAAAGATAAGAGTAAAAAAGAGATCCCCACAAACATGGTTAAGGTCATAATCATGACAGCCGCCGCCGCTTGATAGGGGCTTCTCCTCATGTGCTGCCAAGTAACTGTTAATTGATGTGGCATATTTTGAGTTTATTCACGATATTTTCCTCGTCTGTCAGAAATAATTTTACCGTCTTTTAACCGCACTACTCGTTTGTGAAGCTTGTCCACAAATTCCGGATTATGAGTGGCCATTACCACCGTTGTCCCATCTTCGTTTATTTTCTCTAATATCTTAACAATTTTCCAGCCGTTTTCGTCATCTACATTGCCTGTAGGCTCATCCGCCAGTAAATATTTTGGGTTGCCGGCCAGCGCGCGGGCAATCGCCGCTCTTTGCAATTCCCCGCCGGAAAGTTGAGCGGGAAAAAAATCCCCCTTACCCGCCAAACCTACTAATTCTAGTTTCTCTTTACTTTCAGCTTCTACTTCCCTAGCGTTTTTGCCTAAGACCCAAAGGGACAAAGCCACGTTTTCTAAAATACTTCGGTCCGGCAAAAGTTTTAAGTCTTGAAAAACACACCCAATTTTACGCCGCAGTTGAACCACTTTGCCGCCAGAAATTTTTTTGAGATCGTGTTCATCTACCAAAATTGTCCCGGAATTAGGAAGAATTTCTCGTAAAATAAGTTTCAAAATCGTCGTTTTTCCCGCTCCCGACGGCCCAACTAAAAAAACAAATTCCCCGTCGTTTATTTCCAAAGTTAAATCTTCTAAAGCAACGGTCCCATCAGGAAATTTCTTGGAGACATTTTCAAATTTAATCACGCCTCTATTGTAGCATCTTTATTCTCCCAACATCCATGAGCCACCCGGCTTTTTGGCCAGCAAAAGTTTCGCCCCAAATTTGGACTTTTTTACCCACATATTTGGAAAGGTCAATAACAGAAGAGGTTAAATAAACATTTTGGGAGGCTCCCCCCTCGCGAACTAAAATATGAGAGCCTTCCGTGGTTAATTTCCCATCATTTTCCTGAATTGTCCCTGCGGCTGTATCCTTAAAAGTAGAGGCGTCTTTCACCCCTTCTTCTGTGGCGCTAGAAACCACTTCGATATTCTTTCCGGCTAAACGAATAGTTCCGGATGTATTTTTTTTGAACAAAAGAAACCCCGTCAAAATTCCTAAAACCACCGGAATCAGCAACAACAAGTAGCCTTTTTTCCCCAATTGTGGCAGAACAAACTTCCTAGTAGGTACCAATGGCTTAACCACCGCCTCCTTTTCTGTTGTTTGACTCGTCTTAATTTCTTCCATCTGCGTAGTAGTGTAGCTCGGCAGTAATAAAATTGTCAAGCCGTCCGTTTAACACCGCGTCAGAATCTGTTTCTTCATAATCCGTCCGCAAATCTTTGACTAAATGGTACGGATGTAAAACATAAGACCGAATTTGGTTGCCCCAACCAGGAGTTAAATGCTGACCTTTAAGCCTTGCAGCTTCTTCTTTGGCTTTATCTTCTTCCAAAGAAAGCAACTTCGCTTTCAATAATTTTAGGGCAATTTCTCGGTTGCGGCTTTGGTCCCGCTCTTTTTGCGAAGAGACCACAATTCCAGTGGGCCTGTGAGTCAACCGAACGGCCGAAGAAACTTTATTGACATTTTGTCCCCCATGCCCCCCGCTTCTAAAAAAATCCCAAATTAAATCCTCATCTTTTACCTCGCCGGAGCTTTCAGCGGAGGCGGGCCCTTCTATCACCGGCATTACTTCCACCAGTGCAAACGAAGTTTGGCGCAAATGGTCGGCGTTAAACGGTGACTGGCGAACCAGTCGGTGTACACCGTCCTCGTGTTTTAAAAGCCCGTAAACATTTTCTCCAGCAACTTCAAAAGTGACACTTTTAATCCCCGCTTCAGCCCCGGGCTCGTAATCAATTTCTTCTAGCTTCCAATTTTTTGACTTTATGAATTGCGTGTACATCCGGTAAATCATTTGCGCCCAATCCATCGCCTCTACTCCCCCTTGGCCGGAATGAATAGAAACTAAAGCGTTTGACGAATCATATTTCCCGGAGAGGTAAAGTTGTGTTTCTAATCCGTTTATCAGTTCTTCATTGTCATTCTGGAGCGAGTCAGAACGAGCGATAGAATCTTCCAGTTTTTCTAACTTGACAATCAGACCTTGCAACGCCGCCAATTTCTTCGTTTTCTCTGTCGCCCCCTCCCGATCCTGCCAAAATTCCGGCTTGGCCATTTCCGCTTCCAATTCCCGCACCTCTTGCCTTTTTTGATCAAGATTTAATTTCCCTAAAATCTTTTTAGCTTTTTCTTGCAAATTCTCCACGAGGCTATTATAACCGAAAATGCTTCGTCATTCTGGCCGAAGTCCAGAATCGTCATCTCACCCAAATAATTTGGTTTTTAAAGAAGAGCTATTTCAAATACGCCAAAGTCATGAAGGCAAACGCAGATCCTAAAAATAAGCCACCAATAACATCCGAAAGCCAGTGCCCTCCCAAATAAACCGGGGAATAAAACATTAATACGACATTAGTAAACAACAGTCCCGCTATTAACCATGCTTGTTTTTTGTTTTTTATAAAATGCGCTGCCAAACCGCTACCTAAAACAGATAAATAAATTGTCCGGGACATGTGTCCTGAAGGAAAAGAAAAACTTGTTTGGACATAAGAAGTAGGAAAAGAAAATGGTAACGAGTAACGAAAATAATCAGACGGAGGACTGGGGTGATACAAAAATAGTTTGCCGATAAACTCAAAAACCAAAATCATGAAGAAAAACCCCAAAGCGTAATAAATCTTTTTGGTCCGAATATAAACCCAACCTCCCAAAACCGCCAAAAACAGAACGGTAATTTCAAAACTTCCTAATAAAGACAGGAAAGAAAGCGGCATATCCAAATTGCGGTGGCCAAAACTTTGAAACAGTTGCGTGGCTTGAGGATCAAATCTAGTCAAAACTCCCTCGAGTTCTAAAAACAATGTCCCAAGAAAGACGAAAAATAAAACGGCACCTATTCCCAACAGCCCAAAATTACGAGGATAATGATTGGCCGCCAAAAATTCTCTTTTTAATCTT
>Ga0233421_10000399_pt1 | contig 18633 bp, 12 predicted proteins | sample Watercolumn_Mata_3_FD_182725 | JGI IMG/M metagenome (GOLD analysis project Ga0233421, IMG submission 182725) | Freshwater microbial communities from Lake Matano, South Sulawesi, Indonesia - Watercolumn_Matano_2014_107_MG | ecosystem: Environmental > Aquatic > Freshwater > Lake | place... | reverse complement strand
ATATGGCCAGGGTTTTGGACAGGGCCAGGCAGGAGGCAATGAAAATGGGGGATGAATTTATTTCAGTTGAGCATCTCTTTTTGGCTTTGCTGGACGTTTGCACCAAAGCCAAGGAAATTCTTGATAAGGCCAGTTTTCTGCAGTCCGAAGGAGGGGTCACCTCCTTGGAATTCGGAAAGCTTGATTATGACACTGCTTTGAAAGCTTTGGCCCAGATCAGGGGAGGCCAGAGGATTACTGACCCTGAGCCGGAGTCCAAATACCAGGTGGTTGAGAAATATGCCCGTAATCTTACCCAGCTGGCCCAGAGAGGCAAGCTGGATCCTGTAATCGGCAGGGAGAATGAAATCAGGAGGCTGATGCAGGTTCTTTCCCGCAGGACAAAGAATAATCCTGTCCTGATAGGGGAAGCCGGAGTCGGTAAAACAGCCATAGTGGAAGGCCTGGCCCAGAAGATAGTTTCAGGCCAGGTTCCGGAAAGCTTAAAAGAAAAGGAGCTTATCAGCCTTGATATAGGAGCTTTGGTGGCCGGTACTAAATACAGGGGCGAGTTTGAGGACAGGATTAAGGCCTTATTAAAAGAACTGAACAGGGCAAAAGGGAAATATCTTTTGTTCATTGATGAGCTGCATACTTTGGTGGGAGCGGGGGCAGCAGAGGGCGCAATTGATGCGTCTAATCTCTTGAAACCAGCTTTGCAGAGGGGAGAGCTCAGAGCAATAGGCGCAACCACGCTCAAAGAATACCAGAAATACATTGAAAGGGACCCTGCTTTGGAAAGAAGGTTCCAGCCAATTTTCGTGGCAGAACCCTCCATAGAAGACACGGTTTCCATACTCAGGGGAATTAAGGAAAGGTATGAACTGCACCACGGGGTCAAGATAAAGGATTCGGCCTTGAAGGCAGCTGCCGAGCTGGCTGCCAGGTACATTACTGACAGGTTCTTGCCTGACAAGGCTGTTGATCTGATGGACGAGGCCATGAGCGCTTTGAGGCTGGATATAGAATCAGAGCCTTCCGAGTTCGAGGATTTGAAAAAGAAAATCCAGAAGCTGGAGATAGAAAAGCAGGCGCTCAAGAAAAACCCCAAAAAGCAGAAACAACTTTCCAAGCAGCTGGCTGACTTAAAGGAAAAATTCCAGGGCATAGAGGCAAAATGGAAGTCGGAGAAAGAGCTCATAGCCAAGATTAAAGACATCAAGAAAGAGCTGGAAAAGCTCAGGTTTGAGGCTGAAAAAGAGCAGACAGCGGCAAACCTTCAGAAAGTGGCTGAGATTAAATACGGCAAAATGCCTTTGCTGCAGAAGGATTTGGAAGCGGCCGAAAAGAAGCTGGCCAGATTCCAGAAAGGCCACCCCATTCTCAAAGAAGAAGTTTCCGAAGAGGATTTGGCCAGGGTTGTGGCCAGGTGGACCGGCATTCCTGCCACCAGGCTTTTGGAGGAAGAAGCCCAGAAGCTGGAGAATATGGAAAACATTGTTGCCCAGAGAGTAGTGGGCCAGAAAGAAGCCATTGCCGCAATTTCCAATGCCATACGCAGGGCCAGGGCAGGCATTTCAGAAGAGAACAGGCCTCTTGGTTCATTCATCTTTTTGGGGCCCACTGGAGTCGGAAAAACAGAGACTGCCAAGGCTCTGGCCGAGTTCCTTTTTAATGACGAGAATGCTTTGATCCGTCTGGATATGTCAGAGTACATGGAAAAGCACACTGTTTCCAAGATGATAGGCTCTCCCCCGGGATACGTGGGGTATGAGGAAGGGGGACAGCTTACTGACAAAATCAGGAGGAGGCCCTACAGCGTTATATTGCTTGATGAGATTGAAAAAGCCAATTCAGATGTTTTCAATATTCTTCTGCAGATTCTGGAGGACGGGAGGCTTACGGATGCAAAAGGAAGGGTAGCTTCTTTCAAGAACACCATCCTGATAATGACTTCCAATGTGGGCTCCGAGCATATTGCCCGCATGAATTCTCTGGGATTCTTGTCCGGCAAGGAAGAGGAAAAGAAGAGTTTGCAGGAAAAAGTCATGGAAGCTTTGAAGGATGAATTCAGGCCAGAGTTTTTGAACAGGATTGACGAAATCATCATTTTCAACTATCTTTCCAAGGAGGAAATCAAAAAGATAGTTGATTTGGAATTAGATAAGGTTGTTGAAAGGCTGGCTAGAAAGAACATAGAAATTACCATTACTGACAAAGCCAAGGCGCTCCTGGCTGAAAGGGGCTTTGACGCCAATCTGGGAGCCAGGCCCTTAAAGAGGGTGATCCAGAAGCTGGTTCTCAATCCTCTGGCTTTGAAGATAGTCACCGGCAAGCTTACTGAAAAGGAAAAGATTTTGCTGGATGCAGAAAACGGAAACATTGTTTTCAAGAGCCCGTTCGGCCTCTTTAAGAATGATTCCAAGAAGCAGAAAGTTAAAGTTTGATATATGACCAAGAAGATGCTGAAAATATTGGCCTTTTTTCTGGTTGGAATGGCCGGAGGGGCTTTAGCTAACCAGATACTCTGGCCCTATTTTGCCGAGAAATACGCGATAAACAATTATGGCTCCGAGGGGAGCGGTTTTGTGATTGAAAAAAGGGAAATGGTGGTTCAGGAGAACGAGGCCCTGACTTCCGCGATTGAAAAAGCGTCCAAGGCAGTAGTTCTGATCAGGTCTAGGAACGCTTCCAGCACTCTGATGGAGGGCTCGGGCCTGGTGGTGACTTCTGACGGCCTGATAGTGACTTTGGCCGAGCTGGTTCCCCAGGGCTCGGAATTCGCTTTTTATATGGACAACAAGTCAGTTTCCTACCAGGTTTTGAAAAGGGATCTTATTAGAAACCTGGCCCTGGTGAAGATAGGGGCTTCGAATCTGGCCACAGTGGGGTTTGCCAGCGATAGCTTAAAACTGGGTGAAAGGGTGTTTGCAATAGGGGAATTCCTGGAGAACAAGGCTTTTTCTCAGGTTGTTGATGAAGGAATAATCAGAAAAATCAGCTCTAGTTCAGCGGAGACGGACATTTCCGGAGGCAAGGGTCTTTTGGGGAGTCCTTTATTTAATATTAAATCTGAAGCGGTCGGCATAAATTTCATTAACGGAGAGGAGAGGATAGAATCTATTCCCATCTCCATAATTAAGGAATTCGCTGGGCTCTAAACATATGGCACAATTCTTTGTAATAGCAATCACCTGGGTGGGGATTCTTTACCTGCTCATCTCGTATTTTTCATAAAAAATAATATTAAAGCATCTTATAAGTTGCTGAAATAGGGATTTGTATATATTTATAGATTGAACTATAATATTATAAATTAAGCTCTTCTATGAAAAAGCAGCTTGGCCAATTTTTTACTAAAAATTCAGACCATATTCTATGGGGGTTTGAAGAGTTTATTAAAAATAAAGAGGTAGTAGATCCTTTTGCAGGAAGGGGAGATTTGATTGAATGGTCTATTAAAAACAAGTGCAAAAAAGCAATAGGTTTTGATTATGATAAAAACTATGTAAACGGTAAAAACGTTTTTTATAACGACTCTATAAACTTTCCTAAAAAATACAATTTTATCTGTACTAATCCTCCCTATCTGCATAAAAATAAAGCAGATTTCAAAACTAAAGAAAAATTCTTTTCTGGTATAAATTCTCAATTCGAAGATTTGTATCAGATTTCTATATCTTCACTTTTAGGTTGTAAAGAAGGAATTTTGATATTGCCCTTGAATTTTCTTTGCGCTGAAAATGCTGCCAAAATTAGAAAATTATTTTTTAGCAAGTTCGAAATTTTTAGAATGAATGTCTTCCTTGAACAAGTTTTTGAGGATACAACATACAATGTAATATCATTTTGCTTTAAGGAAAAAGACAACAATTCTGTAAAAAATGAATTTTCTGCAACTATTTTTCCCCAAAAAGAAAAAATTAGCTTAATTCTTGAAAAAAAATATAACTGGCAATTCGGGGGAGAGTTTATAAACGCAATAAAAAACACTAAAAATGATTTAGGAATATTCCGTTTAACCAAAGATTATTTGAAGAGCGGGAGGCACGAAGTAAAAATGGCTTTTCAGAACATTAATGACAGACAATCAATTTCTTTAGATGAAGAGTCGAAAGGATTGACTGCAAAAAACATTATTTTTTTAAGAGCCATAGATAGTAAAAACGGGAAGAAAATACAGCTAGAAGATATAATGGACTACGGTGTCTCTGGTCTTATTGGGAAGGAAAGTTCTCGCAATATGGCCCATTTAATATTTAGAAAAGACGTATCAATAAAAGAGCAGATAGAATTAATGGATAGATTTAATAAAGAGCTTAATTCCAGAAGGAATCAATACTTCTCATTTTTCTTAACTAATTTTAGAGATAATAACAGAAAAAGGATTTCTTTTGAAATGGCCTATAGGTTTCTGAATTATATCTATAATGAAAAAAACTCTAGACAACCAGTATTATTTTAAAATATCTCAAAAAAATCCAGAGGATATTTTGGACGAGTTTTACATTTTTGACGAAAAACACCCAGATATCAAAAAATATATTAACAACACTAAAGAGATTAAAAATGTTCTTATTACAATAAGGACCTTACAAAGACATAAACAAGATAAGAAAACCATCGAAAATTGTTTTCTAAAACTTTCTGGTATTCTTGGAAAATTTTCAAACTGTTCTGAATTTTCTTGTTTTATTAATGCTTGCGACAGCTACTTAGCCTTAGCAAAAGAAGACGTTAATTTATTAAAAAAAATAGTCCAAAAATATTTAAAAAAAAGAATAATCAACGAGTCTGTTCCGGAAGAATGGGTGCAGGCTATTTTAGATTCTAATTCTGGAAGAAAAAAGGGAAAAAGTGGGGAAAGAAAACTTCTTACCATACTAAAAAGAAATGGGTTTCAAGAGGTAAAAAACTGGAAAGATTTTTCTAATAGCTATAGGTGTGTGTCTAGATTCTCTAAAATATTTAATGTTAAAAATGTCCGTACCCATCTAAAGATCAAAATATCTACCAAAAAGCAAAATAAAAATCTTGATTTATTAATAAAAATAGGTCAAAGAATATTTTTATGTGAAGCCAAGCATTTAAATACTTCTGGTGGAGCCCAAGATAAACAAATATCAGAACTTATAGAGATTATAAGTTTAAAAGAGAAAGAAAAGAACATTTCTTATGTTTCTTTCTTGGATGGAAGTTACTCTAATATTATTTTAAATAACAATGAATGCGGGGGAAAATTAAAAACACAAAGAGAAGAAATTAAGAAATACTTATCTAAAAACCCCTTCAATTTTTGGGTTAATACCGCCGGTTTCAAAGCGTTATTTTCTAAATAGTATCTTATACAAATATAAAATTAATATAACATAAATATGAACATAGAAATGATCAAGAAAATCATCCTCGTTATTTTAGTTTTAACCATAGGAGTCGGAGGATTTTTTTGGTTCAAAAACAGGCAGATTAAGGGAAGTTACAAGGATTATGTAGTTAAGGAGGTTGGAGGTAGGAGGGTGATGGAGAACAAGAAAGCAGGTTTTAGCGTCAGTGTTCCTGTGGGATGGGAGGAAAAAGTTGTCAATTTTGACGAGGGAGCAGCAACTTTCTATTCTCCTGATCTAAAGGCGGATTGGAAAGATGGGAGGATGGTAGTTCCTATTCAGAAGGGTTGTGTAATTCAAACGTATGTAGTATATAAAGAAATGAGTTTTGATCAGATAGAGCAAGAAGCAAAATATACTCATTCTATAATGGGAAGAATATCGGAAGAATTCGAGAATATTAAACTGGGTCAGCACCAAGCCTTAAAAAATAGTTTTGATACAAAAAAATCTGGTCCAGGCATAGGTATTTATATTCCTCAAAAAGAAAAAGTATATTCTTTTTATCTTTCTTGGTTTTCCAGCGATAAGTTGACCTGTGTTCAGGAATACAACAAATTTTTAGAAACAATTTCTATTAAATAGCCACTTTAGTTTTTAAAAAAGTGGATAGTTTTTCAAGAAACTCACAATTTTTTCATGCTATATTAATTATTTCTTTGGCAGGTTTTTTAGTTTTACCCCACGTTTGTTTATCTGAGGAAATTAATATTAAAAATCTTGATAATTATCTAACCCTACCAGAGGGTAAGATTAGAAATTCAATAGATTCATTAATCAATTTATTCCATTCAGAATGGATAGATAGGGAAAGCTCCGGCTATTATACTGACCAGGAAAGTACGATTCCTGGAATAATGAGAGAAGTTGTCAGGGTAGAAGCCATGAGCCACCTTTTAATAGATGCCCCCATCGAAATTATAGGTAACATAATAAAGGCAGCAGTAGAACTGACAAATATATATTTTCACCCCTCTCTTGTTTTGGAAACAATAGAAAGATTTACAGTTGAGAAAGCAATAGACGAAGGAATAAAGCAATTATTTAAAGATGAAATCAGAGTACTTCCTGGTGCGATTACATTTAGATACCAATTAAGAAAAGGAGGAGTCAGAGATGTTAATATTCAATATATAGTAATTCATAAACCAGTAGATGAAAAAATGGGAGAGATGGTTATGAAGTTTTATTCTCCCCTTCCTTTGTTTCCACCTAAAAACGAAGGATCAGTTGGGGTAATGAGAGGATCTTATTACGGTGGCGAGGGAGACATCCCTCCTTTTACTGTTGAAGTTAAGGGACAGACAGAAGACTATGTTTGGGTAGGGAAACCCACCATAAGAATAAATATCAAAGACCCTGTTCCTGATTTAGGGATAAAGCCGCTTAATTTTTGGGAAGAAAGAGTTTTAAAACCCATAGCAACTTCAATCAAAAACGTAGAAGTTCTTATAACCAGATTTACAGGATTTGAAGTTAAAATTTCTGACAAAATAAATAATATTCCAGTAATCGTCAAAAATATTCTGGAATTAATTCAATCAAAAATTTTAGGAATATTTTCTCCAGCTTCCTTGAGTGATGACATTAAAGAAATTGTGTCAGAGCCAGATATTATTGAACAGGAGCAGGCCCCTTCTTTGGGAAAATCTCAGGAAGTGGCCGAACAGGATGTAATTGAACCAGAATTAGAGGAAAAAACAGAGATAAAACAAGAAGAAAACAAAATCGTTTTAGAAGAAAATCTAAAAGAGAATGATGCTAAAAAGGAAACAGTTGTTTTTTGTGAAAAAGAAGGAATACCGGTGAATGATCAGGTAATTTTCAATGAAATCGCTTGGATGGGGGGCGTAAAATCTGCCAGCGACGAGTGGATGGAATTGAAAAATCTAACCGGTTCCCCCATAAATTTGGCTGGCTGGCAGTTATTGGACAAAAAGAATCAGATAAAGATAGTTTTTACTGATAAAAATATCATTCCAGCCAACGGTTTGATTCTTTTGGAAAGAACCGACGACAACTCCGTCCCTTATGTATCAGCAGATCTTATTTATACCGGAGAAATTAATAATTATGAAGAGTCTTTGTATCTTTTCGATAAAGATTGTCGATTAAAAGATAAGGCCGAGACTTTTGCGGAATGGGAATTAGGAGACAACGATTCAAAAAGAACGATGGAAAGGAAAAAAGATTTGACTTGGCAGACAGGCGCAGATATTTCGGGGACACCCAGAATGTTCAACAGCCAAGGATATCCAAGCTATAAAGATCAGCAATTTGCTGGAGGGGAAGTGGGCGACATTACTGTTTTGCCAGCAGTCGCTGAATCCACCCTGATTTTAATAAGCGAGGTTCAAGTCGACCATGCCAGTTCTTCGGAGTATGATTTTATTGAACTGTACAATTTTTCCACCGGGACCGTCGATGTTTCTAATTTTCAATTGAAAAAAAGGAATTCCGCTGGCACGGAATCATCTATCAGCGTTTTTCCGGATAATATTTCTATTCCAGCCAGCGGATATCTTATTTGGACCAATTCCGGATATGCTTCTTCAGGAGCCATTTCGGCTGATATTACAACCAGCCAGACTTTAGCCAGCAATAATAGTGTCGTCTTATTGGACAGGAATAGAAATATTATTGATTCTGTTGCTTGGGGTACCAGCACTAATCCATTCATAGAGACCAGTCCTTTTAATCAAAACCCGGAAGAGAACCAGAGTTTGGGAAGGAGATGGTCCAGCAGCACCCCAAATTATACAGATACCAATGATAATTCTCTTGATTTTGAGCTTCAAACCCCAACCCCTGGGGCCAGAAATCAGGCGCTAGAAGAAAATCCTGTCCCGGTCCAACAACAGGAAGACCCACTTTTAAGCGTGGTTGTAAATGAAATTGCCTGGATGGGCACAAAAGCAGATTCAAGCGACGAATGGATGGAACTGTATAATAATACTCAGGCAAACATTGACTTGACCAATTGGACCATCCACTGGAGTCACGGTACAACCACAATCTCGACTTCTACCGGTAGTACAGAGATTCTTAGCCACGGATTTTACCTTTTGGAAAGGACAAATGATCAGGTTATATCAGACATTCAAGCTAATCAGATTTTTACAGGAGCATTATCCAATGACGGAGAAAGAATTGAATTAAGGAATGCCAGTGGTACCCTGATGGATTTGATAGATTTTTCCGGAGGCTGGATTTACGGCTCCAGTTCCCCGAACTACATTTCAATGGAAAGAATAACCTCCAGCACCACGGGAGCCACTTCCACAAACTGGGCGAGCAATAACCGGATTTCTGTGAATGGAACAGATGCTGACGGGCATACAATCAACGGTACTCCGAGGGCGACTAATAGTGTTTCAAAAACCCAGACAGAGATTGCCTGGGCCATAGATTATCCGACCCTTACTTATCTTGGCAGCCCTTACATTATTACCGGGAATTTGACTATTGCTAACGGAGCAACGGTAAATATAGAACCAGGAGTGGTTTTAAAATTTAATGAAAACGTGGGACTAGAAGTAAAAGGAACTCTCAGGGCAATAGGAGAAGATGGCAACAAAATTACTTTTACCTCTATTTCTAGCGATAAGCGCTGGAAATACATTAATTTTTCCTCTTCAAGCTCCAATTCTGTTCTGGAAAATTGCCTGATTGAAAATCTCAGCTACGGAGATTCCAACTACGCGATTAACATAGATTATACTTCCGTTACTCTTAAAGACTCGGATATTGAAAATACCGCCACAGCTGTAATAAGGCTGAATAATTCGACAACCACTATAAATAATCTGACAATTAACAGGAACACCACAGGCTTTGCAATAGAAATCTTGGGAGGGGCGCCGGAGGTAAAGAATTCAAGGATTGTTAATGCTTATGCCGGCATAGCCGTAAAGAACGGCAGCAGGGCAATTTTGTCCAACAATTATCTGGAAGGAACTTCGTATCCCCTGGGCCCCATTTATTCGGTCAGTTCTTTCCCCCGAATCGAAGGCAATACAAGCGCCTCCAATACCTTTAACGGGATTACCCTTCAGGGAACCGTTACTGAAAATTGGCATCTCTATAAAAACGAGGGTTTGCCTTATTACTCTTCCTTGTCCCAAATTGCAGAAAATACCACCCTGGAATTAAGCCCTGGTTCAACATTTAATAATAAAAGAATCCTAGAAATAAAAGGAACATTCAAGGCAGATGCGGGGGGTGGTGAAAGAATTACTTTCAGCTGTTCCGGCGCCGACTGCTATACAGGCGAGCTTTATTTCTTATCGCAAAGCATTAATTCGGTATTCAACAATACTTTTTTTGAGAAAGGCCATTCAAATGGAATAATATGGGCTTCCAGCAGCAATATTAGTTTCCAGAATACAGAATTTAGCGAGAGTAACACGGGTATCGTTCTGGAAAATTCATCCTCAACAATTTCAAATTGTGTTTTCTCCAACATTTCCAGCCAGGCCTTAAAGATTAATGATGGTGCTCCATTGGTTGAAAATTCTAATTTTTCAACTGGGAACCTAGCCATTTATATTGAAGGGGGAGCACCCAGTATAAATAACAATCATTTTGAAGGTTTCATTTATCCCTTAGGCGTTATTTATGGTAAAGACACCAGCTCCATTTTCTCAGGAAATACTGGCCAGAATAATCTAAGCAATAAGATAGCTGTCTGGGATACTATAAACAACATTTGGACATATATTAATCTGTAGTATGACCCTTGACACGATTTCATGTGTACATTATGATGTACATATAAATATATATTTATGAACATAAAAACCACACTACCCATTTCTGAGGCCAGGAAGAAAATATTCGAAATAACCAAAGACGTTCAAAAACCCTTTAGGTACTACACTCTAACAGAGAAAGGAAGGCCCAAGGCAGTGGTAATGTCTGCCGAAGACTTCGAATCTTGGATGGAAACATTAGAAGTAATGCGCGATTTTCCCTATTTGGAAAAAGATATAAAGGAAACAAACAGGGATATTAAAACCGGGGCCTACAAGAGATATTCTTCCTTGGAAGACGTTCTTATAAAAAACGGGTATCTGATAGCTGACAGAAGTTCAAAAAAATATGGCATATCAGGTAATTATAAAGCCAAAGGCAGAAAAAGAGCTGGCAAAAATTCCAGGCAAAGATAAGGAAAGAATACTTTCGGGGATTGTTAGCCTGAAATCCGATCCCTACATCGGCAAAAAACTGCAGGGGAAATATATCAATTATTATTCCCTTAGAGTTTGGCCCTACAGGATTATCTACCAGATTTTAAAGAAAGAATTCCTGGTGATAATTATCCTTATAGGGCAGCGTCAAGGAATGTATCGCTAAAATTAGATTTCTTTTGCAGAATTGTCAGCAAATTAATAAAACTGGGTTGTATATCCAGTTTTTAATTTCTGAAATAAAGCAGGACCATACATATACCCGGTTTTTCTTTTTGACAAGACTACACCCCTGTGTTAAATTATCACATTCCCCAATTAAGGGAGGTGATGGGGTATGGGTCTTTTAAAAGAATCGGACTTAATGAACATAGTGATCATGTTGATGCTTTTGACTCTGGCTGGCGGATTTTTTATGACAGTTCAGTCGTACCAGTATAGCTGGAGATTGAGCTTTGCTTCCCAGCATTTGAGCAATGCCGGAGCATTTACGGATGCAGAATCGCAGAGCGTTGAGATTGCAAAAGCTATTGAGATACTGGATGCTTTTCCGAAAGAAGGGAATTATGCCTTCTGGAATAAACAAAACCCCAGAACCGACCTGGGGGCAGCCTGGAAGTCCCTTCATGAATTGAAGGCCTACGCTGATGAAATAAAAAAACTGGATAAAAGCAGTCCCCAGTATCAGGTTGGCATTTACAATATCCAGGAAAAAATCAGCTACTTCTTCGGCAATTTCTACGGGGCTTTTACGGAATATGAAGAATGGGGGGTTGCTGGTTGGCTGGCTGGTCCAACTATTGTATGCGGCGTGATCTGGATGATAGCAACAATAATGCTGTCAATCGTGGTGACAGTTAACCGTTCTTCATTGACACCCGTAGTTGCAAATTTTGTTATTATGATTGCTGCGGGTGCGATCTTTTTGTGGATTTACCTGTCGCCAGTGTTTTATACCGGTCCAGTATAAAGGGTTTAACACTTTTTAGTTAAACCTTTTTCTTTTTGACTTAGCACTTCCAATCTGATATGCTTACCAAACAATAATCCTGCTAATGGACAAAGATTTTTTAATTCATCTGACCAATAGCCTTTACCGCCTGACCATCCTTTTCCCCAAAAAGGAGCCCTTGAGATACAGGATGAGGGATCTGGCTGACGAGATACTGATAAGGCCAAATCAGAGGGATCTGGAGGCCTTAAACAGCTTTTTCGAGGTGGCCAAGAACCAGAATTGGGCCAGTCCTTTCGATATATTGGCAATCCAGAAGGAATATGCTAATATCAGGGAGGAATTAGAGGGAATAGAGGCTAGGAATAACAAGATTTTTACTGATAGCAAGAGCCATGAAAACAGCCCCCAAAACCAGGAAAAAAAGCCTAAAAATCATGCTTTTCTGGCTTCTTCTGAAAGAACAGAAAGGCAGGAAAGGATACTTTCCTTTTTAAGGGAGAACGGCAGGGCCCAGGTTTGGGAAGTAAAGGAGCTTTTGCCGGAAGTGACCAAAAGGACCCTGAGAAGGGATTTCGAGCAGATGTTAGAACAAGGGCTGGTGGAAAGGATAGGGGAGAAGAACAATACGTTCTATCAGGTCAAGACCTTTAATGCTTAAGTAGGACATATGAATAGTGGGTAGGACATTGTCCTACCTCTATGCGTATTAAATACATGGAAAAACAAAGAAAGGAATTTGGTAAAATATATGACAAATATATTGAAAAGATATATAGATTTGTGTTCCTAAAGGTGAGTTCACAGGAAATAGCCCAGGATATATGTTCAGATACGTTTTTAAGGGGCTGGGAAGCTTTTAAAACCCAGAAAATAGACAATCCCCAGGCTTTCCTGTATAAGATAGCCAGGAACCTGGTAATAGACCATTACAGGGAAAAGGGTAGGACAAACATTATTTCCGCTGATGCCGCCGATATATCGGACCCTAATAACATGGAAGATCGGATAAATCTAGGATCGGACATGCATCGGGTAAAAGCTGTGCTGGCTAAACTGAATGATGACTACCAGAACGTGATTGTCTGGCGCTATCTGGAAGACATGCCTATTAAGGAAATAGCCAGGCTTATGGATAAATCAGAGGAAGCTACCAGGGTAACCCTTCACAGGGCCTTAAAAGCGCTAAAAAACAACATTAATCGAAGCCAAACTGCTTAAAAAAGCATAAATTGTTCGTATTTTGGATATTATGATAGTAAAAACCCAATTTAAAACGGACATAGTAGAAAGATATAAAAACAGGGAAAGTTCTCATAAAATAGGCAGAAATGAGGGGTGTAGCTATAATGCCGTCCTTAGGGAGCTGAAAAGAAGGGGGGTTGATACCGGGGTAAGATTTTGGAATAATAGGGAGATAGAAAAATTAAGAGAGTTTTATCCAATAAACTCTAGAGAAGAATTATTAAGGGAATTCCCCGCTAGAACAATGGAGGCCATTGGTGAAATGGCCAAAAAATTAAGACTAAAGAAAAAGGAATGCCGAATAATTTGTAGGGGTTGTGGCCAAGAATTTGTCTTAAAAAGCAGGAAAAGACGCAATTATAAAGAGGGAATTTGCCTTAAATGCGTTAAAAAACAGTGGGAGCACGATAATATTGAAAATGGAAGAAAGAGAAAGGGGCAGTGGATTAAAAGAAACCCCGGTTACATGAGTCAATATTATAAGCAATTAAGGAGAAAAAACCCTAAATATCGCCTTAATTGCAATATGGGGGTTCTTATTTATCACTCTTTAAAAGACAAAAAGGGGGGAAGAAGGTGGGAGACCCTGGTTAATTATACTCGGGAAGAGCTTATGAGGCATTTAGAGGGGCAGTTTGATGTTAAAATGAGCTGGGATAACTATGGAAGCTACTGGCATATTGATCATATTAAGCCAAGAAGCCTGTTTAAATACACCTTTCCGTCGGATAAAGGATTTAAGGAGTGTTGGGCATTGAAAAACCTACAGCCGTTAGAAAGGATTACAAACATAAGAAAGGGCAATACTTATACTACGTCGTAATTGTGTAATATTTTCGTTTCAGAACCGTCATAGTAGTAAGAGGTAGAATTATGACCGAAAAAGAGCTTATTTCCCAAATAAAAGGACTCAAACAGATAAAACCCAACCAGAATTGGGTTTCTTTGAACAAGACCAGGATTTTAGGAGCAGAGGAATCATTTTCCCCTGTTTTGAACTATAACTTCAATGCCTTAAGGCTGAGGTTTGCCACAGCCAGCATCATGGCCATTGCCTTTATGTTCATCAGTTACGGGCTTGTGGAAAACTCTTTGCCCGGAGACATGCTTTACGTGGTCAGAAGGGTTGCCCACAAAGTGCAGGTGGTTCTGATTCCTGCCCAGGAAAAGCCTTCTTACCAGCTGAAACTGGCCAATGACAGGATGGAGGATTTAGTCAAAGCTCCGGCCAGGAATTTAGTGCCGACTTTGAACGAGCTTCAGGCCAATATTTCAGAGGCAGCCAGGGATCTTTCCAGGATAGACGCAACCACTTCCAGCCCGGTTCTGATAAAAAAGATAGTCGATGCTGCCAAGAAACTGGAAGAGAACAAGCAGAAAGTTGAGTCATTGGGCGTGGTGATAGGGGAAAAGGAGACCAATGAGCTGCACGAAGCTTTAAAGAAAGTTACCGAAGACCTGATTAAAGACCTTGACCTCAGGGCTATGAGCCCAGAGAAGCAGGAGGTCTTAAAAGGAATGAAAGACCTGTTTGCCCAGGGAAAGTATTCCGAAGCCCTGGAATTATATCTCACCAGTCAGTAGAAATAACCAAATTAATTTTTTGTTTTGATATTGGACAATCGAGATTTTCACGGCTCCAAAGCTTTAGTCGTGAGAATCAAGGTCGACACGAGGAAGAAGTTAATTATTAGTCGATAACACACACAAACACACAAAATGAACAAGATCACGAAAAGATTAGTAGCTAGTATAGTTACAGTAGCTTGTGCTGTTGGGATTGTGGGTGGTCCTGGAGTAGCTAACACTGCTACAGTTGAGGAATTGCAGGCTCAAATCGCAGCCTTATTGGCGCAGATTACAGCTTTGCAGGCTCAATTGTGAACAGCCCAGGGCGGCACTACCAGTGGAGCTTGCGCGGGTATTACCTTCAGCAGGACACTGAAACAGGGAATGTCGGGCAATGATGTAAAATGCCTTCAGGTTATTTTAAATCAGGCCGCTGACACCCAGGTTGCCGCTTCGGGAACCGGTTCAGCTGGAAAAGAAACAACTACCTTTGGTGCATTAACCAAGGCAGCTGTTGTCAAATTCCAGAACAAATATGCAGCTGAGGTTTTGACTCCGGTCGGTTTGACTGCAGGTACCGGCGTAGTCGGTGCCAAGACAGTTGCCAAACTGAACACCATGGTTGGCGGAACCGGAACAACCGGAACCGGCACCACTGGCACGACCCAGACCCTTCCTACAGCAGCAGGTTTGACTGTTCAAGTGGCCTCTGACAACCCGGCAGCCGGTACTGTCATATCAGACGGTGCCAGCAACGTAGCTGGTTCTCAAGCCTTAATTCCTTTCTTGAAGTTAACTTTCTCGACGCCAGCAGGCACTTCAGCCAAGGTGACCAGCCTGAAAGTAAAGAGAATAGGCGTGTCCAGCGACACAGATCTGAGCAACGTCTACCTTTACGACGGCAACACCAAAATCGCTGAATTGACCTCCATGACGGCAGCAGTAGTAAATTTCACCAACGCAGCCGGTTTATTCACAGTAGAGGGAGCCAAGACAATTACTGTCAAGGGAGACCTTTACAAGGATTCATCTGCCGGCAAGACCATTGGTATTAGTTTAGTAGCAGCCACGGACGTAACCACTGACGCTTCAGCAGTCAACGGAACATTCCCCATCAACGGGAACCTGATGACTGTCGCAGTTGTCACTGATTTCGGCCGCCTGACTGTTGCCACTACCACCAACTCTGCCACAGTTGACCCCGGAATCACTGGTTTCGAGGCAATGAAATTCACCCTGCAAGCCACCAACCAGAAGATCAAGGTTTCTTCGATCAAATTCATGCAATTGGGCTCAATTGCCAAGACAGACGTCAGCAATATGGCTCTGTACGCAGGCGGAACCCAGTTGGGATCAACTGTCCCGGCTTTAGCCGCGGATGGTACGGTAACCTTTGACTTCAGCTCATCTCCTTACGAGATAGGTTCTGGTGTAACCAAGAACATTTCTCTGAAGTGCGATGTGGTCGGAGGCTCGACAAGGACAATCAGATTCTCCATCCAGAAGTCAAGCGACATCGTTGCTATGGACGCCAACTACGGAGTATCAGTTACTCCTGACGTGGCTGCCATTGCCACCTACACAGTTCTTGACTCTGTTGCCACTTTGGTCAACAGCGGTAATCTGGTGATATCAAGAGCAACCGATTCGCCTTCGGGCAACGTTGCCTTGAACTCAACCAACGTTACGTTGGCCAAATACAACGTCAAGGCAGTTGGAGAAGACGTCAAAGTAAGCTCGTTAGTTATCCAGGTAGCCACGACCGGAACAGGTCAGGTGCCCAAGAATGTCAAAGTTCTGTTTGACGGGCTGCAGACTGGTTTGAACCAGAGCCTGTTATACACAACCACTTCACTTTCAGTGAACTTTACTGTCCCAGTCGGACAGACAAAGACCATTGAGATAAAAGGCGACATTCAGGCAGGTGGAGCAAACTTTGTTTCCACAGACACATTAACTGCCAGCATTTTGCTCGGAAGCTCAAACGCCCAGAGAATGACTTCTTTGGGAACATTTGACTTCCCCAGCGCAAACCAGGCTGGAAACCAGTTAACAGTTTCCGCTTCCTCTTTGAGTGCTGCCAGGAACACAACTTACGGAAACATCCAGACTGTTTACGGAGCAGGGCCGATAATCATCGGTTCCTACCTGATAACAGCAGGTTCAGCAGAAGGAGTATCTATTAGTAAGATCACGTTTACGGACAACGCCTCCTCACAGGCTACCTCAGCAGGTACGCATGCATTGGGTGAAGCGTACTCCAACCTTGAACTTTACTACGGAACCACCAAACTGGGTTCCACAGTTACTCCCAACACCAGCGATACCCCGGGACAGGAATACAACTTCTACCCGCAGGGACTGAGCTTGGTTGCTGGACAGACAATCAGGGTAGACCTGAAGGGTAACGTCATGACTTCCCCCACTTGGGGAAATGCAGACGGAGCCCAGCTGATCAGCGCTGAAGGCACTGGTTTGGTAACGGCCAACGCGGCCAATATCACCACTGCCGGTTCAGTTGCCGGTCAGAAGCTTACTCTGAGCAGCGCCGGAGTATTCACCGGAGCCATCGATTCTTCCAGGCCTGATGCAGCCCTGGTCGCAATGGGTCAGACAGATGTCACAATTGGTATCTGGAAACTCAGCGCGGACAGTGTTGAGAACCTGACTGTGAGCAAGATTGTTATGATAAGTAACAACACTGCTACCAGCAGCGGTATGGTCAAGAACGTGAAGCTCTATTGCGGATCCGACGCCTTCGGAAGCACAGTTGACGCTTTAGTCACTCCTTCAGCCGGTAACCCCTATGCTCCTTTCGCAGGAACATGCGTCCTGCCCAAAGGCAGCTACAAACTGGTTACTTTGAAGGCCGATGTTGCTGACTACGGCACCAGCGCTTTCGGAACAGGCGGAGCCGGATACTACACAAATGCTCTGGACTACGTTGAAATGTTCCTGACTTACGGTTCGCCGATTACTGAAGTCTCAACCAGCAACCTGGTTGTGAGGGGAGCTGGAGCAGTTGCCAGTACAACTGCAGCTGCCAGCAGCACGGCGGAAAAGATGTACGTCTACAGGACCATTTTGACTCCTACCTTGGCTTGCACCGGCACTTGCGATGGAAGCCAGAGGGGCAGGAACGCCTCTGACGAAATTGCCACTTTGACCCTGACTGGTACGACTTTACAGTCTGCCCAGCTGAGGACAGCAACTTCGGTCACAGACGACAGCGTAGGAGTTACCAGCTTGGCAACATCCACACTGCACTACGAATTAGGCGCCACCAGCACTCATGCTAGGGCAACCACTACCAGATATCTTGACGACAGCACTGCTGTTGAATGGATACTGAAATACGCAGACGGCACCACTTTTGTTGCCACCAACTCTTGGGTTGCCTTTAAAGTGGGAACCACGACCAGCAGCTCTCCTTTGAAGGACTACTCCAGGATTTCACTCTGGATATATCCCAACAAGGTAGCCACAACTTCCATCTTCTTAGCCGACGCTACAACTACTGACCGCGCATTCGCAAACGCAACAGCCGTTAACAGCGCAACAACCGTTGTGCTGAGCGCCGACCAGTGGAACCACGTAGACTTCGGCTTGAACGACGGATCAGGCGGTTTCCAGGCCACTACAGGCAGTGCTTACATTGGTGTCAGGATCAACACCAGTACGTCTACAATCTATGTCATTGACGACATCAGGCTCTACAACGACTCGGTGACCCTGAACATAACCGGCGACACCAAGGACAGCGCAACCGGAACAGTCTTCTATTTGAAGACAGTCGGAGGCACTCAGGTGGGTCACGGTTATCTGGCCGTCGATGGCAAGGTTAAGCTGATTCCTGAATCTACCATTACGGTCGGTTCACCCGGCACAACCTACAAGATTACCACCAACACCAACACTGTGGTTGCTACGAGTACGACAGCAGTGGAAACACTGAGCATGACGATATCTCGCGGCACTCCCAGCACGGCTGGTGACATCAGGTGGTTTGACCAGGGCGCTAACCCCGACGGGGCTATTACCTGGATCAACGCTGGAGCAGCTATATCTGCCAGCTTAGCCTACTAGTTCTGTTCGAAAGCTCATCCTTGTGGAGCGCAAAAGCCCGCCGAAAGGCGGGTTTTTGTTTTTGCCGAAATTTTTTGTTGTGATATCATATATATAATATGAATGGAAAAAGATTGATTAAAATATTATTAGCTGGAACTTTCCTAATTTTTTTGCCCTTGTTTGCCAGGGCAGACGAACTTTCTGCTGTAAAGGAATTTTACGTTGATTCCTCTTTTGACGTCAGAGG
>Ga0233421_10000396_pt1 | contig 18722 bp, 7 predicted proteins | sample Watercolumn_Mata_3_FD_182725 | JGI IMG/M metagenome (GOLD analysis project Ga0233421, IMG submission 182725) | Freshwater microbial communities from Lake Matano, South Sulawesi, Indonesia - Watercolumn_Matano_2014_107_MG | ecosystem: Environmental > Aquatic > Freshwater > Lake | place... | reverse complement strand
AGGTCGCGCTGCAATGGGCTGCCTGCGCTACCGGCGCCGAAGAACTGAGCGACCCGGCTATCGCCCAGGGCCCGGCCGCGTACTCCGAAATGCGCTACATGGACGGGAGGCATGGCCGAACCAGCCTGGTATCGAACCGGCTGCTCGGTTGGGCGCTCAAGGGAATGAGCAGCGAATACTACCACAAACTCTACTACTACCTCGGCGCGTCCAACCGGGTTCTCTGCACCGATCCGGCCGAGTGCCGCGACCAGACCGGGTTCATGGCGTCTGAGCAGTCGCGCCCGGCCCTGCTCCTGCGCGCCGAGGAAAGGAAAGTCGGCCCGGTGGCCTTTGACAGCCTGATGCGCGGCTGGATGGCATCCCGCGCGGGCACGCACCCGGACCGGTCCGACTTCGCTTCTCATTTCCCCGCGGTCCACGCCCAGCTCACCGGCGCGGTCCCGCCGGACACTATCCTGCCGACCCGGCTCCAGAGTCGCAGGGTCCAGGTGCGGCCCATCTTCTCCCTGCCCAGCTTCACCGACTACCAGATCTTCTACGGCCCGTGGATCTGGGCCGACTACTACCACGGGCTCGCACTCGGGGCCGCGGTACAGGGCCGCCAGTTCCTTGACGGCGGGCCGCTGCGGGGCCGGCACCAGTGGTCGGCGAGCGAAGTCTACAGATGTGCGATTGACGACTGGCACACCGGTATCAGCTACCAGACACCGCTCACCTTCATCAACGACCGGCTGCGGGTCTATGGCGCGCTGGACTACTCGAACAAGATAGAAGCGGGAGCCAAGCTCTTTTTCACGCAGGAACTGGGCCCTGTATACCGGCAGCCGAAAACTACAATCGACTTCGGCTATCGCATTCTGGACCTCAAGAACCTTGACCTCCGCGATCCGCTCGCGTGGGACTCGGTCCGGACTGCAGACATCCGGATCCGTCTCGCTCACACCTACGAATCCCGCCTCTTCCTCGGCGGTGTGCAAATCCAACTACGCAGAGGGATGACCGCACTCGGCAGCGAATATGACTACCTGCGGGCCGGATTGGAGCAATCGTGCACCTGGCGTGGCCTGCGTCCCGTTGAACTCACGTTGCGGGTGTTCGCGGGCAATGTCTGGGGCGATGATGTGCCCAAGCAGGATGAGTTCTACCTCTCCGGCGGCCTGACCAGCAACTCATCCGAACCGGTCAGCTGGGCCTACGAGGACTGGACGTCGGGCCAGGCCCACTGGCACTACGACGCGGACGTCAACTGCCGCGGCTATGCCCGTCAATACCCGTTCGACTCCACCGGCGGGTACCTGCACGGCCGCACCGCCTACGGCCTCAACCTCGAGGCGACGCTCCCCAAGCTGGGTATCTTCTCCCTGCAACCCTTCTTCGACCTCGGCAACGTCGGCGACCCGAGGTCCTCTGGAAGCTTCTGGCAACCCCGCATGGACGCGGGCGTCAGGCTCAAGCTCGGGCCGTTGTACGCTGACTTTCCCTTCTGGCGCTACCAGATCGGCACCGGCCAGCACGAATTCGCCTTCCGCTGGATGCTCGGGTTCAAAATGGGCGGCATCCTCGGCGGCACCTGACGCGCCCGTCCTTCTGCCGAGTCGGCTTTGCCCGCAGCGAACGACCGAAGATCTCTCCCCTGTTGTAACCGCCCGCGCTCCGGACTTCGCCCTCGCGATGCTGCAGGTTTACAGCCCGGATCGAGTCTGTAGAATACACTCTTGCCGGAAAAAGACCCGAATCAACTGCCGCAGCACAAGCCCGGGCTCGAAGTAGTCGAGGAGGAGGTTGCCCGCGCCTCGGGAGCGGCCCTGCCCCCCACCTTCGCCGCGTTCGCGCACCGCAACTACCGCCTCTACTGGTTCGGCAACCTGACCTCGCTTGTCGGCACCTGGATGCAGTCCATCGCCACCGGCTGGCTGGTCCTGCAGCTGACCAACTCCCCGTTCTTCGTCGGTTTGAATTCAACCCTGGCCTGGCTGCCGGCCTGGATTGTCTCGCTGCCGGCCGGGGCCATGGCCGACCGGTTCGACAAGCGCAGGCTGATGATCTGGACCCAGTCGGTGCTGGCGCTGCTCGCGCTGGTGCTGGCCGTGCTCTACTGGACCAAAGTGCTCACCATCTACCACGTGCTGGTGCTTTCCTGCCTGTCCGGGTTCGCGGCCACGCTCAATGCCCCGATTGCCCAGTCGCTGATTCCCGACCTGGTGGAACGGAAGAACGTCCTCAACGCGGTGGCGCTCAATTCGGCGATGTTCAATTCCGCCCGCATCATCGGCCCTTCGATTGCCGGCGTACTCATCGGCACCATCGGGCCGGGTGGCTGCTTCGGGATAAACAGCGCGAGCTTCCTCGCCATCATCGGCGCGCTCTGGTTGATACGGCTGCCTCCGCCCGGGCCTCACGGCGCCGAGGAGTCGGTCGGCCAGCGCATCCTCGCCGGTCTCAGGTTCGTGCGCGGCCACAAGGACATCCGGACGCTGGTCATCATGATGGCGGTATTCAGCTCGTTCGGCATCGTCTACCTGCCTTTGATGCCGGTCTTTGCCCGGGATGTCTTCGCCGCGGGCGCGCGCGGCTACGGCCTGATGATGACCTGTATCGGCATCGGCGCGGTCATCGGCGGCCTGACCCTGGCCACGGTGAGCAAGACCAGGCACAAGGGCCGCATTCTCGTTTGCGGCACCCTGAGCCTCGGCGTACTGATCATCGCCTTCTCGTTCGTGCGCGACTTCCGCCTGGCCCTGCCGGTGATCGTACTCATCGGCTTCTGCCAGACTTCCATCGCCTCGCTGACCAATACGCTGGTGCAGACCCTGGCCCCGGACCACATCCGCGGCCGCGCCCTGAGCGTCTACATGCTGGCGTTCAACGGCATGTTCCCGGTCGGGAGTTTTGTGGGCGGCGCGATTGCGCAGAGGTTCGGCGCACCCGCGGCGACTATCGTCGGCGGGTGCGCCGTATTGGTCAGCCTGGCGGCGGTGTCAGTCCTGGCGCCGTCAGTCAGGAAACTGTAGGGGTCGAGGGGTCAAGGAATCGAGGGGTCCAGTGCCCGACTCGAATCCTTGAATCCTGGGATCCTCGAATCCACTCTGCTCTATTCCAGTCCTTTGAGCTGATATCCGTACCACGTCCCGTCCGCGCCCACGTCGTAGCTCTCGTCCAGCGACCCGGACGCGTCGTACTTGTTGAGGTTCGAGTAATCGGTGTTGCCCCCGTTGACGGTGTAGTAGTAGTCGCCGTCCCAGGTCAGCCCCACGTTATGGTAATAGACGTGGTCGGTGAATTCCATCTTCAGGACCGGCGTCACTTTCGTGCCGCGGACCTGCTGCTTGCCGCCGGCGGCGCAGCCGAGTACGACCAGCGCCACCAGGCCCAGTCTCAGCATTCCCTTCCTCTTCCTTCCTCGCCCGGCACAGGCCCGGGCTATCTGAACAACACTGACTTGCTGCCTGCCGTGCCGGCAGCCGTTTCCAGCCGATACAAATAGACGCCGTTGGACGCGTCCGCGCCGCCGGCCAGGCGCCCGTCCCATGCCGCCGCGTGCTCGCCGCGCCGGTAGAAGCCGTCGGCCAGCACCCGGATTACTCTCCCCGATACGTCGAGCACCGACAACCTGGCGGGCCCGTCCTGGGGCAGGGCGAAGCGCAGCAGCGCCCGGTCGCGTACCAGGCTGGGAATTGCCTGCAGCGTCGCCCGGGTGACGGAGCAGGCGCCCGGCGGCTCGGAGGCGGCGACCGAACGGTCGAACCAGGACTGGGCCGAATCCGCATGGTCGAGCAGTTCCTGCTGCGAGTTGCCGCCGACGAAGGCGAACGCGACGAATGCCCGGCCCGGCGCCGCGAGGTCAAACGGCCCGGCCGACACCACGCAGGACCAGTTACGGGAACCGTTGGAGTTGGGCCGCGAAATGGCGCCGCGCAGGAAGCTGTCCTTGACCGCCTCGGTTATCATGCCGGACGGGACAATGTAGACGTTGTGGTCTATGGCCGAGAGGTTGGCCGCGTCCAGTGGCGACAGCAGTTTGATGCCGACCGCCGAGGTGTAGTCGCCGGACTGGGTCATGTAGGTGAACCGGCGCGCTGTATCGGTGCAGACGTCGTTCGAAGTCTTGTTGTTGACGTCGAAGTCGGAGAAGATGCCGGAGTAGACGCCGTTGATGGGCGTTCCGCCCAGGTTGTCCAGCCGGTAGGTCAGGACCACGAAGTCGCGATACCCCGAGTCAGGGACCGATACCGACCACTGGGAAACGGTGAGCCCCTTGGGCGCGGCGTGGGCGCTGTCGTCGATCACCGCCTCGTACTCCTGGCCGCCGGTGAGGGGCGGGACGACCGCGTGCAGCGTGTCCAGCGCGCGCCAGTCGGCCTGGTAGGTCGAACTCGGCTGGCCGTACCAGCGGTCGACCACGTAGTTCGGCCCGTTGCCGCAGGCGAAGCTGGTGAAGTAGATGGAGCCGTACGGCGCGTTGCGCGGGTACTTGAGGCCCGAGCCCTCGTTGTACGGTCCCAGCGTGCCGATCGAGCCCAGCGACGTTGCGGAAAGGATCATGTCATTGTTGTCGTGGTCGGCCCATAGCTTCCGCGCCGCCGGCAGGTCGCCGATGCGAGTCTCGAAGAACGGCTCCCAGTAGCCCTGCGTGGCGGTGCAGGCCGCGATCATCTCGGCCAGCGTGCCTCCCGGGGCCGAATCCGAGACCGTGACCCGGAACCGGTCTCCCTCGACCGTGGCCCCGGCCGCGATGGTGCCGTAGCTGGAACTCGAATCGACCCGCGTGACATACGGGCAGAAGGTGCGCAGGACCGCGCCCGTCCCGGTCGCGGCGACCGTGCCCTCGTTCTTGACCGAGACGTAAAGGTCCACGGTCTCTCCCGGGTCCAGCCGGCCGTTGCCGTCGTCCACGCGCAACCCGGCAAAGACCAGGGCAGGGCGGCTGGCGCTGCCGCGCACGGGCACGAGCCCGTCGTAGGGATAGAAGTTCTGGGCGCTGGCCGACAGATCCAGATTGCCGCTGGTGGCCGGGGCGACCAGCAGGTCAACCCAGCCCTGCGAGTTGGTCCAGCCCCGCGCGTAGGTCTCGGTGCCCTTGCTCAGGCAGACCAGCGCGCCCTTGACCGGCGCGCTGCCGTTCCTGACCGTGATGCGCACGACCTGGATGCCGGTAGGCACCGAATCGGGTTTGGTCACGGACAGGGTTTTGGGCTTCTCGGACCAGACGTGCAGCGTCGGGTCGCCGAACAGGTTCAACTCGAACACGCACCAGCGCCAGACCTCCTGGTCCATGGCCAGGCTGCGGAAGTAGTCTTTGGACGCCATCCCCAGGGTGCCGAACTGGGTAGCCGCGCCCTGCAGGAAGTAGCGGTAGAACTGGAGGTCGAGGAGCTCCGACGGCCCTATGGCCGGCGGGTAGCCGAACCCGTAGCGCGAGTTCAACATACAGGCTACGCACCCGCCGTTCGGGGCTTTGACCAGGGCCTCGGCCAGGCATTCGTCGTTGTCGAACCAGCCTGACATGCAGGCTATCGAGTTGACGAAATTGAGCCTGGTGAGCCCGTTGGTTAGCCCGGCGACCTCGTAGTCGTCCATCACCGAGAAAGTGTTGGGATTGCCGTGCGAGGAAACGTGTGCGAGCTGGTACCCGTTGCTCATCGAATCCGCGTAAACGCCCGTATTCGGGTCCTCGAGGTGGGCGTGGGTCCAGCCGGACGGGAACTCGTCGGCGATGATGTGGTTGATGACCTTGCCGTGGTACGGGTCGAAGAGCATGGTCGAACCGTAGAGCACTCGCTTCAGCCGGGTAGTATCCTGGTGCTTCTCGAACATCGTATCCTTGGCGAAGAAGGTGGCCACGTGGGTCGCGTTGTCTGCAGGCATCCGGCCGATGAAGACGTCGTATAGGAGGTCGACCGAATCCTCCATCTCGCCGAAAAGGTTGTTGTTGTTCGAGTCCCAGGAGTGCTGCAGGTCCGCGTAGTACATGTCCGAGGCGATGTCCTCCGTGGTGCCTTCAACCGTGAGCCGGCAGGTACGCACCGGCACGATCTGGTCGTCGCCGCCGATTAGCACCCACTTGAGCCCGTGGTTCTGCCAGTAGTCCTTCACGCAGTTGCGGATCTTCTCCGGGTTGTCCCGCCCGGAGTAGGACGCGTAGATGGACTCCGTTCTCATGACCACGGTCTTGATACCGCGCCGGGTCTTCCAGTTCACGAACGGCTGGAAGTTGGCGGCGCGCGCGCTCGAGGTAATGACGATCATGTCGAAGAGCGAGTCCATGCTCGGCCGGCCGTCGCCGCTGACCGGGAGGCGCGCGGCCGGCGCCCACTTTGCCACCGCTTCGGGGTTGGCGACCAGGGCACGGACGTTCGCACCCATCAGGTCGATCTGCGACTTGTCCAGACTCAGGACCTCGTGCCGGTTCCGCTCGTAGCAGACCGCGACCTTGAGGCGCGTGACCAGCTCCAGCCGCTTCTGCGCCGCCGTGTAGCGCAGCGGGGAAACGTGGATGCCGGCGACGCGGTAGCCGCCCATCAGGCCTGACCGAACGAAGCGCACCATCTCGCCCGGGTAGGACCGGCTGGAAGCGTAGGCGCGGGCGTCGGGCGGCACGAATGCCCGGGACGGCTGGGAGAGGACCTCCGGACGCTGGCTCGGGTGGATATTGAACTCGCCGGCAAGGGCCTCGGTCGAAACGCTGACTACGTCCACGCCGGTCACTTCGGCGTCAGGAGGAATCGCCACGTTGTACACCGCCAGCGGCAGGTTGGGGTAACCCGGCTCGGATGTCGAGTAGTGGCCGGGCAGGGTGACGACATCAAAGCCGTTCACCTTGCCGAACACGAAATCGTCCGGACCGAACTCGAATGTCTGGGTCCGGGTTCCGGTCGCCGCGACCAGCAAGCCGGGCAACACGATTACGAGCACACGGGCGATACGCAGCATCAAGAGCCTCCAATGGCCGAGGTTGGCTTCACACAAACGGAAAGAGGCGCCTCGCGCGCCTATTCAGTTAGATTCTAGCCCGGTCCCGATGCCGGTCAAATCCCGCCCGCGAACCAAGTTCACGAACCACATCTCGTACCGGAACGGGCGCGCTGGTTACCGACAGCACGCTCTCGCACATGACGGCGAAGCACAACTGCTTCTACGGCGGCAGCAACGACGATGATGCGCTGGCCACCAGCAAGACCAACATCGCCGGCGACCCGAAGTTCGTGGCTGCCACGGAGGACTTTCACCTCCAGCCCGGGTCCCCCTGCCTGGGTGCGGGCGAGAAGAAGTCGGACATCGGCGCGCCGGGTAAGGGCAAGAACCCGGTCATCGAGAACCCCAAGCCGGCTGCCAAAGCGACCGGCATGTACAAGGTCACAGTGAACGCTGAAGACAGCGAGTTGGGCGAGAAGGTGCTGGCCGTCCTGACCGCGGGAGGATTCGCCAGCAGCGAGAGCTATGTCGGCGACGACCCGGACTTCGACGCCAGTATCAAGTACGGCACGGCCACGAAGGATGACGTGAAGGCGATGCGCAAGCTGATAAGCGTCTTCTACGATGGCAAGCTTGAGGAGGAAGAGGCCTTTGACTCGGACGACTACGACGTCTTCATCAACCTGCCGTAGGACGGCAACAGGCTGACGGCCTGAATCGGGAGGGCGGGCAGACAGCCCGCCCTTCTGCGTCTTGACTGGGCACCATCCCTCGCTATCGTTCTAGCGGAGGTGCCTATGTCCAGACGTGTCCTGCTTGCCGTTCTCTTCCTTGCTTCAGCCGCACTCGCAACGCGGATGTGGACCGAGGACGAGCTAGAGTCTTTCAGTAGTTCGTATCAGCCAGAGTGGCTGCCTCGGCCCGAGAGCCTGCAATACGGCCCGCGCCGGTTCAACTACCTGCGCCAGATCAAGCTGACCTGCGACTTCGTCGCCGACTACCAGGTCTCCGACTCCCTCTCCGCTGACTTCGGCGGCATCATCGAGGCCGAGCACATGCCGAACGTCATCGAGACCGACAACACGCAGGAGGCGATCTGGATCTGGTCGCGCTGGTATGAGCTGACCGGCCGCGATGACTATCAGGTGAACATCCAGCGCGCCTGGACCTATGTGATGAACCACCCGGCCTATCGCGAGCACGGCGGCGTGCCGAGCCAGACCTGGTACGCGATCTGGAACTGCGGCCTGGGATTCATGGCCGAGGCCGAGTACCGCCGCGCGTACGGAGACTCGAGCCGCCTTGCCTACGCCGACACGTGCCGGACTTTCTACCTCCAGAACCCGCTCGGAAACTCGTCATCGCTGGACTACTTCGTCACCAGCCAGTCGTCGGGCATGGCGATGGACTACGCGCGAGCCCGAAGTGACGCGCCGCTGCACGACTCCGCGCTCGCCCGCGGACAGCGAGTGAAGACGTGGATCGAGGGTAGCGCGGCGAGCCGGCTCGGCACCCAGAACTGGGCGATGTGCGGCGGCACGGCTTTCTGGGGCGTCGTGCACACCGTCGGAAGAGAAGACACGGCCGCGGGCAAGCTCTGGGTCCAGACCTACGGCGACTCTTTGCCGGGATTCTACCCGTCCGGCTCGTGGAACTGCTCGCACAACATCTGGCTCGCGAATGCCTATCGCTCCGCCGCCGAACTCGGCCACGACACGCTGAACTGGGTGATGCACCACTATCTCACCGACACACTGCTGATGCGGGACACCGACGATGACGGCGGCATCCCGGCCACATGGAGCGACCCGGAAACCACCGATCAGACCTGGGTTTCCACCTACCTGGATTTCATGGGTATGGACGTCTTCGTGACCCCGACCTATGACGATGACCTGTCGCTGCTTGAGTTCATCAGCCCGGACCCGCATGAGATACACGTCGTGGGCGTCCCGATAGACTTCGCGCTCCCGGCCGCGAATGTTGGTCGCAACGCGACGGACCCCACTCAGGCCATCCTGCGGTACGAAGGAGTGCCGGTAGATTCGCTTGCTATCGGTAGCGTGCCCTTCCTGCAAACCGATACCATCCCGTACTACGGCGGCGTGCCGCCATTCGGCGGGCTGTTTCACTTCAGCGTCAACGTCAGCGGGGACGACAACCCGCGCAACGACACGGCCAAGCTCGCGCTGCGCGTCTACGATACCGTTCGTGTAACCGGCACACTGAAGGACTCGACCTCGGGTTCGGGAATATCGAGTTGGGTCAAGGCCCGGCTCGGGACCAGGACATCGGTCTGGGACTCGGTCCACACGGACACGAGCGGCCGTTTCAGCCTGAAGCTCATCGACAGCATCTTCTCGCTGTCGATTGAGCCGTCAGTGCCCTACTACGCGCGTTCGTGGAGTTTCGCCTTCCACGGTGACACCACCATCGACCTGCCTACTCAGCCCGCGCACGTGATCGTGGTGAACAACGACACTCTGGAGAACTACGCCGGCTACTACACCAGCACTCTCGATACGCTGGGCGTCAACTGGTGCCAATGGAAGCGTCCGTCACAGGGACTCCTCCCCTACTCCGTACTCGGCCGTCTGCTGTCCGGAACCGTGATCTGGTACTCGGGCAATACCGGCGCCGGGACGGTTCCGCCGCCGGACCGCGACAGCCTCACCGACTACATCCAGACGGGCGGGAACCTGTTCATCACCGGTCAGAATATCGCTCAGGAATTGCAGGGCTCCACATTCCTTGAGAGCATCTGCGGCTGCCGATTTGATTCGTCCGGTTGGTCGGGATTCTTCGCGTTCGGCAATCGCCAGGATTCCCTGGGAGCGATCGTAACGGGCACCGCGACGACTGGAGGGAACGGCGCCAGCAACCAGACCTCGCGCGACGTCATCTCGCCGCTGGGCAATTCCTCAGGCTTCATGGTCTACGACTCGGTCAACGTCAGGTACGCGTCCACCCGGCGGCAGGTACCGGCGGGCGGCAAGGTCGTGTTCATGGGCCTCGGATTCGAAGCGGTGAACCGTCCCGGCTCCAAGCCGAGCTTCTTCAGCCGCGTGCAGTTGCTGCGCCTCATCCTCGACTGGTTTGGCGTGCCGACGGGCATCGAGGAACAGCCCCCGGCCACAAGCCTCAAGCCCCAAGCCTTGCCGACCATCGTGCGCGGCGTTCTACGCCTAGCTGACGGCGCAAGCACAAGCTCAAGCCCAAGCTGCCTGCTGGACGTCAGCGGGCGAAAGGTGCTGGATCTGCATCCCGGGGCGAACGATGTTCGGGGATTGGCGCCCGGCGTGTACTTCGTGAAGGCAAACACTACTAATGGGACGTATGGGACCTGTCGCGTAGTGCTGGTGAGATGAACCATGCCTGAGCACGACTCTTACTCGGTCTACTACGACCTGCTCTACGAGAACAAGCAGGAAGACCTGCCGTTCTACCTGGATGCGGCGAAGGAGACCGGCGGGCCGGTCTGTGAACTCGGCTGCGGCACTGGTCGGATAGTGCTGCCGCTGGCCAGGAACGGGTTCGAAGTTACAGGCCTCGACATGTCCCAGGCGATGCTGAGCAAACTGCAGGCCAAGCCTTCCACGGAACCACCGCGTGGAGACACCTCGTCTGTTGCCGGTGTCGCACTCCCCACCCGTCGCTCCACACCCGCAGCATCGCCGCGGCCCGGCGGTGTCCGACGCGAGCAGGTGATGTACAACGGCGTGGTCTGGCAGCTTGTGCACCGAGCGCACCGTGACCTGTCGCAGGACTCCGGCTCGCGCACGCCCGTCGACGAAGTCTACGTCGAAGAGCCGCCGCGCTGTCCGAAGTGCGGCCTGGGCGTGGTCGAGACTCATTCCTGGCTGGGCTACAAGTGGGCCTGCCCCGAATGCGGCCCGCGCTCGCGCAGCCAGGCCAGCATCGAACAGACCGCCAGGATGCTCTCGCGCCAGAAGTAGAACGGCGACCGGCAAGCAGAGGGGCGGGCACCAGCCCGCCCCTCTCCTATTCCTGTCTTGCTGTTACCTGGCGACGATGAGCTTCTGCTGCCGGGTTCCGGCCGGGGTGGCCAGCTTGCAGAAGTAGACGCCTTCAGGGACCAGTTTGCCGTCGGCGGCGCGGCCATCCCATGTGGCAGAGTAATGGCCCGCAGCCATGCTCCGGTCCACCAGGTCGCGGACAATCCTGCCTGCCGCGTCATACACCGTGATGCCGACGCGCCCGGCAACCGGGACCGCATAGGTGACGGCGGCCCGGCCCCGGAGCGGGTTGGGCCTGATGTCCAGCGCCAGCTTCGGCGCGGCGGGGATCGGGCGGCCCGCGTCCTCGACTCCGGTCAGGAGAGGCGGATCGGTCGTATAGAGGATGGCCCTTCCCGACCCGACCGGCGCGCAGGCCCGGTGGTAGTCGCCGTTGTAGAAAGCCTGGATGGCGATGGTCTCGCCCGGGTCCTCGATTCCGAGTGTCGAACCGGCGATGCCGGCGGCGGTCTTGTACTGGACCAGTATGGCATTGTCACCCGAGTGGGTGGCAACCGTGGTGTCGTAGATGACAACCTGGAACTTGTCACGCCGGCCATCCCAGTAGTAGCGGACGCTGTCGTACTCGACTACGAACCGGTGGTTGGCCGCGTCGTGGTAGGTGTAGATACGCCCGGCGCCGCTGTCGCCGACGAGCGGGTACAGGTCAACCCAGTTGGCGCAGACCATGCCCGGCGGGTTGTCGGCATCGGGGAGCGTGGTGTTGTCGGCGTTCGCGGTCTTGCGGTTTCCCGGGCAGACCCAGCCGTCCGCTGAGATCGAGAGCTGCGTGAACCGCTGGCCGTAGAACTTCAGAGGCCCGAAGGCGGGCGGCAGGGTCTCCAGGACGACTCCATCGTGGTGCACAAACGTCAACGCCCTTCCCACCGTGTTCACCTCAACCCAGTTGTAGGTGGGATGCGCCTGGTAGAGCGTATCCGTGTTATCGTAGGCGTAATAGGCCGAGGGCGTCCGGGGGCCGTCCGGAATCGGGTCGCCCGCGCGCAACTGGCCGACTACGAGAATGAACGCCTCAGACTTGACGTACCCGCCGTCAGCGTAGAAATCCAGAGTGCAGGACATCGGCGTCTCCGGGAAGACGGTGATGTCGGCGTGGACGGTGAACCGGTCGGCGGCGTTGCTGGCGCTGTCGCCCGCACGGATGAAACCGTAGGTCGCGGTCGAATCGGTGACCGTGAACCGCGGGTCGCCGCTCCTGAGCACGGCGCGGCAATTGTAGCCGTGTCCGGTACCGGTGTTTGCCAGCCTGACCACCAGGTCAGCAGTCTCGCCCGGGTCAATCATGCCGTTACTGTTGCCGCCACCGGCCGTATCAACGACGGTCACCGCCCGCCGCGCCAGCACCGGCGCGGCAACGATGAGCGTTGTCAAGGAAACCCAGGTCGAATCGAGCGCATCCGTGCAGTAGAGCGAGCAGGTAACCGCGTACCCGTCGGCCAGACCGGAATTGACGACCAGGCCGAAACCGTTCGACCCGGTAAAGGCAGAGTCACCAGCATTGATGTTGCCGAACGTCTTGACCGAATCGGTGACCTGGATACCTGAGCTGAAAACCCTGAGCCTGGCGGAGACCGAGTCGGCCCGCTGCAGGCCCCAGTTCTTCACCCACATCGGGAGCTTCAATGTCTCACCCGGATTCAGCGTCGAGTCTCCGTTGCCGCCCGGCGCCGGATCGAGGACGTTCGAGCGCAGGTAGCGGACGGAGCGCTGCGGTACGATCACCTGTACCGTATCCTGGAAGACATGGTGGTTGTGCGCGCTGACCGCCATGAACATCTGGCCGGGCGTCTGCGGCGATACGTAGAGCGTCACCTGTCCGCTCGAGTTCGTCCAGCCCTTGACGTCGACCTCAGTGCCCTTCTTCAGGGAGACCAGCGCCGACTCCACCGGGGCGTCATAGCTTGCCGAAACCGTCACCGGGTAGGGCAGGCCGTTACCAGTGTTCAAGATGCCCGAGTGCGATACGCTGAGACTGGTCGGTTCTTCGGTCCAGACCGGCAGCTCCGGGTCACCGTGGTAGTTGAGTTCGTAGATGCAGAACCGCATCATGCCCTGGCCGGCATAGGGCGCCCAGTACGCGCGCGAGAAGGCCAGCGCCTCGCCGGCGCGATACTCGGAGTGGTTCAGGATCCGGGACATGAAGACCGTGTCCAGCAGCTCCGAAGGACCCGGATTGGGCGGGGCTCCGTAGCCGTAGCGCGAGTTCATCGCGATGCCGACAACGCCGCCTCCGACCCGGTTCATCAGGCGCTCCGAAAAACAGTCGCTGCCCGGAACCTCGTCCCAGGCCCCGGTGAAGCAGGCGATGGAGCTGTGGATGCCGAGTTTGTAGCCGTTGGTCAGTCCGTCGGCGTCGCTGGAGTTGAGGTAGGCCCCGCCACCCATGTAGATGCCGTTCTCGTCGCCGTGTCCGACCCAGTTGCCCAGGCCGTAGCCCGAGTTCATTGAGTCGCGCATCCGCTGCCTTGAAAGAGTGCTCGTCCGCTCATAGAGCTTCGCGTCAGTCCAACCGCTCGGCGTCATCCGGGCGATCGAATCCTGCATCGGCCGCTCATTGTAGCTGTCCCACAGGATCGCGGCCGGAAGCAACATCTTGGTCACGTAGCCGCTCGGCGGGTTTTGCTCGTAGGCGAGGGTCTTGTTCACGAAGTTCTGGGCCTTGGCCACGCTGTACACCGGGGCCCGGCCGACAAAGACCTCACTCAACATGTCGGCCTGGTCGTTCGTCTCACCGTAGACGTGGTCTCCGTCCGCATCCCAGGTGCCGTCCAGACCGCCGTAGTAGAGGTCACAGGGAATCGTGTCCTCGTCGTTGTAGTAGCCGAGGCCCTGAGTCATGTACCAGCAGTCGCGCGTCGGGATGATGTTCTGCCCGCTCGTCTTGTGGTCGGCAGAACCTCCTAGCAGAACGTAGCGCGTGCCCCAGTTCTGGTACGCGTCCTTGATGAAGTTGCGGATCTTCTCCGGCGTGTCGTAGCCCGAGTAGTTCGCCGTGATGTAGGAGAGGAGCACGGTGGTCGCCGGCACACCCTTCAGGGTCTTCCAGGTCGTGAGCCGGTTGAAGCAGGTGTCGAGCGGCGGCGCGCTGATCACGACGTACTCGTAGTTGCCGGCCGGGAGCGACAGTGCCGGAGAGCGGCGGACCGAAGGCGCGAAGCGGGCGACGTCGTTGTCATTGACCACCATCTCCCGCACCATCCCGGAGTAGTACCCGCGCTGCTCCTTCGACGGTACGTAGGCATCGCCGACGCCGGCTTCATAGCTGACCCGGTACTCAATCCGGGTCGCGAGCTGCAGCTCGCCTGTGACGGGGTTCACCCGCACCGGCCGCAACTCCACCGACGCCATCCGGTACCCGGCCAGCGTCGCCGGCTCTCCCAGCTGGAGGCAACTGGACGGATAGAAAGCGTTGGCCGAGTAGATTGCCTGGTCCTGCGCCTGCTCGGGCAGGTCGAAGACCTTGCCCGGCATCGCCAGCGGCACGTCCGGCTGGGCCGGGGCCAGGTTGTAGCGCCCGGGTATCGTTGTCCAGTCAGCGGAGACCAGTTCTATGCCGGTCGGGTCGGCACCGGCCGGGACCAGCACCCGCTGGACGGCCAGCGGAACGCGCGGCGCTCCCACCTGGAGCAGCCCGGTCCCGCCGCGCAGCTCGACATTGTCGAACCCGCCGTACGTGGAGAAGATCAGGTCATCACTGTCGAAGCTTGCCGTACGGGTCACCGTACCGGCCAGCAGCGGAACCGAAATCAGAACCAGCAATACGAACCACTTTCTCACTTATACTCCTTTTGCGTGTGCTAACAGACCTACAATGATATCCTCGCGGACCCCTGGGTCAATGGTGCACGACGCCGGCTTCACCGCGCATGGCCGCAGACCACCCGCGAGTTCAGGTGCTCCGCGAGCCCATGCTTCGAACCGGATGATACCCGGGTCGGGCGAAAAGAAGAGGGGCGGGCCAGGGCCCGCCCCTCGGTTCCAGTTCCCGGGCTAGCGTCGGGCGACTACCAGCTTGTGCTGGCGCGCCCCGGCCGGGGAAACGAGTTTGCAGAAGTAGACGCCGTTGGCAATCCTCCTGCCGTCGGCAGAACTGCCGTCCCAGGTGGCCGAGTACCGGCCCGCGGCGATCTCCTCGTTGACGAGGTCGCGCACGACCCTGCCGGCAGCGTCATACACCTTGATGCTCACGCGCCCGGCCACCGGCACCGCGTAGGATAGCGAAACGCGGGTGCGCAGCGGATTCGGACGGACGCTCAACTCCAGCTTTGTCGGCACGCTGGCGGGTCCGGACTCGTCCGTCACGGCGGTCACCGGCGGGTCAGTCGTGTAGAGTATCGCCCGGCCCGGCACAATCGGCTGGCAGGCCTTGTGGTAGCTGCCGTCGAACAGACACTGGATGCCGATGGCCTGGGTCTGGTTCTGGATGCCGAGCGTAGCCCCGGTGTATATGTTGGCGGTCTGGTACTGAACCAGGAAGGCGTTGTCGCCCGTGCAGGTCGTGACGGTGGTGTCGTAGATGACGACCTCGAACTTGTCCGCGCCCGACGAACTCCAGTAGCCGACCGAGTCGTACTCGATTACGAAACGGTGATTGGCGGTGTCATGGTGATAGTACACGTAGCCCGAGCCGTCGGTCGCAGGCGCCAGGTCGTCCCAGTTGAGGAACATGGCCGCCCGCGGCGCCGCGGTGCTGGGCAGTTGGGTATTGGTGTAGTTGCCCGTCGTGTAGTTGCCGCACGCAATCCAGCCGTCGGCGGAGATGGAAAGCTGCGTGTAGCGCTGGCCGTAGAATCTGACCGGCCCAAACGCGGCCGGCAGGTTGATCATCTTCACTTCGTCGTTCTGCTCGAAGCTCATCTCGGTTCCGACGGTGTTGACCTCAATCCAGCTGTATTCGGGATGCTGAATGTAGAGGGTGTCGCCGTCGTCGTAGGCGTAGTAGACTGCCGGCGTGCGCGGGCCGTCCGGAACGGGATCGCTCGCCCGCAACTCGCCGACGATGATCGTGACCGGCTCGGTCTTCGCGTAGCCGCCGTCGGCATAGTAGCGCAGTGTGCAGGAGATCTGCGTCTCCGGCGGGATTGAGCCGGCGGCATGGACGGTGAAGAGGTCGGACGCGTTGCTGGCGCTGTCGCCCTTCCGAATCAAGCCGTAGCTTGCCGTCGAATCGGCAACCGTGAACCGGGCATCCCCTGACTTGAGTACGGCGCGGCTGTTGTACCCGTGGCCGAGGCCCGTGTTGCGGACGCGTACCATCAGGTCCACGGTCTCGTTCGGATCGATCCGCCCGTTGCTGTTGCCGCCGTTGGCCGTGTCGACCACCGTAATCGCCTGTCGCGCCAGCACCGGAGTCCCCACCAGCAACGTGACGACTGAGACCCAGGTCGAGTCGAGCTTGTCTGTGCAGTACAGAGAACAGGTCACCGGGTAGCCGTTGGCGACGCCCGAGTTAACGTGCAGCCCGTAGCCGTTCGAGCCGGTGTAGGCCGAGTCACCGGCGTTGATGTTGCCGAATGTCCTGGCCGAGTCGGTCACCTGGGCATTCGGGTCGAAGGTCCTGAGCACCGAACTCACCGAGTCGGCCCGCTGCTGGCCCCAGTTCTTGACCCAGGTCGGCAGTTTGACCGTCTCCCCCGGGTTGAGGATGGAATCGTTGTTGCCGCCGGGTCCCGGGTCGGAGACGCTGGAGCGCAGGTGCGATACGTAGCGCGCGCCGGCAATCACCATGACGGTATCCTGGTAGATGTAGTGGTTCCGCGCATTCACGGCCATGAGCATCTGGCCGGGCGTCTGGGCGGAGACGTAGAGCGTCACCTGCCCGCTCGCGTTGGTCCAGCCCTTGACGTCGACCTCGGTGCCCTTCCTCAGGCAGACCATCGCCGACTCAACCGGTGCGTCCATCGCCGCGGTCACCGTCACCGGGTAGGGGATGTTGCTGCCGATGTTCACCACGCCGGCGTGGGAAACGCTGAGCGCCGTCGGCTCGGCGGTCCAGAGCGGCGTCTCCGGGTCGCCGATCAGGTTCAGATCGTAGATGCAGTACCGCTGCATGTCGTATTGGTAGAGCGAATCCGCGTAGGGCGCCCAACAGGCTTTGGAGCGCGCCAGCGCCTGGCCGGTATGCGGCGCCCCATAGTAGAACACCCCGGCAAAGAAAGTGGTGTCGAGCCGCTCGGAAGGCCCGGGCACGTACTGGCCCTGCTGGTTCAAGGCGCCGTATCCGTAGCGGGTGTTCATGATCGTCGCGATGCAGCCGCCGCCGACGCGGTTGACCATGTGCTCGGCCAGGCAGTCGCCGTTCGTCACCCAGTCCCAGGCCGCGCAGTCGCAGGCGATGGAGACAACGATGCCGGTCTTGTCGCCGTTGGTCAGCGCGTCGGCATCGCTGGAATTGAAAAACGGGTCGGAGCCCATGTAGATGCCGCTCTCGTCGCCGTGGCCGTCCCAGTGACCCATGCCGACCCCGGCATCCATCGAATCATTGACCGCCTGCCGGGACAGCGTGCTCGTCCGCTCATAGAGCTTCTGGTCCGACCAGCCGCCCGGCGTCATGCGGGCCAGCGACTCCTGCAGCGGCCGCTCCTCGTAACTCGACCAGAGGATGGCGGTGTACAACCCCATCTTCTTGATGAAACCGGTGGGCGGGTTCTGCTCGTACTTCAGCACCTTGTTGACGAAGTCCCGGGCCATGGCCACGTTGTAGACCGGCGCCCGGCCCACGAACACGTCCGAGTACATGTCGGCCGAATCGGCGAGCTGACCGTAGGTGTGGTTGTTGTTGAAGTCCCAGGTACCGTCCAGCCCGGCATAGTAGAGGTCGCAGGGCTCATCCTCACCGTAGTTCGCCATCCGGGTCGGGATGATGTTCTGCCCGCTCGACACGTAGTCGCCCTGGCCGCCCAGCAGCACGTAGATCGTGCCCCAGGTGGTACGGGCGTCCTTGATGAAGTTGCGGATCTTCTCCTGGTTGTCATACCCGGAGTAGTTGGCGTAGATGTAGCTCGTCCGCACGACCGTGCCGGGAACGCCCTTCGCCGTCTTCCAGTCCGCCAGCCGCTGGAACACCGTGTCCATCACCGAGTCGGTTATGACCACGTACTCGTAGTGACCGGACGGGAGCGAAAGCGACGTCGCCTGGCGTACCCTGGGAGCATGCTTGCTGACGTCATTGGCGTTCTTCACGAGGGCGCGGACCATGTCACCGAAAAGTGTCTGCTGGCGGCTGGTCGCCACCGCGGCGGAGAGCCCGCCGGCGTACTCCAGCCGGTAGCTGAGCCTGGTGGCCACCTGCAGCAGTCCGGTCGCCGGGAGGTAGCGCACCGGGTGCAGTTCGACATGCGCGATGCGATACCCGCCCATCGTCCCATAGCCGGTCAGGACCGCGACCGTAGCGGGATAGGGCTGGCTCGACCCATAGATGGCCTTGTCCTCTTTGAAGAGAGCAGGAGTGAACGACTTGCCCGGCTGCGGCAGTGGCGCGTCCGGCTGAGCCGGCGCCACCTTGTAGGTCCCGGGCAGCGTGGTCCATTCGACATCAGTAACCTGCACACCCGTGGGCACGGCGCCGGAGGGAATCGCCAGCGCCTCGACCACGCGCGGCACGCGCGGTGCGCCCGGCTGGATCAGTCCGACTCCGCCCGGCAGCTCGATGTTGTCGAAGCCGTCCTGGGTGGAGATGACCAGATCGCTCTGGTCGAACTTCGCGGTCCTCGTCAGCGTTGCCGCCGAGAGCGGAACGGAAACCAGAACCAGCAATACAAGCAGATGTCT
>Ga0233421_10000394_pt1 | contig 18757 bp, 18 predicted proteins | sample Watercolumn_Mata_3_FD_182725 | JGI IMG/M metagenome (GOLD analysis project Ga0233421, IMG submission 182725) | Freshwater microbial communities from Lake Matano, South Sulawesi, Indonesia - Watercolumn_Matano_2014_107_MG | ecosystem: Environmental > Aquatic > Freshwater > Lake | place... | reverse complement strand
CAAACAATTCACTTTCTAGTAAATCTACAGGCAATGCAGATAACCCGATTTTTACAAAAGGATTCTGTGCTCTTTCACTTGTTTGATGAATGTATTCGGCAAAAATTTCTTTACCAACTCCGGTTTCACCGATTAACAAAACAGAACTATCGGATGAAACAATTTTATCGACCCGGGTTAAAATCTCGCGCATTTTTTCATTGCGGGCAATCAGAACAAGTGATTTATTTTGTTGTCCATTCATTTTCAACAAATCCTTGGTAATTGTTCGCCTGCAATCATTTCTATAATTCTTTTACTTCCAATAGATGTATTCATTACAACAATCTTTTCATGAGCGGCAACAACTCTGCCAATAATTTTTGAATCAGCGCCATATTCATGTTGCTTCATAATTTCCAAAACTTTTTGAGCATCATCATTTGCGACAGACAAAATTATTTTTCCTTCATTTGCAATATAGAGCGGGTCAAGTCCTAATATTTCGCATGCGCCTTTAACTTCTTCATTAATAAGAATTTCATCTTCATCAATTTCAATTCCGACATTGGCAGTAGTTGCAATTTCTTTAAGAGTTGTTGCAAGTCCGCCTCTCGTCGGATCGCGCATAACATGAATATTATTTGTTGTTTTCAATATTTTTTCAACAAGGTCATTTAACGGCGCGGTATCACTAACAATTTGAGTTTCAAATTCTAATCCTTCTCTTGCAGATAGAATTGCAATTCCATGATCGGCAATACTTCCATTTAAAATTATAACATCACCCGGCTTGCAGTTTTTAGGATTGATGTTAATATTTTTATTAATCAACCCAATTCCGGAAGTATTAATAAAAATTTTATCGCCTTTTCCATGTTCTACTACTTTAGTATCACCGGTAACTATTTGAACATCAGCTTTTAGTGCCGCATCTTTAATTGATAAAACTATTTTCCATAAGTCATCAATTGGTAATCCTTCTTCAATAATAAAAGAAAGAGAAATGAAAAGAGGTTTGGCTCCGGCAACTGCTAAATCGTTAACAGTTCCGTTGATTGCAAGATCGCCAATATTACCGCCGGGGAAAAAAATCGGTTGAACGACATAAGAATCAGTTGTAAATGCAAATTTGTTATTTCCAATTTCCAGAATTGCACTATCATGTTGAGTATTTAAAAATTCATTATTGAACTGTGTTAAAAATATTTTTGAAATGAGTTGATGAGTTAAACTTCCGCCGCTTCCATGGGCGAGTAATATTTTATCATATTCGCTTTTAGGAATTGGACAAACTAAATTTGAAGAAATATTTATTTTATTTTCAACTTCCATCAATTAATTCAGACTAAGATTAGTTTCCATAATTTTATTCTTACCATAATGAAAATAAGCAGCACAAGCTCCTTCGGTTGAGACCATTGGTGCACCAAGAGGGCTTTCGGGTTTACATTCTTTTCCAAATGCGGAACATTGGAACGGTTTTTTAATGCCTTTAAGAACTTCTCCGGCAATACATAAGGAAGATTCATTTTGAATTAGATTTCCGACATCAAAAATTTTTTCTGCATCAAATTCTGTATATGCATCGCTCAACGCAAAACCGCTGCAAGGAATTGTTCCAATACCTCTCCACTTTCTATCTACAACTCTAAAAACTTCCCGAATAATTTTTTTTGCCGAAATATTTCCTTCTTTAGTAACAACTCTATTATATTGATTCTCAACTTCACATTTTCCAATTTCAAGTTGTTTAACACATTTAAAAATTCCTTGTAGAATGTCAACCGGTTCAAATCCAGTAACAACAATTGGAGTTCTAAATTTTTGTGTTAAAGGAATATATTCTTCGTAACCCATAACTGTACAAACATGTCCAGCCGCAAGAAATCCTTGAATGTTGCAATCGTCGGACGAAAGTAATGCTTGAATTGCCGGGGGCACAAGTACATGAGAACATAAAATTGAAAAATTTTTTAGCTTTCTTCTTTTGGCTTCGATTACAGACATTGCGTTTACAGGTGCAGTTGTTTCAAATCCAACAGCAAAGAAAACTACTTTCTTATTGAGATTTTCCTCAGCAATTTTAACAGCATCTAACGGAGAATAAACCATTCGCACATCTCCGCCCGAAGCTTTTACACTCAATAAATCATTTTCTGAACCCGGGACTCTAAGCATATCTCCAAATGAAGTGAATATGACATTACTTCTTGAAGCAATAACTACAGCTTTATCAATTTGTTCAAGCGGAGTAACGCAGACGGGGCAACCCGGTCCATGAAGGAGCGTAATATTTTTTGGAAGTAGTTCTTCAATTCCGTACTTAAGAATTGAATGAGTTTGGCCGCCGCAAATTTCCATTATGGTCCAACTATTTTTTACTTCAGAGAAAATTTGCCGGGTTAAAGCTTTTACTGCTTTATGATTTCTATATTCATCAACAAACTTCATTTTTCACCGGAGTCCTGCTTTTCAATTAAATCTCCAATTTCATTTAACATTCGTATAGTTTCTTCTGCCTCTTCAACATCAATTTTGTTTAGAGCAAATCCGGCATGAACAATTACATAATCACCAATTTTAATATCATCAATCCATTGAATGCAGGCATCTTTTACCACACCGCCAAAATTTACTTTTGCCATTTTCAATTCCGGATTGGAATTATCAATAGAAATTATTTTACCTGGTACAGCTAAACACATATTATGCCCTCGGAGAATTGTGGAAGCAATATGAGGTTTTAATTTTTAGATATCAATAAAAAAATGATAGCGTAAATTTAATCCGGATATTAGCATCCCGTTCCTACTTTTAGCCAAATTCCTTTTTATTTTTGTAATTAGATAAAGTTGTTTTAGTTTCAACTGTTAAATTTTTATAATATTCTATTTCCGGATAACTAAATGGAAATAATAAGCTCTCTAATTGATTTTATCTTAAATATAGACAAGCATCTTAATGAATTGATTTTACAATACGGCACGCTAACCTATGGAATTTTATTTTCAATAATATTTGCAGAAACCGGATTTGTTTTTACTCCTTTTTTACCGGGAGATTCATTACTCTTTGCCGCCGGTACATTTGCAGCGCGAGGTTCTTTTAATGTTCATCTATTATTTTTTATTTTAGCTTCAGCGGCTTTTATAGGTGATAATGTTAATTATTGGGTCGGAAAAAAATTAGGGACAAAGCTTTTTGAAAGAAATTATAAATTCTTAAAGAAGGAATATTTGGATAGAACTCATAAGTTTTATGAGAAGCATGGCGGAAAGACAATTATACTTGCAAGGTTTTTTCCCATTATTAGAACATTCTCACCATTCGTTGCGGGATTGGGAAGTATGAATTACACACGATTCGTTCTAAATGATATTGCTGGTGCAATAATTTGGGTTTCTATATTTGTTTACAGTGGATTTTTCTTCGGAAATATTCCTATAGTAAAAAATAATTTTTCAATTGTTATAATGATTATCATTATTATTTCTTCGCTTCCGGCTATTATAGAATTTTTTCGTCATCGAAAATCTTTCATTAAATAATTAGATTTCCTACTACGGAGTTTGAAATGATAAATCAAAATTTGCTGGGACTTTTGTTGCAAGGTGGATTTACAATATTTATTCTCTTAGTATGTTCATTGCTTTCAATCAAAGTTATTATAGAAAAATTTATACAATTCAACTGTTTGAAAGAAGTTCACGTTAATTCATTCTCTCAACAAATAATAGAGCTTAGTAGAAATAATAAAATTAACGAAGCAATTGATTTATGCAATTCGAATTTTATTAAAATCTCTATCTTCAAAGTTATTCTACCGATTTCAATTGTTTATAAATATATTCTTGAAAATATCAACTTAGAGAAAGAAGAATTACAAGAGTCGGCATTTAATAAATTAGATCAAGAAATTGTAAAACTGGAAAAAGGGTTAGGTATACTTGCAACATTAGGTGCTATTTCACCTTTCATTGGTTTGTTTGGAACTGTTATTGGCATTATTAAATCATTCAGTGCATTGTCGCTTAGCGATACGACTCAATACTCGCATGTTATGAGTGGTATTGCTGAAGCTTTAATTGCTACAGCGGCGGGATTATTTGTAGCTGTTCCTTCAGTTTTATTTTACAACTACTTCACAAAAAAAATAAAATTAACATTGCCAATTTTTGATGAAGTAATTCAAAATTTAATCCGTACTATTAAAAAAGTTTAATCACTTAAATGAGAAGATATAAGTTAGACGAAAAAGAGTTTTCAGAAATCAACATTACGCCGTTTACAGATGTTGTTTTGGTTTTATTAATTATTTTCATGATCACCAGTCCGTTCTTAATAACAGGCTCATACAAAGTTAAACTTCCTAAATCGGTAAATTCGGAAACTGATGTTAGTAAAGGCATTGAAGTTTATTTAACTGAAAATAGTGAGCTGTCAATAAATAATAATACTATTTCGTTTGAGGATATTGCATGGCGTATAAAAAACGAATTTGAATCCATGGGAACTAAAGATGTAATTATTAAAGCAGATAAAAATGTAAAGCATGGAATTTTCATTCAATTGCTTGATGAATTAAAAAAAGCCGGAGCTGAAAAACTATTAATTTCTACAACAAAATTTGGATCAAATTCACCTTAACCTAATTTTTTAAAAGTATGTTCGAGATTAATTATAAATCTTTTTCTTCATTCGTTTCATTTCTACTTCATTCACTATTTCTTTTTTTGTTTTATTTCATTACAGCTAATCCGCCGCAAACATCAAGAGATTTAATTGAGTTCAGTATTGCCTCGGGTTCCGGGGGAACCGGAGGTCAAGCTTCAACTCAAAAAGAAGAAATAAAAAAATCAGTTGAAGAAGAAATTGTTAAAGCAACTAAAGAGAATGCTGCAATAAAACCCGGCAAACAAAATCAAAGTATTGATGGTAACACCTCAGGAACCGGCACCGGTTATGGAACAGGAACCGGTACAGGCCAGCCTGGAATTCTACAATCACCAAAACCAATTGTTGAAGATGTCTTTCTTGTTGCAGTAGATGAGATGCCTGAACCAATCGGGGGGATGCAAAAAATTTTATCGCAAGTTAACTATCCTGCAGATGCAAAACGTAATGGAATTAACGGAACTGTTTTTGTTCTTGCCTATATTGATGAAAACGGTTCAGTAAGAAAAACATTTCTTACAAAAGGAATTGGAGGAGGTTGTGATGAAGCTGCAATGCGGGCAGTTTCTTTCTCACGTTTCAAACCGGGCAAACATAAAGGACAATACGTAAAAGTCCAAATGCAAATTCCAATTCAGTTTAACTTCAACTAAGCTTTTTTCTTTTGAAAATTTCTCCAGAGAAAATATACTGGAATGCCAATCAGTACAATTATTAAACCGCGTAATGTGAATTGAGTTTTTTCAAATAGCAAAATTATTGAAATAACAGAGGCACAAATAATATATACTATTGGCAGCCAGGGATAACCAAAAGTTTTATATGGCCTTTCAGCATCGGGGCGTTTTTTTCTTAAAATAAAAATTCCGATTAATGTAAGTACGTAAAAGATAAGGACTGTGAACACGACGTAATCCAATAATTCACCATAGGTTCCGCTTAAACATAAAATGCTTGCCCAAACTGCCTGAAAGATTAATGCTTTTCCGGGTACAGAATTTTTATTTAACTCGCTTGTGGCTTTGAAAAATAAATTATCCTTTGCCATAGCATAATATACTCTTGCACCGGCAAGAATTAATCCATTATTACATCCAAAAGTAGAAACCATTATTAACAATGCCATAATAATAGCTGCTGGCTCGCCAAAAATTAAATTAGCTGCCGCTGTTCCAACCCGGTCTTCGGCAGCAAACTGAATTCCCAAACTTGTAACATCTTTGCCGTCAATATTTCCTTGAAGAGGAAGAACGCATAAATAAGCAACATTGGCTAAAATATATAATGCTGTTACAATTAATGTTCCTAAGAATAAACTTAAAGGAATATTTCTTTTAGGATTTTTAATTTCTCCAGAAGTAAAAGTAACATTTTCCCACGCAACACTGGCAAACAAAGAACCAACCATGGCTACAGCAATTGCAGTTACTATTGAAAAACCGGTAAGCTGCTCAATCCATTCGACTTTTCCATTTGCAATATGAAGCCATTGAGCATTCCACATGTTTGAAAAATTTGCAGCTATTGCTTCAGCGTTAGATCCAATAAATAATCCGAGAAGTATCAATCCAAAAAGTGCAAGTGTCTTTGCGATTGTAAAAATATCTTGAACAATTCTTCCTTCTCGTAATCCGCGATAATTGATGTATGTTAAAATTAATATCGAAACAATTGCAAGAAATTGTGCCGTTGAAATTTTTAATCCTAACAAATCAAGTAAAATATTTTTAGTGCCAAACCAGGGAATTAATAATGCAGTAAATTTTGCAAAAGCAACAGCCACTGCTGCTATTGTTCCAGTTTGAATAACAAGAAATAAAGTCCATCCATACAAAAAACCAACTAAAGGATTATATGCTTCACGAAGATATACATATTGACCGCCGGCGTGAGGCATCATTGCAGCAAGTTCCCCGTAACCGAGTGCGCCGATAAGAGTAATTATTCCAGTGATCAACCAGACGACTAATAGTAATCCGCTCGAACCAACAGTGCGTGAAATATCTGCACTCACAATAAAAATACCGGAACCAATCATTGAACCAATAACAAGCATTGTTGAATCAAGTAAACCTAATTCCCGCTTTAAACCACCAGTTGTTTCACTATTCATAACAATTCCTTTTTTGATGTTAAAGTTAATTCAGGAAATTGAAAAGAGCTACAAAAAAGTGAAGTGTTTAACTCTCCCTCCTTTGATAAGGAGGGAGACGAAGAGGGTGGTTAGAATTTTATTTATTTAATTGGTTCTCAATTTCTTTTACTACTTTATCTCTATCAAAAACAACATCAGTATTTTTGAAACGAATAACTTTAATCTTTAAACCTTTCAAATATTTTGTTCTTTCAGTATCATATTCTTTTTGATCATCTTCATAATGGTGCTCACCGTCTACTTCAACAACTAATTTCTCTTCTGGACAATAGAAATCAACAATATATTTTCCAATACTTTGCTGTCTTCTAAATTTTCTACCATTAAGTTGACTTTTTCTCAGTTCATACCACAAATACTTTTCTGCATATGTGGGACTGTTTCTTAAATCTTTTCTTTTTGTTTTCAGACTCTTAATATTATGTACTCTTTTCATAACAACCCCTTTCGTTCCCCTCCTTACTCAAGGAGGGGAAGCTATACATTTTAAAATTTTATAAACATGATTTTAGTTTATCTGAAATTTAATTAGAATCTTACATTATATTAAAAATGAAAGTTTACAAACATTTTTTTGAAAGAATATATGTCATTTAGCAATTCAATATTCACTAAACTTTTCATTGCACAATAACCTTCGTCGGTTGGCCGGAAGGTAATGTTGTTAGGTAAGAACAACAAATTTTGGACTAAAGCCCAATGTAAGAGAGTTGTTTTAATAACCCTACGCTTAAGCGATGGGTTATTACAGGAAAAACATAAAGGGCTTTAGCCCACAACTTAACCTTAAAACATTATGCAGGCAGGGGAAACAAAAACTATTATTTTAATTTCTTCTCATTAATTTTTTGCCATAGCCCAATGTGTAGAGATGGGCAAATATCTTTTTTTCCAAATTTGATAATCCTTTTTTAATTCTAGCTCCTGCAGGAATATATAATGCATCTTCTTTGTTTGTGCTGTGAAATGGGGAGGCAGCAAGCAACGCATGAACAAATTCGTGTATGTAATTTTGTTGTGCATATTTTATAGTCGGAAGAGGATAAGGAGTTAAATCAATAGCTGCAAATAGGATATAACGTCCTTTACTAAACATTGTTTCTTTAGTGGCATAAGTATTTCCCCAATTACCAGATGTATTTGTAAAAGCTGTTACTACTCCTGGTTGATTTTTATCAGTTGTTTCACTAATACTAAATTTCACCATTCCCGGTTCGTCTATACTTTCAAATTCTTTTTTCGAGTGAAAAAACATTGAATCAATGTAAGCATCTGTGTAACCAGCAGGCTTGTTGATTCTGTCAAAATAAATTGTTATGTCTGAAGAAGGGAACAATATTGTACAATTTTTAAATTCAGGGAAGCCAACAAATTGTTTTACATCACTCCAGTCAATCATTCCCTGCAGCAAATCCCTTCCAAACTCATCTTTCCATCTTTTCCAGGTTTCAATGTTGGAGGAATTGAAATCTGTTACTTTATTCACGCCTGGGTTAATCACAACTTCAGGATGGGTATAGAAATAATATGTTGAGTCAACCCCATTTGTAATTGTAGACGGCCCGACTATCAATACTGAATCTTTCCCTGTTTTTGTTGTATAAAGATATGCCATTCCATTTGCATCAGTCAATGCTTTCACATTTGGGTCGCTTCCCAATCTAACCTGGAAATCCTTAAGAGGAGTGTTAAATCCCAGAGAAACCAAAGGTCCAACATCCAATTCATTCCATCCATTCTCAAGAACTTTGAATGTTCCTAGAGCATATGAAGCTGGCATGTTCTTCCAGTTTGGATTTGTGAATGTTCTTTTCTGTATTGTCGGCCCAAATACCTGGATGCTGTCAATTGTTGAGCCTGTTCCATAAGCATCAAAAAACATTGCTTCGTCAATGCCGCCAGCATTGGGCCCGTGCGCATTAAGATGCCCGGAGTTATTTCCATCAATAAGCAGCATTTTTTTTACAATTTGTTTTCCGCCTATCATCAGCCTGTAAAGATAAACGCCTGCAGCAACCCCTTCATTCCTGTCATTATCGCCCTGCCATGTGACTTCATATCTTCCAGGATAATTTACTTTGTCAACCAATGTTTTGACATGCTGCCCAAGGGCATTATATATCTCAAGTTTTACATTTCCTGCTTCCCTAACATCATATTTAATTATTGTTGAAGGATTGAATGGATTTGGATAATTCTGGTAAAGCTCAAAATTAATCGGCAAATAATCTTTTTCAACGCTTGTTGAAAGCTGATTGAATGTAAGATTTCCATTGGCGTCCGTGTTTGTACTTAGAACATATTTTTTGTTGTTGTCATTTATATATGCAAGCACAATTGCGTTTGATGATGGAGTGTTATCTTGTTTAACAATTTTCCCAGTCCAAGTGAATTGATCTGCCTTAAGGTAAGAGTAACTTTGAGAAAATAGAGGGACAAAAGAGTATAATACAAATAAAAAAAATTTAGATTTCATTTGTTATTACAAAAAGTATTTTGATTAACTCTGGCTTTGTAAACTTGCTACAAAGATTTTTTTTAGAGACATGCTATAGCATGTCTCTACCCATATTTCTTAATACTAAATTAATTTATTTTTTTCACCTCTACATACCAATCACTTGACTGCTCTAAAGATTTGTTCATAAGTTTTAATAATTTATGCGGGTCATCAAGCGTTCCTTCTTGAAGAAGCGCTGAATCATAAAGCTGCTCGGTTACATTTTTGATGAATTCATCATTGGAATCTTTTTTAAAAACTTTTATAAGGTTTCTAATAAGTTTATGATTTTGATTTACTTCAAATATTTTTTTCTGCTGACCCATATCCTTATTTGCCATTTTCATTATTTTTAACATCGAAGCGGATAGCCCTTCATCTTTTGAAACTAAACACGTTGCACTATCAATCAAACGATTTGATTTTATAACATCTTCAATTTTATCAGCCAGTATAGTTTTCATTTTTGCAAGGAGACTAAAGAAATGTTTTTCATCATCTTTACCTAAATCTTCAAGAACTTGTTTTTTCTCTTCTACACTTTTTAAGTTTTCAAGTTTTTTCCAATCAGCATTTTCAGCTGATTTGATTTCGTAATCTTTATACTTCCTAACAGCTTGAATAACAAATTCATCAACCGGATCGGTTAAGAAAAAAACTTCTAAACCTTTACTTTTAAATATTTCAAAATGAGGGTCAAGAATGATCGCATCTCTGTTAACGCCCGTTATATAATAAATTTCTTTCTGCCCTTCTTTCATACGCGAAGCATAATCAGAAAATGAAATCAATTCATCTTTATCTTTACTTGCTGAAGAATTAAACCGCAGCAGTTCAACATACTTATCATGATTGGTAAAATCTTGATATCCAAGTTTGAAAATCTTACCGTGTTCTTTCCAAAATTCTAAATAACCTGCGCCCTCATTCTTTGCTTTATCTGTCAAATAACTTAAAACAGTATTAGTTACACTCGAAGCAATTTTTGTAAAAATAACATTTTCTTGAAGTGTTTCTCTCGAAATGTTTAACGGCAAATCTTCGGAATCAACAACTCCTTTTACAAAACTTAAATATTCAGGTAAAAGATCTTTGTTCTTATGCTGAATCATAACCCTGCGTACATATAAATCAAGACCATAGTTTTCTCTATCATACCAATAAAATTCATTAGCTTTTTTTGGTATGAATAAAAGTGCATTGAATTGAATAGGCGCATCGACCGATTTATGAATCGTATCCATCGGCGGCTCATTATCATAAGAAAGAAATTTATAAAACTCATCATATTGATCTTTCTTGATAGAGCTTTTTGGTTCGCGCCAAATTGCACTTACTGTATTTACTTTTTCTTTTTCAAGAATGATGGGATAAAAAATAAAATTTGAATGCTTCTTGATTACATTTTCAAGTTTCCATTTTTCAGCAAACTCTGCGGCATCATCTTTCAATTGAATTTCAATTTTCGTTCCTCTATTAATTTTTTCGTCAATCTCAGTTAGTTCATAATCTCCCAAACCATCAGATTTCCATTCAACAGCTGTTTCATCTTTACGGAAAGATTTTGTTTTTATTACAACTTCTTTAGCAACCATAAATACAGAATAGAATCCAATTCCAAATTTTCCGATTATACTTCCTGCATCTGTTTTTGTCTCAGCAATTAATTTCAAAAATTCTTCTGTTCCGGATTTAGCAATAGTTCCAATATTAGATATTAATTCATCGCGGGTCATTCCAATTCCGGTATCGGTAATTGAAAGAATTTTTTTCTTAGAATCGAAATTAATTTTAATTTCGAGAGGCAGATCGGCCGCACCGATATCCGAACCTCTGTTTGATTCAAACCGTATTTTATCCAATGCATCGGAAGCATTTGAAATTAATTCTCGCAGAAATATTTCTCTGCTTGTGTAAAGTGAATGAACAAGTATATCAAGCAGCTTTTTAACTTCAGCTTTGAATTCATACTTTTTTGCATTTTGAGATGACGACATTATGACCTCCGAATCAAATCCATTTTATACGTGAAATGATAAACTTAATGATTAGGTAAGTAAAAATATGAAGTGAAATATTTCCCTTCAAGATTACAACAACTTAGAAAGTGAAAAGAACTATTTTTCTTTTTTAGAGTCCTCTGCTTCTTCACCGCTTAGAGCTTTTTTAAATGATCTAATTCCTTTACCTAAGCCTTGCGCAAGTTCCGGAATTTTTTTACCGCCAAATAGAATAATCAAAATTAGGAGAATTATTAGAATTTCTGTGAGTCCAAAATTGCTCATTTTCTACCTTTCAAATTTTTCCGGGATAAATATACATAAATAATTAGCCAACAAAACCATTAGCAATTGCGAAATTACTTATGCAGATTAAAACGAATTGCATCCGGAGAATATTTTAATATTTCATTTGTTATAATTAACGCGTTGTTAATTTTTCCTTGTTTAACATAAATATTTTTTAGGTAAATGCGCGACATAGAATTATAAATATCTAATAATGATGCTTCACGAAGCAATTTTTCGGATTCTAGAAGCTTACCAATATGATAAAGTGAAATTCCTTTTAATGTTAACGCATCACTTTTTCTTGTCGGACAATAATTTATTACACTATCGCATTCGGAAAAAATTAATTTCAAAATATTTTCGTCCTTCGTTTGAGTTAATCTTAATAAATTGTTGTTTGCATTAATAAATGGTTTTAAAAATTTAATGCTGCAGTCCGAAGAGTTGTTGGGAGCTTCTCTTCTTGTGAAGATTGGCAGCATTTGATGCAATTCTTCGGAGTAAAATAATTGTGCGTAATAGTTATTAATAAAATCCTTATGAGCAAATAAAGCACATTCTGCAAAAGCACTTGGTTTAGCACCAGCCGGAAAAATTATATAATCGGGTTTTTGGTTCATCACAAAATCTGCATTGTAATTTCTTTCTTTCCACAAAACCGGAAGTTCTTCATCAATTCCAGGAGTTTCTTTAGGATGATGAGCTATGTATTCATTTGTCAATCCTACAATATCAATCACATTGGCGTCAGAATAAAATGAAAAGGCTCCTATAGTCGACATCGCAACCACAACGTAATTCTTGCCCGACTTAGAAAAAGATGGTAAACTCTTACTCTGATTCTCAACCCATCCAGCATATATTTTCATTTTCTTTACAAGCCCGGCTTCATATGCTCTTTTTTCTAACATACCATTTTTTTCATAATGATAATTCGTGAGGCCATATAAAACAATTGACGAAAGAAATATCAAATTAATAATCTGACGCGCTATTTTTTTTGAAGCGGTAATTTTTCTTATAAATGTTGAAATCGAATTTGTAAAGAGTATAAAGCATAATGGCATTATATTCAAAAAAAATCGATGCATAGGCAAAACATCGCCGCCAATAAATATTACAATTATGATCCATGAAATTATAGAACCGATGTATAAAAACAATCGGAAGGAAATATTTTTTCGGACAAACACGAGCACCGGGAATATTAATAGCAATCCGTAAACCAAATAGGCTTTTGTAAAATCCCAAAAGTAATTATAGCCTCTTTTAAGAAACTGCAGAGAGAATTCAGTTTTTGCATAAAAAGTATTTGGCAGTGGATAACCGTAATAAATCCATTTAAGAATGAGATACAAAATTAACGGTGTAAGATAAATCAATAATTCTATTTGTTTGATTCTTGAAAACAGAATTGAAAATTTATTTTGAATTCCCATCCTTCTATTTTCAAAATACTTAAAAATAATTTTGTGAATAAAAAACAAAACAAAGACAATTATTCCCTCCGGTCTTAATAAAGAATTCAAAATCGAAATAATTATAAATGCAAAATTGATTTTGTCATCGCTGCCTTTTAAATAATAAATCAAAGCGAGTAAGAAAAGAGAAACAAACAATGAAGTTTCCATTCCGCTGACACTCCAATAGATTAATGGAGTTGAGTATGCTAATAAGAATACCGGTGCAAGTTTCAGTAAACTTCCGGTCACTTTTTCCAAAAAGGTTTCTTCATTTTCATTTTTTTTATGTAATGCACTCGAAAGAAAGTATGTGAGAATTAAAACAAGAATTCCAAAAAATATAGAATAAAATTGTGTTAATGTATCGAGGGAAAGATCAAGAGCAATAACATGAGAAAGAGCAAGATTTAATTTTTGGGTAAAGCTTAGTAATATTACCCATAAAAAATTTGTATAACCTTCTACTCGTTCACCTACATTAAAAACTAAACCATTTCCTTCAAAAATATTTTTTACATATCTCAAAGAAGTATAAGCATCGTCTTGAATAAATTTAGTCTGTATTAAATTCGAAAGAAAAAAGTAAAGAATAAGAAAAAAAGAAACGACGGCAATTAAGCCGGGTAAGTAAAAGATCTTCTTCGATTTAAAATCGTCTATTAATCGTTTCATTTATAAATGGTTAGAGAGATGAAACAATTTACTAAATTTCCGATATACATTATTCAAAATAACAGATTTCAATCCAAATGATTATTTATAAAAGCCATCTGAAGGAAACTCTTAAACTTGCAATTCCTATTTCTGTTGGTCAGCTTGGTCATATAATGATGGGAGTTGTTGACAGTATTATGGTTGGTAAAGTTGGCTCGGCATCATTAGCTGCCGCATCACTTGTAAACGGAATTTTCTTTTTAATAATAGTTTTAGGAATTGGATTATCGATGGCGGCTTCGCCATTAATTGCAATGGCTAAATCATCCCGCAATCTTGATGAATGCGGCAAAACTTTGAATCATTCTTTGCTGGTGAATTTAATTTTTTCAATTGTGCTTATGTTGTTGGTTTATTTATCATCTTTCATCATCCCACACCTAAATCAACCGCAAGAAGTTGTAAAAGAAGCAATACCGTTTATGATGGTTTTAATAGTTTCCATAATACCTTTCATTCTGTTCCAAACTTACAGACAATTTTTAGAAGGGCTTTCAATACCAAACCCGCCAATGATAATTGCAGTGCTGGCAAACCTTCTTAATTTATTTTTTAATTGGGTTTTCGTTTATGGAAATCTCGGTATGCCACAGTGGGGATTATTCGGTTCGGGAGTTTCAACTACAATTTCTCGTTGGGTTATGGCAATTGCATTGATCTTATTCACGCTGAATCATAAAAAAATTAGTCAGTACAAGCCGCAAATTAATTTTAGATTTATTGACACATCATTAATCAAAAAAATAATTTCAATTGGTCTGCCAAGCGGTTTCCAGTATCTATTAGAAGTTGCCGCTTTTTCTTTAGCTGCGATAATGATTGGCTGGATTGGCAAAACATCCTTAGCTGCACATCAGATTGCATTAAATCTTGCATCCATTACCTACATGATAATTTTAGGAATTTCATCTGCCGGTTCAATACGGGTTGGTGAAGCAGTTGGAGAAAAAAATGTTTTACAAATTCGTATTGCTGGCTTCAGCGCTTTAGGCTTAGCATCTTTAATCATGTTCACATTTGGATTTTGTTTTATTTTATTGAAAAACATTTTACCTACTTTTTACAGCAATGAAATAGAAGTTATCGAAATTGCTTCACAACTATTAATTGTTGCAGCACTTTTTCAAATCTTTGACGGACTTCAAGCAACCGGTATAGGAGTATTACGCGGTCTGGCTGATACAAAAATTCCTATGATATTTTCTTTTATCTCTTACTGGTTGATCGGAATTCCAATAGAATTGCTGCTGGCTTTTTATTTTAATCTTGGAGCTGTTGGTATTTGGATCGGTTTATTAATTGGTTTAGCTCTTGTAGGAATTTTTACGATTGTAAGATTTAATCATAAAAGTAAACTGAATTATTAAACGCTACATTTTGTATTATCCTTAATAAAATATTTTTATTTTTGTCAACCAAAATTTAAAGGCATTAATGAAAAAATTGGCTCCTCTTTATGTTGTATTAGCAGCATCGCTTTGGGGATTTGATGGAATTGTGCTTCGTCCGGCACTTTATAGTTTACCTGTTCCTTTAGTTGTGTTGGTTGAAAGTTCTATAGTAGGATTATTGCTTACACCAATTTTTGTTGGGCAATTTTCTAAACTAAAATTATTGTCATCTGCAGATTGGATTTCATTTTTTGGAGTTGCGCTGTTAGGCGGTGCACTTGGAACAATGGCAATTACAAAAGCTCTGTTCTATGTAAACTTTGTAAATCTTTCGGTAGTAATATTAATTCAAAAATTACAACCAGTTTTTGCAATATCGCTTGCTGCTTTTTTATTGAAAGAAAAACTGCCAAGAATTTTTTTCTTTTGGTCTGCACTTGCAATACTTGGAGCATATTTTATGACGTTCGGTTTTGCATTCCCCGATTTTAATACCGGTGATAAAACTTTTATGGCTGCTTTACTTTCGCTTGGAGCTGCAGTCAGTTTTAGTTCATCTACTGTATTAAGTAAACGTGCATTAAAAAATGTTGGTTACCAGTTAGGGACCTATTTAAGATTCGTAATCTCGGCTTTAATTATGCTTGTAATTGCCGGCTTTATGGGTAACATTAATTCAGTTATGGATATTTCTTCTAATCAGTTATGGATATTTTTTTTAATTGCATTTACTACCGGAGGAGCGGCAATTTTTCTTTATTATTACGGATTGAAAAAGATTACTGCCTCAGTGGCTTCAATTTGCGAACTTGCATTTCCATTAACTGCTGTAGTTTTGGAATATTTTCTTCACGGAAACATTTTAAAACCGCTTCAATGGCTGGGAGTTGCAATTTTAATTTTCAGTATTTTTCAAGTAACTCGTTTAAAACAAAACGGTTGATAAATTATTTCTGAACTCTATTTGCAACATCCACTAATAGAAACCAATCTTTACCTCTTTTCTTCCATGCGTGCATGTAATTATAATTTCCGTTTGATTTTTCTTCTCCTCCGGAAATAATTAATTCACCGTAAACATAGCCTAAATCTTTTGATGAAGATAATTTTCCGCCAAGCGGTTTGAATTTGTATTCTATTTTTTTCTCAGCAAAATATTTTTGAATTTCATCATTGCCTAAAAGCAAATCGGAATCATCCCGTAATATTCTTGAATTTATATCTGAATATTTTTTATAGACTTTTGCTAAACTTGAATTTGAATTAGACTTAGAAAATTCTTCATCAATCATAAATAATTCTTTGGGATTGGATTCTGTTCCTTTGTTGCTAAATTTTTCAAGTTTGTTTTCAAGCAGCTCTTTTTTAAGAGGAGGCAATTTCTTTTTCGGAATTTCATTACTATTACCAAGATCAATAACAAATTTAAATTCACCATTTGGTTGTCTCTGCCAAATTGTGCAAAAATTTCCGAACCATATCGCCGCTGAATCCTTATCTCTTCTAAAGTCAGCCGGACCAGTAGTAAAACCTAAATCACCATCATTACTAATAACCGCGAAAGCAGGATACCAACTTAAAAGCCCGGGCCTTTTCGGTGCTGTACTTAAAAAATTTTTCCCATTAACAGGTCCAGGACGAAATAGAATTCCATCATCAGCAATAAATTTTAAAAACGCATCCCGCGTCCCTATTTCTGCTGCACTGGCAGCAAATGCAAACTCGGTTGCAATTAATGTTTTAAGGTTTTGATTTTCTTGTTGGGCAACTAAGGAAATACCGGTAAGACAAATAAGAATAAAACTTTTCATGGTTCCTCTATTTTTTTTGCCGGTAACATAAATCTCTTTGTAAAAATAAACAATGCACTTTTAATTACTTCTTCTTCTCATTTCGTTGAAAATCGATTGACGCTGAGTTAATACAATATCTTTGGCCGGTTGGCTTTGGACCATCATCAAATAGATGGCCTAGATGTCCACCGCAATTACTGCACAAGACCTCAATTCTGTGCATACCAAAACTGAAATCGTCTTTTAGAATTACATTTTTATTATTTACAACATCCGAGAAACTTGGCCAACCGCAGCCGGCATCAAATTTTGTATTTGATTCGAAAAGTTCTTGTCCGCATGCAGCACATTTATAAAATCCTTCTTCAAAAAAATTCCAGTATTTTCCGGTGAAAGGCTTTTCTGTTCCTTTTTCTCTTAACACGTTAAATTGTTCGGCAGATAATATTTCCTTCCATTCTTTTTCTGTTTTTTGAACTTTGACATTCATTTCTGTGCCTTTCTTTTTTGAATTTTGCAGGTTTGATTGTGCTAGTGCACTATTCACAACAAATAATAACAACAAAGAAATAAAATATTTCATTAACATAAAATTCCTTTCTTAAAAATGAGTACATTAATGGTATGATATTTCGAATTGCTTAGCCTATCGTTTCAACTTTTTTAAATTACTTTCTGCGTCTTCAATTGAATCAAAATAGCCAACTCGAACGCGATACCAGTTTGAACCTTTAACTAATCCTTGAGTTATAAACGCAGAAAGACCTTTTTGTTTCAATTTTCGGACTTCCCTATCTGCAACAGATTTTATTTTCCATGAAGAAACTTGAAAACAGTATTTAGTACCGTCACTAAATATCATGTTTCTAGGATTTGATTCATTATTGCTATTATAAAAATAATTTTGATCGGACGACTTCGATTGTTTATCACCAACTTTTGGTTTAGATATTTCTGTAACAACCGGTTGATCATTATTAGTTTTTATTTTTGCTGATTTAGCCAGCTCTGCTTTTTGAACTGAATCTTTTTTGCTTAAGTAAATTGAAACTCGATCGGCTGATTTAGATGAATCTTTATTATCAATAATTTTATCTGGTAAATTAATCTTATTCTTTGGCTCTTCAATTTGTTGAACAGTTTTATTTTTGTCAGCATCTGTTGTATTAGGCTTTTGGCTTGGCAGAGTTGCTAGATTTTTTGGTTTTTGCTCTTCAACTATCGGAACATTTTTATTTTTTTCCCCTTCTTTCGAAAATTCCTTTTGTTCAATGACAGTTAAATTGCTCTTCAAGAATTTTAAACAGCGATTAAAAACAGATGTCATCGCTTCATCGCCTTCAATTAGAAGTGAAAATCTTTCACCTTCTGTAGTAAATCCCGGTAAAGATGTTTCACCTAAAATCTTTAAGTTTTGATCGTAATAAAGTGTTCCAATAACAGAATATTTTTTTGATGCCGCATTAAATAAAAGTTGTGTTTTAATACTTGCAACTTCTTTATCTAACGAAGCTAACAATTGAGGTTTTTTAAAAGTAGTTAAAGTTAATACCGAAATTTGACTTTCAAATTGTTTTATGCTGGATGTATCAATTAAAATAATTTTTTCGCCGGATTCAAAGACACTTTCCCACTTTGTAGCTACTACTTGCGGATTAATTGATGAAAAACCAAGCAGGAAAATAATTATTAAAATATTTTTTGAATTCATTTTAGTATCGTGTTGTTCAATACAAAATTATTAAAAAATAATTTTAGTTTTAATGTAATTAGGAATTCTTTTTTCTATTTCTT
>Ga0233421_10000391_pt1 | contig 18917 bp, 19 predicted proteins | sample Watercolumn_Mata_3_FD_182725 | JGI IMG/M metagenome (GOLD analysis project Ga0233421, IMG submission 182725) | Freshwater microbial communities from Lake Matano, South Sulawesi, Indonesia - Watercolumn_Matano_2014_107_MG | ecosystem: Environmental > Aquatic > Freshwater > Lake | place... | reverse complement strand
CGAACCATTCCCATGGACGTTCCTCGAAGGGGCAAAAGGTGTGCAATTGGCTGAGCTGGCACTGAGGAGTTGGGAGGAGAGGAGATGGATCGATGTGCCGCGGCTGGAGGTCTAGTTATCACCACGCTGGGCCGGTTTCAGCATCAAGAATTCGATATCCGAGATTCATAATTCCGGGGGTTCTGTCCCGACTGCCTCGTTGAATATCGAACTGAGAACACTGAGCATTGAATGTCGAAGGATCTTGGTAGAGGAAAGGTTGCTAGGGATTTGACCTCAGATTCCCTGCCAGTTCCTGCATCACTCCCACCCGCGAAGTTCCCTTCTCATCCCCATAAATGCCAAACAAGTACCTGCCTTTCCACCCCCACTCCATTACTCCATTATGCGGGTCGACTACCTTCAACCATCCGTTCTGAAGATTCGTGATGTTTTCTTTCTTGATACTTTCGAGGTACGTAGCCACTAGCTTCTGAACCTGGTCCAAGTTCTCCGTCTCGATCAAGAAGGTTTTGAAAGGGCCGTTGACGTCATAGGTCGCGACATAGGCACCGTTCAGAAAACTGTAACCCAGAAAACTCTTCGAGATGTACTGTTCTGTGTTGGCAGTCCTTCCCGATCCGGGGAATGCCGCCAACAAAGGCGGCCACTTTTTTGGCTCATTCAGATGAGACTCAACCTTCTGCGCAATGGAAAGGAGCCCGTCCTGAACTTTGTCCCCCGCCTGGACAGAAGATATTTTCACATAGTATGTTCCTGCCAGGAAGTTGAGGACGCCCTTTTCTCGATAGCCTTGAACTCCGAGTTGGAGAAAATGGTAGTCCGGGTAACGCTCTTGCGAATAGATCCCAAATGCATCGGCCGCCGAGGCGTGACGATAGAGCTCAACTTTGATCTCGACATCCTCGTTGTTGGCGTAACGGCCGAGGCGTAGATCAACGAAATTGTATTCCAGAAACAAGTCGGCAGCACCATCGATCAGGTCCCATAGATTGTCTGGCTTGTAGACGGTCTGCTCGACCGCAAGCTTCCACCCGGGAACTTCAGGAAGAACAGGCCGCGTCTCCTGCCCGACTGAAAGCTCGAACAGAACTGAGAACAGTGCAGCGACTAGGAACAACTGAAGTTTCATGACGCCATCCTTAGGCCAGGAACTCTGACGGAACGCGGGATAACCTCGACACATCGGAGATCCGATCAGCGATGTCGAATCCCTTGACGCAGCTCGCAGTGCAAGCCGAGCACTCTCTGCACGGTTCGTCAGGAAGCCCAAGTTCGGCAAGCAATGACTGTGCCAGCTCGGGTTGTCTGTAGCCGTAGGTGTACATGTAGGCCCTCATGATTTCTGGAATCGGCAAGCCCTTTGCACAACCCGCCGCACAACTCTCGCATCCTTGACAGTAGAGCCCCGTCTCGGATTTCCCCATCGCCAGATCCGAGCGCTCCTGGTCTGTCATCGCCAGGTCGTAATTAACGCTCATGTTCATGTTGAGGTGGTCGAAGTTGATGTTCCCAGGGATGGCGGTTGTGACGTTCGGGTCGCTCAGAACGAACTTGAGTGCTGCCCTGCAATTGATCGGCTTCTTCCGTTCTTTGTCGTGGAATCCACCGGCCATCGTTTTCATCGCAACGATTCCTATTCCCGCTTTGGCTGCTTTGGCAATCGCCTCCTTGACTTTTAGATAGTGATCCTGCTTGAAGTTGACCGAGGTAAGGACCACATCATAGATGCCACTTTCAATTGCCGCCATGATAACTTCCGGCTCGTTCTTATGCGTGGACATCCCAACGAATCTTGCCTTACCTGTCTTCTTTGCCGTCTGCACCGCCTCCAGCATAGCAGGATAGAGCGCAGCGTCGCGGGTTGAAATGCTATGGACGTAGAGAATATCCACGTAGTCGAGCTTCAAGCGCTTCAAGCTGAGGTCGAGTTTCTCGAGGAACGCTTTGCTCGTCGAACCCGGTTTCAGAAGGCCAGTCTTGTTGTCGGTCTCTTCAGGCTGAACTTTGGTTGCGATGACGAATGAGTTGCGGGCTCGATCCTTGAAGACCTCCCCGAGCATCTCCTCATTCCGCCCTCGCTGATAACCATGAGCGGTATCGTAATGAACGATTCCTCCTTCGATCGCCGATCGCACGAGTGCAGGATTGTCTGCCCGCATGACTCCAAAACTGACAATCGGGAGTTCTATGCCTGTCTTGCCGAGCTTACGTGTCAATATCTTTTTCTCGCTCGTGGAGGCCTGGGCACTTGCGCATCCGGATTGTGTCAGAGCCCCCGCGGTGAGAATCGCTCCCGACGCCCCAAGAAGCGATGATTTCAGAAACTGTCGGCGATCGAACCTTTGCATAGAAATCTCCCTGTAAGTGAGTTGCGAAAACGGTGTGTGGTGGTGGGAAATGGTAACAATTTTGTCTTTCAGATTCCAGCCATGACTCAAGATGTGCTTCGAGAACTCGATTCCTTGTCGGGGGAGGCGTACGGAGTCTCAGCTTGAATCCACTGCGTCTCAGCATTGTACCCTGTCTGTTAGGCTGAGCCTGCCTTGTCTTTAGATTATCGAATTCGTATTTTGGTGCCGGGAACAAACCCGACCAATTCAGTCCTCTTCATTCTCTTCCAGGAACTTTAAATGGGCAAACCTCCACCTGTGGTGCTCGTCACCGGCGCGAGCCGCGGACTTGGGCGTGGCATTGCGGTAGAACTAGCATCGTGCGGCTATTCAGTCGGGATCAACTTCGCGCAGGACCGCAAAGCCGCACTTGAGACTGTCCGAATTTGCAGGTCAAAGGCCTCCGGGAAGAACCAGAAGTTTGTTCCTCTCCAGGCCGATCTCGGAGAATCTGAAGGTGTGCAGGCACTTTTCGACGGGACAATCGGGGCGTTTGGACGGATTGATGCCCTTGTGAACAATGCCGGAGTGGCGCCACGTCAACGCGCCGACATTACGGAAATGTCAGAGGAGTCGTTTGCCAAGGTTCTCAAAGTAAACCTTCAAGGCCCCTTCTTCCTGACGCAACACGTAGCAAACTACTGGCTTCAGAAAAATACTCGGCCGATCCTGGCGCACGGATTCAAAGTTGTTTTCATTTCTTCGATCTCCGCTCTGGCTGCCTCGCTAAACCGGGGGGAATACTGCATCTCAAAGGCGGGCCTGGGAATGGCAAACAAACTTTGGGCTCTGCGACTTGCCAGGCATGGAATCCAGGTCTACGAGCTTCGCCCGGGAATTATGGCGACCGATATGACAAGTGCCGTGAAAGAAAAGTACGACGAACGACTCGCCAATGGCCTTGTGCCGATGTCTCGGTGGGGAACAACGGAAGACGTCGGAAAAGCGGTGCGCGCGCTCCTCGCTGGAGATTTTGCCTTCTCAACCGGAGAGGTAGTGTATGTCGATGGCGGCCTCCACATTCAAAGTCTCTAATATCGCATGATAAAGATCGATCAGAATCGGACCCTACAATCGCTCCTCCCGGCACTGGAGAGAGTTTTCGAGATATCGGCGCAGAAGATCCACAGCATCGAAAAGAACTGGGATCCCGGTAAAGGAGCACCTGTCTTCACGGTGAAGGGCTCCTACACGTCCCGGGGCTGGACAGAGTGGACACAAGGATTTCAGTACGTGTCGGCGATCCTCCAGTTCGACGCCACGAACGATCGGGGTGCTCTCGAGATCGGGACGAAAGGAACGTTGCGTGTGATGCCGAAGCACATCAGCCATATTGGTGTGCACGATCACGGCTTCAATACGATCAGTACCTGTGGAAACATACTGAGACTCTTGCGGGAGGGGAAACTCCCTGCGAACGAGTGGGAGCAGAACTACTTCGAGCTTGCGGTCAAAGCGAGTGGAGCAGTACAGGCTGCACGTTGGACGGAGATCGGAGAACATAAGGGGTATATCTATTCCTTCAATGGTCCGCACTCACTCTTTGCCGACACGATCAGGTCGCTTCGCGTCCTCGCAGTCGCTCATCAGCTCGGTCACGTCTTGATGGGGGAAAAGGACCGGAAAATCAATTTGCTCGAGCGGCTCCTCCAGCATGCCGAAACGACAGCACGATACAATATCTACTTCGGTGAAGGACGCGATGCGTTCGATGTGTGCGGCAGGGTGGCACACGAATCGATCTTCAACACGAATGATGGGTCGTATCGCTGCCCAAGTACGCAACAAGGGTATTCACCGTTCTCCACGTGGACGCGGGGACTCGCGTGGATTCTTCTCGGTTATGCAGAGGAACTCGAATTTCTCGAAAGCTTGTCGGAGGAAGAACTTGACCACTTCGGCGGCAAGAAGAAAATTACGCAGGCCTTTTCGACCGTTGCCGGCGCGGTAGCGGATTACTACATTTCCAGTACGCCGGTCGATGGTATTCCATACTGGGATACAGGAGCGCCCGGATTGTCGAACCTCGGAGACTATCTGAGTCGCCCGGCTGATCCTTTCAATGAGCATGAACCCGTCGACAGCTCGGCAGCCTCGATTGCCGCACAAGGCCTTGTCCGGCTTGGCAACTATCTGCACTCAAAGGGCGACACCGTGCGAGGCAGTCACTACCTCCAGTCCGGACTGACGGTGGCGGCGCGCGTGTTCGATGCGCCGTACCTCTCGGTTGATTCGACTCATCAAGGTCTCATCCTTCACTCTGTCTATCATCGCCCGAATGGATGGGACTATGTACCGGAGGGGAAGAAGATACCTTGCGGCGAAGCATCCATGTGGGGTGACTATCACGCTCGGGAGCTCGCCCTTTTGCTCTGGCGCATGGCAAAGAACGAGACCTACTATACCTTCTTTCTGAAGTGAGCCTATGAATCGGAACGAAACGGTCGCCCAGGTTATCGAGTACGGTGTTGTCGCTGTCATCAGGATGAAAGACACCGGCAGACTCCTGAAAGTCATCGAGGGGGTACGGGAGGGTGGGGTCAAGTGCATCGAAATTACAATGACAGTCCCCGGAGCTGTTGAGATTATTCGCGAGTTGTCGACATCGGCCCCAAAGGATGTGCTTGTTGGTGCTGGGACCGTTGTGGATGCAGAAACGGCCGGCAAGGTTATGGACGCCGGGGCGCGTTTTGTGGTTGGACCGGTGTTGAACCTGGATATGATCGCAGCATGCAGCAAGCGGGAAATCCCTGTTCTACCCGGATGCTACACACCTACCGAGATTCACAAGGCCTGGACTGCGGGAGCAGATATCATCAAGGTGTTCCCTGCCACTACCTTGGGACCGAAGTACTTCAAAGACCTGCGTGGCCCGTTTCCCGATATCCGCCTCATGCCGACCGGCGGCGTAACGATCGATAACGTCGGTGAATGGATTCTCGCAGGAGCGTGTGCAGTTGGGATCGGAAGTGACTTACTGGACAAGAAGGCGATCGACGAGGCGAAGTATGAAGTGCTGGCGGAACGAGCAGCGAAGATGGTAAACAACGTGCGCGTTGCCCGCGCTTCACTGCAGAAATAGTTGTGCTGAGCAGGCCTGGTCGGGATTCGACGAGCTCAATCCCGACCTTGATTTATCGCTCCCTGCATACCTCGAGGGGGGCGACTTGCTTCTCGGTTATATCCTACCGCTTTTTGAGACTCACTCCGTAAGATCCTTTGAGAACTTTCCCCGGCTTCAGCAACATCAATCCCATTCCGTTATTGAACGCATTTGGCGCACAGGTCCACGGCTCGACCGCGATGGATGTGCCGGTTGCTGGTCTGTAGACGACCAGATATCTGTATTTTCCCGCCCCTGCTTCCTGCCACAGGCGAATCTCTACCCGGGACTTTGGATCAATGATTCTCGTGGTCACTCGTCTTCTTTTGGTTCCGAAATCGTATACCGCCGGAATCTCCTTTTGCCGGAGTGGAATTGTCACTTCTCCTGAGGTCGATTTCTGTGACGTACCGGTCGGGACCTTGTAAGGCGATGTTACGTCGACGACAGAATGTTTTGGCAAAGAAAGCGACAGCCGCTTGACGGAGCCAGCTGTCTTGAAGTATGGATGCCATCCGTCGCCCATGGGGATGATTGTTGAGTCGGTGTTGAGGATCTCCGTCGTGCACGAAAACGAACTCTCACTCAATTTGTACGTCAGGCGCATCCTGAACTTGAAGGGGTAGCCTTTCGTCTTCCCGTTGTGCTCCCAGGAAAGAACCACGGAGGCATAGTCAGAGCGTGCTATCGATTTGTCGATCTGAAACGGCTTGTCTGCTGTGAAGCCGTGAATCGCGAAATTTCCTTTGGAGTTCACCTTGAGTTTGTATGTTGTGCCGCCGACGCTGTAGGTGCCGTCCACAATCCTGCCAGGGAAAGGCGCTAGTTTGACGCCGGCAAAGTGTACGTTGCGAAGTATCTCAGCGACAGTCCGGGGCGATTCAAGAATTGAGAAGATCTTCTTGCCGGCCCGTAGACCGATTTCGTGTACCCGCCCGCCGAGAAAAGGGAAGATCGTGGCATACTCTCCCGATTCGAAGTTGACCAATCTGATTATGCGCAACCGACGGCGGTCAATGTTCGTGAGACCGGTGTGCTTCTGAGGTTCGTTCCTTCTGGTTTTCAAGGGAGCTCCGTAGGTGGGCGTGAATATCATTTGGTGAATTGATGTTGTGAAGCAAATGAGGGTGAAAAAACCTGAGTTGTGGTCCGATCTGTAGTGTTGTGTACTTCCCCAATCCGACAAGAGCCTTCATCACGCTGAGAGAAGCCTCCTCGAGGCAACGTTCGAGGTGGGGGAGGGAAGTTGGATCGTAAATGCCGCAGAGGGGCTGCACGTTGTCTCCGTCAGAGGCGACGACCGTTTGCTGATGGCTTCGGGCATGAAGCAAATACTCGACGAGAGCAGGAGTGACAAACGGCAGGTCGGAGGCGAGAACGAAAACAGGTCGTCCTTTGGCTGCGGCGAGACACGCATGAATCCCACCCAGGGGGCCGCGATCCTCGATGATGTCTGTGATCTCCGGGAGGCCGAGAAACGAGTACCGTGGTGCCTTTCCGGATGAAACGACCACATCGGAGAATACACTCGTCAGCGTGTGTGCGGCATATGCGATAAGAGGCACGCCGCCGAGGAGAAGTGTGGCTTTGTCTGATCCCATCCGGGAGCTCGTCCCCCCAGCGAGGATTGCGCCCATGACGTCTTTTCGCAACGGCATCAGCCCTTCCGAGGATGAGGGTTCGGATTCACGATATCGTCGATCCAGCTCATGGCAGCCATCGCCGAGGGAAATCCGATTGTTGGTATTGCCAGGAGGGCGACATGGCGGAGCTCTTCTTTGGTTGCTCCGGCATCGATCGCTTTCCGGATGTGCGAGTGTGCTCCGCCCTCAAGACGTGCCCCGATGGAAATGGCGAGCTTCAGGAGAGCTCTGGTCTTATCGTCGAGCGGTCCTGCAGCATGACACGCTGTTCCAAGTGCCTCGTATGCTTTGGCTATGTCGCGATACTTCTTTGTGAATTCCTGGTAGCGTTTTGGAATCTTCTGCATATATCCACCTCATAGCGTCTGGAGTTTGTTAGGAAGCACAAAGCCCTCGGAATATGCAGAGGGCTTTGATGGACGAAGCTACGAATCGATCGACACGGAGTCAAGCTGCTTCTCAGCAGCCTTCCTTCTTCTTCTTGGGACCTGAAATCTTTGGTTGTGTCCCGGACGGAGCCTCCAGCTTGGGGAGGGCCATTGTTGGTGTCGCAGCAACGGCTGTTCCGCCGATCTGCGGAGTTCCGCCAAAGAATTGGCTCACGAGTTTCGACTTCTCGAAGGCCGCAACTTCTTGTGGCGAAGCATTGTCGGCAAGTCTCGGGAAAAGCACTTTGTCCTTCCACTCCTCGAGGCCGCCTCTCAGGATATAGACTCCTTTGTACCCATTTGCTTTGAGCAAGAACCACGCTTGGGCAGAGTGAATTCCTCCTACGGAATACAGAATGATCTTCTCGCCTCGCTCCAATTGACCGTCGCCCAGGGTGGGAAGGAGAATGTTCTCGGCCGTCGGTATGTGATACTCTGCAAAGTCCTTCTCTTTCCTCAGATCGACTAGTCTGTAATCAACATTTCCGGCAATAATCCATCCCGCAAGTTCTTCAGGCGAGATGTGGTCGATTTCTTTCTCAACGATCGATGCGAGTTCCTGAGAGTCGATTTTGCTTGTGAAACCTCGATATGGGGAGCCTGCGAAGACGGCCAGAAATCCGAGCACGCCTACGACAATGGCCAGTTTCTGGTTCAGCGTCAGTGAACTGAGAGAGAATTTCATGATTGTGCCTCCTTCGCCTTTGCGGCAAATTTCTTCTCGACCCATGATCCGCCTGCAAAACCGCCGATGGCCACAAGGACAACAAGAAACACCACGATGCCGTACGAGATGCCGAAGTACTCCGGTATCGTGATCTGGCCCATCGCTGTGGAATCGTAGAAGCCTGAGAGGAGAGGAAACACCTCCCCGAACACGACAATCCCGACGATGATGCCGCCGAGGTAGACAAATCCGTCGAGTTTGCCTGTTGCTGCAGCCACACAGGAGGTGCCCGGGCAATAGCCTCCGATCACGAAGCCTGCCCCAAGAATTAGCCCACCCACTGTTTGTGGGATGAGGTAGGTTGGACTCACGTAGACGAGAGAGAGATCGACTAATCCTGCCCAGGATAGCCAGAACAATCCAACCATAGCCGTAATGATGGCTGTGAACATCACTTTGAAGACGGCGAGGTCTGTGAAGTAGAACTGTGCGCAGAGTTTTCTTGCGCTGCCGAAACCTGCGCGTTCGAGAAAGAATCCAAATCCAATTCCAATGACGAAGGCAACGATCAGGCTCACATCATCGCCGAAGAGGCCAAATTTGAAGAAGGGTGCGTTCATGTCCATTGTCTCCTCATGAAGTATGCAAGCGCATAGGCTCCTCCGAAAACCGCCAGCATGAATGCCCAGCTTCCGAGCCCGAGAAGCGCTCCTCCAGTCAACGCCTGACCGCTGGTGCATCCGCGGGCGAGCTTGGCGCCGAATCCCATAATAATCCCGCCAACGAATGCGAATCCGAACCGACCACCCACAGAGATGCGCGGGCCTTTCTCAACTCCCTTCTTAACCCTTCCCGCCAGGATTCCGGATATAAATCCCCCTGCGATTGCTCCGAGTACTTCGAAAACGAGCCAATCCTTCAGAGGACTTTTTGTGCCGTCACCGAGATACTCGGCGTAAAAACTGTTTGATGTTGCATGTGCCGGAACTACCGTCTGGACTGTCGCGGCAACGAGCGACGAGAACGCTCCGGATGCTCCGAGTCCGCGCCCTATGACTACGAACGCTGCAAGCAGGACGAGACCAAGGCCCAGTCCGGCGACGTATGGATTCCAGTACGGCTGCGCTTCCCTGGCGACCCGAGCCTTCGACTGAGCCCGGACTTCGTCAAGGACCACCGCTTTTTCAGATGCTGCCATGTGTATTCCTCCGAATTCAGAGATTTTGATTTTGGAGCTGCAACCTCCTTAACGAGCGAGGGATTGATGCATATAGTGACTGTACTGACCAGCATAGACGATGACAAATCGAAGCACCAGTCCTCCGGCGAGTACGAACAACGGCGGGATCACGGTATGCTTTACCTTCTCATTCACCGCCAGGAGCTGGACGAACAGTGGGAGGACTATTCCCATCCCCACCACCAGCACCCAGAACGCCGGGGCATACGGTCCTTTGAGGATCAAATATGCAGCTTCAATATGGACCGAGGTCGATGTGAGTAAGCCGCTGATGAATCCGCCGATCACAAACAGCTCGAGCGTCAGAAACGCGTTGTCCGCTTTTGCGAGAAGAACTCGTTCATGTTTGTCTGGGGCAATCACATGTACAAACGCGGCCGCCGAGCTCAGTCCGGAGACAAGGAAGAGCATCCAAAGCATGGCACTGTTCCAGAGAGGCCGTGCCCCGATCGAACTCAGCAGCACGCCAGTGTACATGCCAAGGAGGATGCCGAGAAGGATGTTCAGGATCCCGATGTTCTTGATGAGGAAAGGGTGTTCGTTGATCTTTTGTGAGAGTTTATCGAAGGCTGGAACGATATTGTTGAACCTGTCAGGGATACGGATGAGTGTGTTTGCCCAGAGCGCGGGGTAGACCAGTATTAGAATCCACGCGCCCCACGACATCGGAGAGGCGATCTTGAATGTCGTGTACAGTCTCCAGACATACGGTTTGTGCTCGAGATCCAGAAACAGCGCCAGCATACCGAGCGTCAGCAGGACGAGGCTGATATGAGGAAGATAGAAACTGCTGAACACGTTTTTCTTGTACTGGCCTTTGAGAGTAAAGTACCCTGAAATGATCATGATGCCGGCGACGAGGCCACCGATAAAGAGGTAGACCGGAATCTCCCATCCCCAGATGTGAAGGCTGGGATCGATCAGTTCGTTATGTCGCGTTGTTGTCAGTTCGTGCATTCGTGCCTCAGACGAGATAATACACCTGTGGTTTCGTCCCGGTCTCTGGGATCAGCGTGTGATATTTGCGCGACGCCAGGAGCTTCGAGACCGCGCTGTTCGGATCTTCAAGATCTCCAAATGTCATGCAGTGCGTCGGACAGACAGAGACACACGCGGGATCAAGCGATTGTTCCACTCTGTGAATGCAGAAGGTGCACTTGTCGGCATATCCGTCGGGATGGATGAAGCGGGCATCATATGGACACGAGGCGAGACACGCCTTGCAGCCGATACACATGCCGTGATCGACAAGGACGACGCCGCCCCGATCGTGAACGTGGCTTGCTCCTGTTGGGCAGCAATAGACACAAGGCGGATTGTCGCATTGGTTGCATCGTTCGCTGCGAATCTCCATGTGGAGCGTGGGATACTTGCCCGTGACGTCTTGAGTGATCCAATCCCGGTTGAATCCTTCGGGAACATTGTTCTCCGTCTTGCACGCGACGACGCAATCCATGCAACCGACGCACTTCGTTGTATCGATGACCATTCCGTATCGAGCCATGTTACGCCTCCACCGCTTCAATCGTGACAAAATTCGCGTTCATCGCTGTGCCACCCATCAGCGGATCGGTTTTGTAGCGCGTGATAAGCTGGGCGTCACTTGCGCCTTTGCGGTAGGCGTGACGAAGGCCCTTTGCAGTATGGCCAAAGCCGTGCACGAGATAGACACAATCGGGCCTGATGCGCTCGGTTGCCTTCACTTTTACTTTGTTGCTTACGACACCATCCTGGTTCCTCAGCGCAACGTACTGACCACTCCGTAATCCCATCCGAGCAGCTACAACGGCATTGATCCAGACTTCATTCTCATCCATCATGTCGGAGAGGATCCGGTTGGTGTGCGTTCGGCTGAACGAATGAACAGGCGCTCTGCCGTAGAGGAGGCGGAACGATCCGGGCGGGCCGGCCTCCGGGCTTTGGTATTTCGGGACGGGATCAAAGCCTGCCTTTTGGAGCTGAAGGGAGTAGAACTCAATCTTGCCTGACGGTGTCGGGAATTCAGCCGGCACACCCTCGTCGAAGTAGTTTGGCTGCTTTTGACCGCGTATGATGCCCTTCTTCCTTAGCTCATCGTAGCTGTATCCGGCGGCGGTAAGACGCTGGCGAAAATAGTCTTCGATCGTATCCCATGGATAGTAGTTTCCGAGTCCAAGCCTCTTGGCGAGCTCTTTCGCCATCCACCAGTTCGGCTTCTGGTCGTGTGGAGCCTCGATGACCGGCTGCCGCAAGGCGATGAATGGCTCTCTGAACCATTCCACATTCAAATCATCGTGCCGCTCGAGGTAGACAGACTCAGGAAGCACTACGTCTGCCCAGCCAGCGATCTCGCTTGGAACGACGTCAACTACTACCATCAGGTCAAGGTTTTGGATGGCCTTGATGGTCTCCTCTTCATTCGGCAGAGCATGGAGCAGGTTCGTGGCATACACCATCCAGCCTTTGATCGGGTACGGTGAGCCCGTCAGGGTCGCTTCGCGTATGCCTGTTGTGATCGTTTCGTGCGCGAAAGGATACTTGTGGTTTGGATTATCGACCTTCGGTTTCGCCGGTTTTGGGTATTCGGGGTATGGATAGGAAGGAACATCCATGCTGGCAGGATAGTAGAATCCTCCTTTCCGGCCCCAGCTCCCCAGAAGAGCGTTCAGAAGTGCAATGGCGCGGCTGCGTTGTGCGTCATCGCCATACCAGGTAACACGGCGGCCCGGATGCACGAGGGTGGCGGGTCCATATCGGGCCATTTCACGAGCCGTCTCCCTGATGACCTCAGGATCGATTCCGGTTTGCGGATACGCCCACTCGGGAGTATTCTGGCTGATGAGCGCCGCGAATTGTTCAAAGCCGAATCCGTGCTTGGCAACATACTCCTTGTCAAACAGACCTTCTTTGATGACTACATTCATCCAGGCGAGGATGAGGGCCAGATCGGTGCCCGGCTTGATGGGGAGATAATACTTGGCTTTGCTTGCAGCCACCGAGTAGCGCGGATCGACGACGATAATGGAAGCACGGTTGTCGATCGCGTCGGCGAATTCCTGCACCTGCGTGTTGTGCATATTCTCGCCGAGGTGGCTGCCAATAAGCACGAGGCACTTCGCATTCTTGATGTCGGTGCGCTCAGGGGAGCTGACGTCTTCTCCGAACGTGAGCCGGAAACCGACGTCACGCGGTCCGCGACATTGAGCGAAGGAGGGAGCTGAAATGTTGGGCGAGCCGAAGGCTTTTATTGTGTGTTTGAGGAAGTTGCCTCCGATTCCATGGCTGAAAAGGGCGACTGCTTCGGGACCGTACTCGGATTTGATCTTCTGCATTTTCTCAGCGATGTATCCGAGTGCCTCATCCCACGTGACTTCCTGCCACACCTCTTCGCCGCGCTGTTGCTTGCGAATGAGGGGAGCGCGAAGCCGGTCTGGATCAAAGTGAGCTCCGACTCCACCCGTACCTCTCGGGCAGAGGCGTCCGCGTGAAAGCGGATCTTCTGGATTGCCTTCGACTTTCCAGAGTTCGCCGTCCCTGACGTATGCTATGGTGCCGCATTTCCAGAAGCAGATGTCGCAATAGGTTGGGATTTTCTGGACGCCCTTCTTCTCAAAGGGGGATTTTGATTCGCGCGCGGTAAGGGAGTATCCTGCCGCGGCGAGGCTTATGGTGCCTGCAGAGAGTTTGAGGAATCTTCTTCTTGAAAGTGAATTCATGTCGGTATTCGCGTTTGATGGAGTCGTCTAGGGTCTTGGGGACATGTTGACGATGCTCTGCTTTACCTTGCCGCAATCGGAGAAATGGATGTATACTTCGCATTCGCGACAGTCCAGAGACGCGCAGATATTCTTCCGGTGTTCGTAGGACCAGCATGGACCGGCGTGTCCTGTGTATGCCTCGCAGCTCTTTCTATCGTCTTCGGAGCACTGAATTATGTTCCAGCAAGGGATCATGGCGAGGATGGTCTTGATACCTGCGATGCCGAATTTCTGTTCATTAATGGCTTTGCGGATGCATTTGAGATGTTCCACGTCGTTCTGGCAGTATCGGCGCTGGTTGGTGTCGGACTTCTGGGGGAGGATGAGGCCTTCGCGCTCGTACATGCGCAGAGTGAAGACCGAGATGCCGAGCATTCGGGCGACAGTGCCGATGGAGTAGATCGGGGCGTTCATCTCCGACTCTTGTTGGTTCTCTTGTGATTCTCGCATATTCATGTTGACATTTGTAGATGTCAAGAAATATGCCAATGGAAGGAGTGCCTAGACTTGAGAAAATTCGGCATATGCACCCAGCTGAAGTTTCAGATGTCGGAATTTCCGCAAAATTCTCATCAGAATTGGGAAGGGAGGAAGCAGGCATGGACGATGCCGACGCTCAATCATTGGCGGTCGGTTCTTTCGCATGGCAGTGCGATCGATTGGCAAATCCGCAATAATCCGGAAATAGAGCGGAAAAAGCCTTGACTGTGATTCGCGAAAGGATTATTTTGCGCCCAACATCCGGAGTTGTGAGTCCCATCTAATACCAGGAGGTCAAATTTGGTTCTGTCCTATTCAGTGTGTGTGAGGATTCGAGGTCGGAAGAAATGAAGGCTAGGCCGTTTTCGAGAGTTCTTCAGCTTTGGATACCGACCCTTTTCGTCCTAGTGAGTGCTGCCGTGGTGGGTCAAGAAGTACAAGGACTTCATGTCCCCCAGTTACTGATTGTGGCAGTGAGCTCCCTCTTGGGGATCATCGCAGTACTTCTATTCAGATCCGAACTGAGTTGGAGTACCTCAATTGCGTGGATGAACTTCGCCGTACTTTTCCTCATTAACGCGTTGATGGGCGTTGTATTTCCGCTACTTTCTAGGTGGCTTGAGCCGTTTTCACGTGACGCTGATGTTTACATCTATCAGTATTTCACGTCGTTCTACTTTCTGATGTTAGGGATAAGTGTCACTTATCTCCTTATCGAACGCGTTTCAAGTACAATTAGCTCTTTGAGGAGATTTGCCATTGCCGTGCTAATTATTGCCCTCCCTTGGACCATTCTGTTTAACGACTACCTTGTAAACGCTCGCTATCTTTTTGATATCCGAGCGTCTCAACAAATTGATGAGATCAAGCGGACTGTTGAAGCTTTGAGGGCTCAAGGGAATCCAAATCCCTCTGTAAGAGATGTGGTCGACTCTTCAAGGATGAACTTGCTCGGGCCCGATGTGCGCTTGCTGAATGAGGGAAATGTAATCAAAATATTGCCGTATGCGCTCGGTAACAATGATGCTGCGCTCTTCTATCGCCCATTTTGGACCTCGTGTGCTTGGATGAGTGCGCTAGTGGTTGTATTGATGTTGGGATTCTTGCTCCTTAGATACTTCAGAGATTTTCCTTCAAGCGCATATGCCGAGAAGATATCTTGGCTGTTAGTTCCATATGTATTTGTTGAGGCACTGCACTACTTTGTTCTTGTAGAAGCCAAGTCTTGGGATGCCGCGATGGCATTCTTGAGAATAGGGGGAACTATCACATTCATCATCATGATCCCGCTTACATACTTGTTCTATCTGAAGCTAAAGTTCCTCAACAGTATTGAAGGCAACTATTATGAGAGCAAGCTTGTAGAGTCGTCGGCTGGTATCACCCGCTGGCGCGATGCGTTGGATAATTGGATCATTCGGCAATTCATGCATGATGCCGAATTGAACCGAAGATTCCTAATCCGTGACGATTTTCGGCAGCAAAGAGATTCTGAAGAATAGTTCATCACATCTAGAGGCCACTAGGAATGGAAATCATCGGTTCAAGTCAAGCCATAAAGCGGGTGAAAGAGGAAGTCAGAAAACTCTCCAAAGGCCGGAAGAACGTTTTTGTGATCGGAGAGGATGGTGTAGGGAAGGGTCTCGTCGCCGAGATGATCCACCTGGGAGGGAGGGACGCCCGAAAGCCATACGTGCGATTGAATGTAGCCGGAATAGATCCCGGTAAGATGAAGAAGCTGGTGGAATCGACAATTGAATCCGGGGAATTCATTAATCCGGTCGCGCCGGACCACGGCAACTTCAAGATCGTTGACGGCACAACCATAATCCTTGAAGATCTCGATCGCTCCGGATTGGCGGTGCAACGCTCTGTCTGTGACTTGCTCGCCTTCGCAGGGAAGTCGCGTAGGGGACTACGCATGATGATCCTGCTCAGCGTGCCGATAGCTCAATCGGTGAGGGATGGACAGATCCTCTCTTGCGTGGCGGAAGAGACGAAGTACTGGGAACTAGTGAAAGTGCCACCTTTGCGTGAGAGGGCGGAGGATATTCCAGAGTTGGTGGAGTTCTTCGTGAAAGAAATCGGCAACGATCTTGGGATGAGCGGGATGGTCATAGATGCTAATGCCATCGGAGTGCTTGTGCGACAGGAATGGAAAGAGAACGTTCGTGAGCTGAAACGCCTGGTCGAGCGGAGCATGGTGCTCACTCGGGATAAACGTGTGTTCAAACTGCCGGCAGGATTGGTGAACGAGCAGGCCGAGCTGACGCGAGTTCTCGACAGGATCGAAGAGGGAACAGATTTCGCACTTGACAACTCCATGGAGATCATTGAAAAGGGAATCCTCCTCAGGACTCTGGAGAAGTTTGAATTCAATCAGAGTCGCACTGCACGATTTCTTAAGATGACCGAGGATACACTCCGTTACCGCATGAAAAAGCTGGGTATCCCAACGGCCCGCAAGCAGTAGTCAGTTTCTGCAAATCGAAATATGTCCCAAATCCGCAATATTACGGAATTATTCCGCAATATCTCTTGACACGAGCGCTCCGATTTTGTATCATGCGAGCGAGTCAAGCAGTCTCATCATCTCGCAACTAGTAGCTTCGCTCATGGCGTCAATTCCAACGCCGGTGTGTGTCCGAGTGTCGGACAGAGCGTCCTAAACGCTCGTTTGGCATCCTGCTTTCCACATTAACAAACACTACTCTATGTCTTGCATCGGCAGTTCCCCGCAGATTCCCTCATCAAATCCCCACCACTCACGTCAGGAGGAAGTCGCCATGACAATCAACATCGAACAGGTCAAGTGCTACATCGACGAGAACCTTCATCATCTCAGGAAGGCGGAACAGGTGGCTCTGCAATTGAACTATCCTGTCGGGCGCCTCAACAGATCATTTTTGCGTCGCGAGAGCCTCAGTCTCAGCAGGTATCTGCGCGCATCTCGAATCACCAGAATGAAGGAGCAGCTGCAAAACACAGAAAAACCGTGCAAGGTTATATGCCTGGATCTGGGATTGCGGGAAGACGTCGGTGCGCGCCTGTTCAAGAACGCCACGGGTATGACGATGGAAAACTATCGTTGCCTCTGCAGGCATGACAGACCTGGCGTACTCCGCCACATTGTTGGGAAGAAGTCTCAGAACAAACAGGATTCACGATTGGTCCTGACCGAAAGGGTAGTCCGCCAAATGGTTGAAGCGACAGCCCGCCGGACCCAGCAGGGGTCCGGAGAAACTGGAATTCTAATCCAAGGACCCTCCCACTAACGCCCCTCCCGCCTCCCGCCGCAGGTAGCCACAGCGTGCATCGTAGGGCATCTGATCCTTCCCCCAAAGGAATCCGCGAGAATGGAGTCACACTGTGGTTACCACCGGGGCAAAGGGCTGTGGGTCGCATTTCCGAAGCTGAACTCGTGGCAGCTTTCCTACCCCTCTATCCCAATTCGACTGATTTCACCCGCCGAGAAACACCTTTGTCGGTCTCCTGTCACGCCGAAGTGCAGACCACCCTGTCTACCGTTCTGTGGGTGAGGATGTCAGGCACCCGACGCTCTGTTCTCTCTCTGCTTCCAAATCGGACCAAGATGTGGAAGCGGCATTGGAAATTCCCAGAATTGCGAGGATTTCCGTAGATACTCCCTCGTTTTCTTAGAGGGCTATGGGATTTCAATATTGGTACGTATATTGTATAAACGGCAGTCAGCATTGCAGTTAGGGCGGTTTTCAACTTATCAGATGGAGGAGATCCATGGACAAAGCTGAGATAAAGTCACGCGTCGAAAAAGTCACAGCACAAGTTCTGAAGGTTGATCCAAAAGAGATCACTCCGACAGCGAACTTTGCATTCGATCTGGGTGCCGACTCGATGCAAAGCATTGAGCTCATTGCGGCGTTCGAAGAAGAATTTAACATCTCCATGGATGAGCAAAAGGCAAGGGAAGTGCAGACGGTGGAGGGGGCGGTCGAGTTCATCGCTGGCTATTTGAACTAGCGTCAACCAGGGAGGTTTCATGTCCGAGAGCACCGTCTTTGCCCAGAAGGACCTCGAGCACGTCTTCTATCCCAAATCGGTCGCCGTGCTCGGTACCAATCGGGTCGTTGGTACAGTTCCGTACGATATTTTCGCCAATATCCTGAAAGACAGCTTTCAGGGAATCGTCTACCCGGTCAGTCCCAAGGAACGCTCCGTTGCCGGCGTTCGCGCATACAAGTACGTTCTCGATATTCCGGATCCCGTCGACCTCGCGATTCTCGTCTTCCCAAGCACAGTCTGTAACCTGGCACTTGAACAGTGCGGTCAAAAGGGCGTCAAGTCAGCCATCATTATCTCGGCCGGCTTCCGGGAGATCGGTCCCGCGGGCATCAAGCGGGAAGAAGAAATCAAGGCGATCGCACAGAAATACAACATCTCCTTTATCGGTCCGAACTGTCTCGGCGTCATCAACACCGATCCGCTCTCGCGTCTGAATGCCTCGTTTGCGCGCAAGATGCCGCAGGAAGGGTCGATCGCATTTCTCTCCCAGAGCGGTGCACTCTGCACGGCAGTCCTCGACTATGCGCAGGCGAAGCACATCGGTTTCTCGAAGTTCGTGAGCTTTGGCAACAAAGCGAACATCAACGAAATTGATTTGATGCGGTATCTCAAGAACGACCCGAAAACGAAGGTCATTCTTGTCTATCTTGAGGAAATCACGGACGGTGCGGGTCTTATGAACGTCGCGCGTGAGATCATCAGGGAGACCGGAAAACCGATCCTGATACTGAAATCGGGTCGCACTCGAGAAGGCGCTGCGGCAGCAGCGTCGCACACCGGATCCCTCGCGGGAAGCGACGAGGTATGCGACGCGGCATTCAGGCAAGCGGGCATCATTCGCTGTACGACGATTGAAGAAATGTTCAACGCTGCAATTGCGCTCGCGTATCAACCGGTGCCTCAGGGTAAGCGCGTCGCGATCATCACGAACGCTGGCGGACCGGGCGTGTTGGCAACGGACGCAGCGATCGCGCAGCGTCTCGAGCTCGCGAAGTTTTCTGAACAAACGACGGAGGTCTTTAAGAAGAGTCTCCCCGCCACGGCGAACATCAAGAATCCCGTTGATGTTATCGGGGATGCGCGTGCGGACCGGTACAAGGTGGCCCTCGGCTGTGCGCTCACGGATCCCGGCGTTGATGGCGTGTTCGTGATTCTGACGCCTCATTCCATGACCGACATCGAGAA
>Ga0233421_10000390_pt1 | contig 18995 bp, 19 predicted proteins | sample Watercolumn_Mata_3_FD_182725 | JGI IMG/M metagenome (GOLD analysis project Ga0233421, IMG submission 182725) | Freshwater microbial communities from Lake Matano, South Sulawesi, Indonesia - Watercolumn_Matano_2014_107_MG | ecosystem: Environmental > Aquatic > Freshwater > Lake | place... | reverse complement strand
AATCCAATTCGACGAAGCTGTGGTAGATCATATTATTCCTCACAGCAGAGGGGGGAAAACAGAACTCCCTAACGGACGGATTGCTTACTCCTCGTGCAATAACGCCCGAGGCAGTGGTGATGATTTCAACCCAGAAACTGATTGTCACCTTTTTCTTCAGAACAACGAGCCGATTGAAGAAACAATTTGAAGAATATTGCTATTTGGGCTGCTTATTGCTGTATTCCCATGGAACCTGCAGAAGCCACAGTAATTTGCCGACCTTGAAAAAGGTCGAGGCCATGGCCCGCACAAATCGCTTGCAAAACTTATGAGCGGGGGTGCGAGGGTACTGCCACCTTACTTGCCACTAGCAAAACTTATCGAAATTCCTTAGAAAATTGTGATATTCTCTGTATATCAGCATCAGCCTGATGCCATTAAAAACTGGAGGTGGAGCATGAAAGTTTCCAAGGCTGTCAACCTGTTCCTGGATTACCACAAGCTGAACTCCCAAAAAAAATACGATCCGGGCCTACGGCTCACTCTTGGGCAAATTTCGGGACCATTTTCCTGACCACGACCTGTCCTCCATATCGCCAGAGGAGGTGCTCTCTTTCTTAACCAGCCTCAACGGTACCTGTAAACAGCTCACCAAGCACACTCGCTACGCCTATCTCAAAGCCCTGTTTAATTTCATTCGCAACAATTTGGACACTCAGCTACAGAATCCCTGTGACACCCCGATGCTGAAGAAACTCTTTCGGCCTGGAAAGCTGGCACAATGGCAAATCCCCGAAAAGGAGACCATTGACGAGATTATCTTCCGGACCACCAAGAGGCGAAACCGCCTCATGCTGGAACTCATGGCCCGGGGTGGCATGCGGGTAGGCGAGGTCTTGAAGCTTGCAGCCATGGATGTGGATGATCAGAAGCTCACCATCAAGAATCCCAAGAGTGGAAAAAGTGCAGAAGTGGTGTTCATCCCCAAGAAGCTGGCCGAACGGTTGAAGGATTATCTCAAGGCCAGAGGCGCCGCAGGGGACCAAAGAATTTTCCCCATTACTTATACCGCTGCCAGGGTCATGGTTAAAAAGGCCGGCGCAATGGTGGGAGTCCATCTCCGGCCTCATGACCTGAGACGACATGCAGCCACTTATGCCTCAAGATCAGGGGTGCCCGTGGAGATCGTCAGCAAGGTTATTCTGAGGCACGCCAATCTTTCCACCACCCAAAGGTATCTCGGTAAGGTCAGCGATGTAGAAGCGGTGCGGTGGATCGAGAATTTGTACGGTTAATGACTGGGAATCAGGGCGAGGTCGATAAAGGCCTCGCCTATCTTTAAAGACGTTGATCGTTTTCCTGACATCTCGCCATCCCGCCGTTAATTTCTGATTACCCCCACCCGCTTCAACGCAAGATTTCCCTTCTGCTACCCCGTTCAAAAAAATTCATTGCACCAGGTTCAAGGTCTCTCAGGAAATCTGGGAGAGCTCTGCAAAAATCCCACCCCGAAGGTGCTGTTCTACGGGGTGTTTTACTGTCTCGAACACGTTGCTTCGACCCAGGCCAGTGTTACAGGTTTGTGCGTCTATAACACTGTGCAATTACTTGTACTTTGTCGTGCAACGGGTCAAGCAAATTGTACCGTCTAACTTTAACTACGCATTACATAAAAGGCTGCAAAAAATGGTAGCGTTATTAGATAGTTGTGGCGGGTATAATTAATTGTATTAGCTTGTTGTTACACAATGAGAGAAATAACAAAATAATAATGATGTGCGTAACTTACCAATACTACTACGTTATTGTTGCAAAAAATATGTAACTATCTGGTGTTATTAAGCAATTAGGCATACTGGTTGCACATTATTCTATTGAACACAGATCTTTGACAACCAAATAAAGGCCAGCCGGACCCGAAAGAGCAGACTCTACGAGGTTACCCAAAACGGCTTGCAGGCTAAACCCGGGATAAGCGCCACCGGGGGAAACGAGAACCAAATCTGAAATTGGAGGTGGCCCATGAAGGTGGTGGAAAAGAAGAAGATCAACAAGGCTGTCGGGGTTGTCGTGGACCCGACTTACTTCAATGAGATTCCCCTTGCTGCCATCATGGATGCCATTGAGGGATTTGGTTACCTGGTGGTGGACGAGGAACATAACCGCTGGTCCGGGTTCCTGTGCGGGAGAGAAGGCCAGGCCATGTTTGACATCCTCTCCAAAGAGACCGGCAAGCTGGACAACTCAAACCTCAGGCTTTCCTGGTACACGATGCCTTCCGGCAGGTACGAGGTTTTGGCTTATGTGGCTTGAGGCGTTGAACAGGGGACAGGGGCTGCGGGTCCTGTCTCTGATTGAGCGCCTCGCTCAAATCTGAAAATTGGAGGCAAGACGATGGAAGCGGACACCAGGCAGTACCTGGCCAGAAACAATCGGCAACCCAGAGGGTTCGGGCGGTGGGGGTTCCTGGTCGGTAACGAAACCTTCTTTTTCGTTGGTCAATACAGCAACTCCAGAAAAGAAGCTTTCAAGGTTGCACAGGCCCAAGGTGAAGAATGGGTGGTTGTGTTGCCGGAGAAAAAATTGGCCCCCCAGGGCGGCAACCCTGAGAGGCCAGAAAATATGACTCAAAACCAAATCAACAGTATCAAGAATCGCCTCATGGCGCAAGCGGAAACCAGAACGATCAACAAGCGGACGCGGACGGTGATTCCGGTGAAGGGCATGAAAGCTGCGGAAGTCATGATGGTTTTTGACATCCAATCGAAACGCACTGCTCACGCCATTGTTAAACGTGGGTACCACATCGTGGACTACATGGAAGCCCGGCAATGTCCGGGGACCATGGAGGACGCAGAAGAGGCCTACCGGGTAGCCAAGTGGTGGTTTTATAAAAAGTTGGGCGGTCAGGCACCCCATGGACTCGATGCCGATGACATGATCCAGGAGGCCGTAACCCGGTTGGTGGAACTGGCCGGCGACCCCCGGATGCAGGAGGATTCTTACAAGTTCTACGTAGTGAGAAGCACTATGGCCGAGTACCTGCGCCGCAACCAGAAACATGAACACCTGGATGAGGAGGAAATCGAAGCCCCTGGGTCCAGGCGGGGTGTCTGGGACCGGTCCTATCGGGCCACCGAGACGATGTGCCGGATGATCGAGGCAAAGGGAGCCTACCCCATGGATCTGGCGGCATAAACCACAACCGGGGGCCTTCGGGCCCCCTCTTCTCTAGGAGGCAAGGTGATGACCGCTTTAACGGCTGAGAAAATCGAAACCCTCCCCGGGCTGCATTCCTGTTTCACCTGCGCCGACAACCTGGGCTGCAACCTGGAGCCCCGGTGCGAGTCCATGGCCGGCTGCATCAAGTGGCGGTGCCGGGTCTGCCGGGCCCCGTGGTGGGTCGTGGGCTACGACCATGAGGCTTGCAATGCCACGGGCGTTCCCAACGGCGTGACCTACCATGACGGCACTCACATGGCGCCGCTGCCGGAGGCCACCGGGCATTACTACCGGCATGGCGGATATTGCCGCGTCCACCAGAGCTGGCGCTGCGGGCTGTTGAGGTAAAGAGCTTGTGGCAAGGCCCCATCAATCTATAACCTCGGGGTCTTAGGGAATAGGCCCCCACAACTGCCGCGTCCTGGTCCTGGGTAAGAGACAGGGCTGGAGAGGATTCTGTCCTGTCTCGATTGCCCCTTGAGGGGCCTGATTTTGGTTCCAGCGAGCACCTGCCCCAGGGGGTTTCCCGATCATTTCCCGGTGTGACCAACAGTCTCCCCTCTCAAGATCTGACCTCCCCTGAATATCTCCCCATAAAAAAGTTTAACGATTATGCCCATCCGTGCCATAATGCCTTCTGGTGAGACTTAATGAATCCTCTCGAAAATTTCCTGCGGGAAACTGGAAAACTTGCTGAACGAGATGGGATGGAGGCAGGAGCGGATGGCATTATTTGAGTCTGTCGAAACAAAGCTTAAGAATTATGCCTCAGAAGTAACCGCTAAATTTGCCTTTCCTATAGAGGTTAATCCGGAGGACCAACTTAAGACCCCTATCGATGCCCTCCTTAAAAGTATCGGCGCCGCCATAGGTCTTGCACTCGGGGTCGTAACGGAAGTACATACAGATCAACTCGGGCGCCCCGATATGGGCATCGCAGTCGAGGGACTTCTGGCCGGCCACGTGGAGTTGAAGGCGCCCGGCAAAGGCGCCAATCCGGAAAAACTAAAGGGCGGCGACCGGGAGCAGTGGGAGCGCTTTAAGAATCTCCCCAACCTCATCTACACCGATGGCAACGACTGGGCCTTGTATCGCAACGGCCAACTAGAAGGGAAGATGGTGCGGCTGGCCGGCGACGTCTCCACTGCCGGGCCGGCCGCCATCGGTCCTGCCGACGCCGGGGCCATCCTGGCGTTGCTGCAAGACTTTCTCCGCTGGGAGCCCATCGTCCCTGCGTCACCCTCCGCCTTGGCCAAAATGCTGGCCCCCCTCTGCCGCCTGCTGCGCGCCGATGTTCTGACCGCCCTCCAAAATCGTGAGTCAAATCTCTCTCTTCTGGCCGCGGACTGGCGCAAGTACCTCTTCCCCGACGCCGACGATTACCAGTTCGCCGACGCCTATGCCCAGACCCTCACCTACGCCCTGCTCCTGGCCCGCCTCTCCGGCGAAGGCGCGGGCCTCTCCATCCCCCAGGCCGCGGCCGCCATCCGCACCGGCCATCGCCTGCTGGCCGACGCCCTGGGCATCCTCGGCGACCCCAAGGCCCGGGAGGAAATCGAGACCCCGGTGTCGGTGCTGGAACGGGTCATCGGCGCGGTGGACCCTGCGGCCCTCACTAAGAAGGCCAAGGGAGACCCCTGGCTCTATTTCTACGAGGACTTCCTGGCCGCGTATGACCCCAAAATGCGCCGGGACCGGGGGGTGTACTACACCCCGGTGGAGGTGGTCCAGGCCCAGGTGAAACTCGTGGCCCAGTTGCTGGAGGAGCGCTTCGATGCCGACTATGCCTTTGTGAACGACCAGGTCATCACCCTGGACCCCGGGGCCGGCACCGGCACCTATATCCTGGCCGCCCTGCACCACGGCCTGGACCGGGTGGAGCAGGACAAAGGCCCCGGCATGCGGGGCACTTTCGCCACCCAGGCCGCCCGGAACCTTCACGCCTTTGAGTTGCTGGTGGGCCCCTATGCCGTGGCGCATTTACGGCTCACCCAGCAAATCCTGGCCGAGGGCGGCGAGATGCCGCCGGACGGCGTCCACGTCTATCTCACCGACACCCTGGAATCCCCCCGCCAGCCCCCGCCCGCGTACCCGATGCTCTATAAGGAACTGGGGGAGGAATACAAGCGGGCCCAAAAGGTCAAGGCCGACGTGCCGGTGCTGGTCGTGCTGGGCAACCCGCCCTATGACCGCCAGCAGATTGAGGCGGCGGAGGCGGGGCTGGTCCGGCGCAAGGGCGGCTGGGTGCGCTTCGGCGACGGCGGTCAGGAAGGCGAGAGCATTTTCAAGAGCTTCCTCAAACCCCTGGAGGCGCAGGGCTTAGGGGTGCACGCCAAGAACCTCTATAACGACTACGTCTATTTCTGGCGCTGGGCCTTGTGGAAGGTCTTTGAGAACCAGGGCGGCCCCGGCATCGTCAGCTTCATCACCGCCGCCTCCTACCTCCGGGGGCCGGGCTTCGCCGCCATGAGACAGGTGATGCGGGAGACCTTTGACGATCTGTGGATCATCGACCTGGAAGGCGATAATCTGGGGGCGCGCAAGACGGAGAACGTCTTCGCCATCCAGACCCCGGTGGCCATCGCCGTGGGGGTGCGCTACGGCGACGGCCAGGCGGACGCCCCCGCGGCGGTGCACTACACCCGGGTCAGCGGCACCCAGGCGGAAAAACTGCATACTCTGGCCCAGGTGAACCGGTTTGCCGACCTGCCCTGGCGGGCCTGCCTCCCCGGCTGGACCGACGTTTTCCTTCCCACCAGCTATAAACCTTACTGGAGTTGGCCGCTAGTGACTGATCTCTTTCCCTGGCAGGTGAATGGCGTAAAGGCTGGCAGAACCTGGCCTATTGCCCCTGAAATTACAACGCTGCATCAACGCTGGCGGAAGTTGATGGAGAGCAAAGACCGCCGAACCCTATTCAAAGATAGCCCCACCGGGCGCAAGGTTGACCTGCTTGCTCCATTATTGCCTCCGCTAAAGGGTAACCCCTTGCCGTCCATTGAGAAACTTACGGCCGCCATACCTGCGCCCGAGACACTCCGTTTCGCCTATCGCAGTTTCGACCGGCAATGGTTGCTCGCCGATAGCCGGTTGCTTGACCGCCCGAGTCCGGACTTATGGAGGTCACACAGCGACCGCCAGGTCTACCTCAACAGCCTGCTCACCAATGTTCTCGGTGAAGGTATGGCGCTATAGCGACAGGTCTCATTCCTGACTTACACCATTTTTGTAATCGGGGAGGGCGTGATGTCATTCCCCTCTGGCGGGATTCCGAAGCCATGGAGCCCAATGTCACCGCCGGCGTGTTGGAGACCCTGGCCCAGGCTTATGGACAGCCCGTGACCGCAGCAGACCTCTTCGCCTATTGCTACGCGGTCATGGCTTCGCCGGACTATGTGCACCGCTTTTGGGACGAACTGACCATCCCCGGCCCCCGCCTCCCCATCACCCGGGACCCGGCCCTCTTTGCCTGCACTACCGGCCTGGGCCGCCGCCTCCTGTGGCTGCACACCTATGGCGACCGCTTTATCCCGCCGGGACACAAGCCCGGCAGAATCCCCCCGGGCCAAGCCAGGTGCCTTAAAGGAACCCCGGCCGCCCCGGAAAAATATCCGGAGAAATTTTCCTATGATCTGGCGGGGCAACAGCTGCACGTCGGGGAGGGAATCTTTGGACCGGTGCGCCCGGAGGTGTGGGAGTTCAGTGTGTCGGGCTTTAAGGCGCTCCGATCCTGGCTGGCTTACCGGATAAAACAAGGGGCCGGCAAGAAGTCCTCGCCCCTGGACCAGATACGGCCTGCCGCCTGGAAATTTGACGAGGAACTGCTGGATCTCTTGTTGGTCCTGGAACACACCGTAGACCTGTGGCCCTCCCTGGCCCAGAGCCTCAATGACATTTTAGCCGGCGGCCTGTTCGCCGCCCCGGACTTCCCCGACCCCCAGCCCGAAGAAAGAGGGGCAAAAGGACATTTACCTCTCCTGGATTAAGCCGGCAGCGGCTCTGGGGCAAAGTGCGATATGACCCTTTTATGTTGGGGATAGTGTTGGGGACAATAAGGTCAAGGGGTTAGGTACCTACCTAACCCCTTGAAAATACTGGTGGGCGATGGGCGACTCGAACGCCCGACCTTTGGTTCCGGAGACCAACGCTCTATCCACCTGAGCTAATCGCCCGCGCCTAGAAATATTATCAAACAGGGGGGTTATGTCAAGTTGGTTTGGGAGCTTCCGGAAGTCACCAGTCACTTGGCCACCCATAACTCCAAATCAATCCCACAGCTTGATCTCTTGGAACGGCCCCCGGTTCACCGGCGGCTCAGCGCCCCGGGCCAACCAGACCTTTTTCTCCCCAGGAGCAAACACCGCGCTGACCACGGTGCCGGGGTTGGCGATGTGGGGGTCGGCCAGGATTTCCCGGATCTTCTCCTGCCCCAGGCGGCAGCCTGCGCTTAGTTCCTGGAGCCTGGCCAGCCGGGCCCGGCTGTAGGCTTCGGTGAAATGGTAGGAGGTGAGGGTAGAGAAGGGAGGCCGGGGCGGAAACCGGCCTTTTAAAGAAGCCATGGACCCGCTTTGATAATGGTTGGTGGCTAGGAGCAGGCCGCGTTCCGGATGGCGGATTGCTCCCTTCCGGGCGGACACTTCCAGGCAAACGGCATCCTGGGAGGAGCAGAGCATCAGATTGTTGCCGATGGTCCCTGGAGCGTCGAGGATCAGGGACGCGGCCGTGGGGACGTCGGCTCCTCCCTCGAGGCTCTGGCGGAAGCGCAAGGCCGCGGGCACGCCCTTTAACGAGCGGTCCCGGCTCATGGCCGTGAGTTGGGCCAAAGCCACGCCGGCGCGATTCATGCCGGTGCACACGCCCACATATCCCGGCCAGGCTATGGATACAAAAGGCAGGCCTTGGGCCGGCTCCAGGATAAACAGGGTTTGGAGCCCGATCATGACGTCGGTGAACAAAGGATAGTCCAGGTTGCGGCCCAGGAGATAAAAGCCGTCCGCGGTATAATTGCCGCCTGCGGCCAGGGATGAACAGCGGGGGCTGTTATTTCCCAGATCGTCCAGCACGTTAATTAGCAGGATCGCTCCCAGGCCCACCTGCGCGCCTGCGGCCACCCCCTTTATCTCCTCCTGAAAGCGGATAGGGATATTGGGCCAGAAGCGTTTGCCCAGAAAGACCATTAAGGCATAAAGGGGCAGCGCGCCGCTAAAGAGGCTGATCCGGGCCAGATAAGTCAACAAGGCCCGGCGCAGGCCCCGGATCTCCGCGGCCAGGGCTTGGCCGTGCTTGAGGCCCAATTCCCGAGGTGGGCCGGATAATTCTAAAGTGCGCAAGGGGAGGATGCCGTTCATAGCGCCTTGGTTTTTACTTATGAGTCCGCGAACGGGGTAAAAGGGGAAAAGGTAAAAAGGGGAAGAGGGTTGTGGAAGTTAATTCCCCTCTTTCCATTTTCCCCTTTTCCCCAATTTCAAACTAAGATTTCTTCCAAGAAAAGACCTGGAATTCAACTACTTAGCTAAAGTGGCCAGTTTCTTCAAATCCATCTGCCCGGCTGCGGCTTTCAGCGGCTCGGTACTGTCGATGCCTTCGCCTTCCAGCTTGACCCAAAAGCGGTCGGCCACGCTGATATTTAACTCCCCGTGCTTGTCCTTATTCTTATAAGTCTCCAGGGCCTTGAAGCCGTTGACGGTGGTGCTGCGCATGGTCTCTTCGCTGGTTTTTATCTCCATCTGCGGCAGCATGGCCAACCAAGGCATACTCTGGCCCATGAAATCCAAGACGACGACCTCCAGGGTCTTATCGCCGGCATGATAAGAGGCCTTGGCCTCGCTCATGCTGATGCTTTCATGCTTCACCGTGGTGCCGCTGGGCTTTCCCGACATTTCCCAGCCCGACAGCTTAAGTTCCACAAAAGGCAGCAATTGCTTGAAATGCACCGGTTCTCCAGGAAAGGCGGCAGTGGGCGTGACAGTCAAATAAGCCAGGACTACCATTACCAATCTGAACAAATCGCTTTGGAAGATCCGCTTCATCATTTTCCTCCCGGAAGGTTATTAAGAATCGGTGGCATGGCGCAGACCAAGAAATTTTCAGCTTTCTCTGGACCATTTCAACCATAGAGCGGTGCTGATGCCCCAGATGAATCCGAAAAAGAGGATCAGGGCCGGGGTGGTATAGCCCAGGCGCAGCCCCAGCAGGCCCCGGTTCATTTGCGGCATCATTACCAGCCAGGAAACGAGCGTCTGGGGCAAGCTGTAGATTATCCCCAGGCTGATATAGGAAACGCGCTTCAGGGGCAAGAGAAAGAGAAAGGCCCAGAGGCCGCCCCATACCATATGCTGGTAAACCCAAACGGGGGTCAACGCGGGCGCGTATAGGGAGCCCAACAGGGCACTAATGCCCAAGGTGCCAAAAAGCCAGGCGGCCAAGCCTTTCACCAGCCCGCCCAGGGAACCGGCCGCGAAAATCAGACTGATATTTTTAAAAGAGATTTGCATTTAGTTCACCTTTTTCAGGATGCTCCGGCAGCAAGGAAGCCCGGGAGCCCGGATCATCCAAAGTCTAATTTTAGATAATCCCCTCGTGGAAGGCAAAGGGTTTCTGGGAGGCGGGACTTGGGACACTTTCCTGGGGGCTTTTACAATTCTTCCGTGGTGAGTTGCAGCCAAGACCCTGCAGCCAGTCCCCAGACAACGTTATAAAAGAGGACAAACGCGGGAGTGAGAAGACCCAGTTGCAGGCCCAGCATGCCCTTGTGAGTGGAAAAAGGAAAAACGATGAGCAATTGCACTAGGGTCGGTACCAAGCAGTAGAGCACGCCTCGGACAGGGAAGGGCAGGTTTCTCACCAGGGGCAGGAAAAACAAAAAACCCCAAATGCCACCCCAGACGAGGCGGTTATAGAGCCAGGGCGCGCTGAGTTGGGGGGCGATCTGCACCCTCAAGGCTTGGGGGAGGCCCCAGACCCCGAACAACCAGATGATGAACATATTCGTCAGGCCGCCGATGCAGCCGGCAGTGAATGTCAGAGACAGATTCTTGATGGAGAATTTCATGGATTAATTACTTCCACTCCATCCCCGTAGCTGCCGGGGCAGAGGTTTGGACTCCTCCGGAAAGATGTCCAGGGCCATCTTTTCGGTGCCCCGGAGGATGGTCAGGGGGGATTTGACCCCGATGCGGGTAGCGGTGAGGAGTTTGTGCAGGTCGTCAATTTCGGTCACAGGCTGCCCGGCAAAGGCCACGATGACGTCACCCTGTCGCAGTCCGGCCTTTTGCCCCGGACTGTTGGGCTCCAACGAGATGACCAGCACTCCTTCGGCAGCGGGCAAGTTATGGAAGCGCACCAGGCGCCGGGGCAGGGTCACGTTCTGCCCGCCCAGGCCGATATAGCTGCGCCGCACTTTGCCGTCCCGGATGAGCAATGCGGCCAAGTACTTGGCGGTGTTGATGGGAATGGCAAAGCACAGGCCCTGCGCGGCCATAATCGCCGCGGTGTTGACGCCGATGACCTCGCCCGCGGAATTGACCAGAGGACCCCCGGAGTTGCCGGGATTGAGGGCCGCGTCGGTTTGAATAACGTTGCTGATGAGGCGGCCCGTGGTGGAGCGGATGGACCGCCCCAACGCGCTCACCACTCCGGCGGTAACCGTGTATTGAAAGCCGTAAGGATTGCCGATGGCGATCACCAACTGGCCTACCCTCAGGGTATGGGAATCTCCCAAAGGCGCAGGTTTCAGATCGGGAGCGTTGATGCGCAAGACCGCCAGGTCGGTGTCCGGGTCGTCCCCCAGGAGGCTGGCCGCAAAACTGCGGCCGTCCGCCAGAGTGGCCTCGATGCGGGACGCCTGGCTCACCACGTGGCTGTTGGTGAGAATAAAGCCGTCCGGCGTAAAAATAAAGCCGGAGCCGTTGGCCGGCACTTCCTGGACCTGTCCCCGGGCCCTGACCTGCTGGCGCACGTCGATATTGACCACCGCGGGGCTGATCTTGTCCACCGCGCTGATGATGGCCTGGGAATAGGCGTCCAGTAAGGGCTGCTCGGTTAAGGCCCCGGCTGCCGCGCTCTGGCCGGGGGTGGGGTCAAGATTGGCGATGGGGCGTAATGGTTTTTTGATTTTTGGTTGGGGCATCTGGATCAAAGATAGTTCCAAGTTCCAAGTTCAAGGATTTTGTATTTTCCCTATGAATTCAAAGCTAAGGCGGCAAATTTTGAAGTCAAGGCGGCGTGGGGCGTGGGGCTCACTCGAAGAAGCTTCCCAGGCGATAGTTCATGAGCTTTCGCTCACCCATAAATCATGAAAAGTTTATGACTTGGAATTTGGAACCCGGCATTTGGAACTCAAAGCGGTGCTTTGGTAAAAGCGTGATGATCAAACTTGTAGGGAGAGGTTTTGGGGGAGGGAGCAGGGGCCCGTGGCCCCCTGCCCCCCTCACCCAAATCTCTATCCCAAAATCGCCTTCAAATCCTCGTCTGGAGTGCTGATGGGCATAATGTTGAAGTTCTTTACCAACACGTCCAGAACATTGGGAGTGATGAAGGCCGGCAAGCTGGGTCCCAGGCGGATGTTCTTGATCCCCAGATAAAGCAGGCTCAACAGGATGGCCACCGCCTTTTGTTCGTACCAGGAGCAGATGATGGACAGAGGCAGGTCGTTCACCCCCACGTTGAAGGCGTTAGCCAGGGCCACGGCGATCTGCACCGCGGAAAAGGCATCGTTGCATTGGCCAATATCCAGTAACCGGGGAATGCCGCCGATTTCTCCCAGTTCCTTGTCGAAAAAGCGGAACTTGCCGCAGGCCAGGGTGAGGATGATGCAATCTTTAGGCACTTTCTCCACGAACTCGGTGTAGTAGTTGCGGGTGGGCTTGGCGCCGTCGCAGCCGCCCACCAGGAAGAAATGGCGGATATTTTTGTTCTTCACGGCCTCGATGACCGTGCCGGCCACAGATATCACGGTATTCCGGGCGAAGCCGGAGTTGACGAAGCGGCCGTTCACGTCATCCTGAAATCCTGGCAGGGCCAAAGCCTTGTCGACCACTGGCTGGAAATTGCGGTCGGCGATGTGTTTGATACCCGGCCAGCCCACCAGTCCGGTGGTGAAAAGATTGTCAGCATAGACCTCCGCGGGCCGTTGCAGGCAGTTGGTGGTCATGAGAATGGCCCCGGGGAACTGGGCGAATTCCTTGCCCTGGTTCTGCCAGGCCGTGCCGTAGTGGCCGTAGAAATGGGAGTATTTCTTCAGGCCGGGATAGCCGTGGCAGGGCAGCATCTCCCCGTGGGTATAGACGTAGATGCCTTTGCCTTCGCTCTGCTTGAGGATTTCCTCCAGGTCCAGGAGGTCGTGGCCGGAGACCAGGATGGCCTTGCCTTTTTTGTGGCCCAGGGGAACCTTGGTGGGTACGGGGTGGCCGTAGGTGCCGGTATTTCCCGCGTCCAGCAGCTCCATGGCCCGCAGGTTGATTTCGCCGCATTTCAAGACCAGCGGCACCATCTCGCCGAGGCTCAGGCCCTCGGCCGCGGTGGCGGCCAGACCCTCGTGGATGAAGGCATAGACCTTTTCGTCTTCCTGCCCCAGGATTTGGGCATGGTCGGTGTAAGCGCAGACCCCTTTGATGCCGAAAAGCAGGGTGTGCTTCAAAGAGAGGATATCCGGGTCCGCGGCCGGGTAGGACTTCAAACCCACGGCCTCGGCCTGCTCCAATATGGCCTCTTTGGTGGCCCCGGCCTGGAAAGTGGCCGGACCGGCCGGAAAATCCCCGGCCCCGCCCGCGGCCTTGACCTTGGCTTTCAAGCCTTCCCGGAGTTCCACGGAACGGTTGATTAATTTCACAAACCGGTCCGGGTCGAAGTCCACGTTGGTGAGGGTGGAAAATGCAGCCTTGACGGTGAAAATATTGACTTCTTTGTCGCTGATGCCCTTTTTGCGCCCCTCCACCGCCACCTGGGATAGCCCCTGAAGGGAATAAATCAAGACATCCTGTAACGCGGCCACTTCGGGGTTCTTGCCGCAGACACCCTGAACGGTGCAACCCACACCCTTTGCCGCTTGCTCGCATTGATAACAGAACATAATAGTTTCCTCCGGTTATAGTTGAACTTTGGTGGTGGCCACGCTCACCAGTTTTTGCCGTTGCTGGGATATAATTTAATCAGCGGTGGGGAGTGGTACTTTGACTTAAGACAAAAACCGAAAAATTTTTTCTAGGTCCGCGTTCGCACAGGCAGGTTAACTCATAAATAACTGAGATAATTCAACATGATAACCATGTTTGTGGTGTTTTTTAATTTTCATAAAAATAAGCATTTATTTTTAAGTGACCAGCCCCGGAGAATTTTAAAGTCTGAAAATGCATAATTTTTTTAATTTTCTTCAACTTCCCCTTAAGTTTTTTCCCGTGATTTCCGAAAATCATAACAAGCGGAGGGGCTATGTTGAGATTATCTTGGTGGACCAATGGCATCGCCTTAATATTGCTGACTCTTTTCCTGGCAATGCCGGCCTTGGCGGATGGCATGCCGGATACGGACGCGGCCTTTACTGATTATGGGAGTTTTCTGGGGGAATATCAGGCCGCAGGCGCGTTCAAGTTCTACGACAATACCGAGGCGTATTTGCGGATGGCCCAATTTGAGCTGGCCCTGATGCGCTATCGCTTTCTTAAGGGCCATATTCAAAGGAAGGGAGATTACCATGGCCTGAAAGAGATGGTCGATCTCCGCCTCCGGTTTTTAAAGAAACAGATGCACCTTACGAATACAGATATTGCGGCGATTCCGCCTCGAAAGGCAAGGATACCCAAGGCCAAAAAGCCGGAGGCCAAGCCGCCGGAAAAGCCTGCAGCCGCTAAACCTAAAAAACCGGGGGATGATGATACGGAAAAAGAAAAGGCAGAAAAAGAACCTTCTCCTCCCAGCACCCCCCCGGTGGTGGTGATTCCCGGCGCGCCGCGGAAAGCCGGAGCTGCGCCTACCGTTACACCTGGTGCTGCGCCAACCACTGCGCCTGCCGCTGCTCCTCCAGGCACGCCTCCGGCCGTCTCGCCCGCGGGAACGGCAAAACCCCCGGACGTGGTGGTGACGGATACTCCGAAGACCAAGGAAGAAAAAGCCGAAGAAGAGAAAGAAGACAAGCCGCCTCCACTCCCGCCCACTTTTTGGGAGAAAGTTAAGATCCGGCTGCATTTGAAGAAAAAATCGCCTGATTCCGGCTAAAAAAGAAGAGGGGAAGAGGGACAAAGGGGAAAAGGGGAAAGGGTTATCACCCTTTCCCCTTCTTATTTCAGCCCTTTAATATTCAAGACCTTTATTCCAACAACTCTTTCAGGGCCCGCAGTTCTTCCCGGATGGACCGCAGCAGGGCCAGGCCTTCAGGTTCCGGGGGTTTTAGGGGCAGCGGCGCTTGATAACGGGGCGTGGGGCCCTGTTGGTGCGATTGGAGCTGGCGGCGCATGGCCGTCAGGCTCAGCCTCTCTTCGTCCCGGAGGCGCTTGATTTCGAAAATGAGTTGGATGTCCGCAACGCGGTAAAGCCGGTGCCGGGAGCTTTTGCGAAAAGGACGGAGAATCTTCCCCTGCACTTCCCAATAGCGCAGCACGTGGGGCCGCACTCCGGTGATCCGGCTCACTTCGCCGATGGTATAAAACCTTTTGGGGGATAATCCTTCCGCGGCGTCCACCTTAACGCAGTTCCGCTCCCAATTCCTCGGCCAACGCCTTCACCAGGGCCTCATGATGGCGGTTGACCGCTTCATCGGTGAGGGTTTTCTCCGGGTCCCGGTAAGAGAGGCGGAAAGCCAAGCTGCGCTTATCCCCGGGAATGGGCGGCCCCGCGTACACGTCGAAGAGCCGGGCCTCCACCAGCCAGGGAGCGCCGTGAAAATAGAGTTCCTGGGCCACCCGGGCCGCGGGCACCTCCACCGGGACGACCAGGGCGATGTCCCGGTAAGCCGCGGGATAGCGGGGTAGCGGAGTAAACAGGGGAAAAGGCTCCGCGGCCGCGGCCAGGGTCTGGAAGTTGAGTTCAAAGGCCCACAGAGTACCTTCTAGATCCAGTTTTTCGTTGACCTGCGGCGCGATTTCTCCCAAGACCCCCAGCTCCCGGTCCCGGGAATAAACCCTGGCCCCCTGGCGCAGATACCCGGGCAGCCCGTTGCCCCGGAAACTCACCTCCGGGATGAGCAATCCCTGGAGCAAGGTCTCCACCATCCCCTTGAGGTCAAAAAAGTCCAGCGGCGCTTTGGCGGCCAGCCAGGTATTTTCCTCCCGGGCGCCGGAGAGCACGCCGGTGAGCCACAGCTCCTCCCGGGGCTGCTCCTCGCCGGCCACGGGGTGAAATACTTTGGAGTGCTCAAAGAGGCGCACGTCCTGGATCTGCTTCAAGTGATTCCGGCGCAAGGTGTCCAGCAACCCCGGCAGCAGGGAGGTGCGCATTACGGCCTGCTCTTCGCTTAAAGGGTTGGCCAGGTTTAAAGCTTCTCCCCCTTCTCCCAGCAAACTCAGCACTTTCTCCGATTGAAAGGAATAATTGATGGCCTCGAAAAAACCCTGTCCCAGGAGTAGATGCCGGGCCTGGGAGCGCAGCCGGGCCTCCGCTTCCGGACGTCGGGTGGCCAGAGTCCCCCGGGGCAGGGTCACCGGCACCCGGTCAAAACCCGCCACCCGGGCGATCTCCTCGATGAGGTCGATTTCCCGCTCCAAATCGCCCCGGAAAGGAGGCACCTGCACCTCCAGGGTGTCCGCGTCCCGCTTGACGGTGGGAAGATGCAGACGTTCCAGAACCCCATGCATCTCTTTCTGAGTAATTGTGGTCCCCAGCACCGCGTTAGCCCGGGAAGCCCGCAGCGTTATCCGAGGCCGGTGGATAGGGTTGGGATAAACATCCAGGCGTCCGGCCAAAACCCGGCCTCCCCCCACCTGGGCCATAAGCTGCGCCGCCCTTTCCAGAGCATGGATGGTCCCTTCCGGATCAACCCCGCGTTCAAAGCGGTAGGAGGCCTCGGTACTCAGCCCCAGGCGTTTGGCGGTGCGGCGGATGGTCCCAGGATCAAAATAGGCGCTTTCAATCAAGACCTGCCGGGTGGACTCCATAACTTCCGATTCCAGGCCGCCCATGACTCCGGCCAGGGCCACGGGTTTATCACGGTCGCAGATGAGGAGGGTTTCGGGAGTCAAAGGCCGTTCCTGGTCGTCAAGGGTGACGAAATAGCGCTCCTCGTTTTTAGGCCGCCGCACCACGATCTCTCCGCCGTTGAGCTTTTGAAAATCGAAGGCATGCAAAGGCTGGCCGAATTCCAGGAGCACGTAATTGGTGACGTCCACCAGATTATTGATGGCTCGCAGCCCCGCGAGTTGCAGCCGCCGCCTGAGCCAAAAAGGGGAGGGCCCAACGGCTAGGTCCAGCACCAGCCTGGCCGCGTACCGGGGGCAGCCGATGGCGTCCAGAATGGTTACTTTAGCCAGGGGATGCGCCGGTTCCGCCACTTCCGCGACGATTACTTCCGGGTGGCGCAAGGGTTGGTCCAACAGCGCGGCCACTTCCCGGGCCAGGCCCAAAACGCTCAGGCAATCGGGGCGGTTGGGGGTGACGGCCACTTCCAGAACCGTGTCCGCCAGGCTCAGGGCCGCGGCAAAATCTTGGCCCAAGGGAAGGTCCTGGGGGATGTCCATCAGACCCACATGATCCCCGGAGAGCCCCAACTCATCTTCCGCCAGCAGCATGCCTTCGGAAGGCACCCCCCGGAGCTTGGCGGCCTTGATTTTCCGGCCTCCGGAGACGACCGCGCCCAAAGGGGCGAAGGGGTAGAGCTTACCTGCGGTCACGTTGGGTGCACCGCACACCACCCGGTGGGTAGCGCGTCCGTCCTCCACCTCCGCCAGTTGCAGGCGGTCCGCTTGAGGGTGCGGCTCCACCCGGGTCACCCGGCCCACCACCACTCCCGAGAAATCCGGGGCCACCTCTTCCAGGGCCTCCACTTCCAGGCCCGCCAGAGTCAGCCGGTCCGCCAGTTCGGCTGGCGTCACCGTGAGATCTACAAAATCTTTCAGCCAGTTGATTGAGAGACGCATAATGGACTAATTTAACCCTCTTTGCGTTAGAACTCAAGAATCTACCGCGAGGTGGGAATAAACTGATGGCAAAAGGGCGAAAAATAATTTTGACGGTGACGTTTGCTAGAAGACAAAAAACCAAAAGAGGAAAAGGCGAAAGGGGATTCCCTTTTCGCCTTTTCTCTCCTAATATTTTTTCCGAAAATTAGCTGGTTTTCTTGCGCCGGAAACCCCGTTCTCCTAAACCCTTCTCTTTGGCCAGCTTGCGGCGCTGTTCGGAGTATTCTTTACAGACCAGCGGGAATTTCTTGGGATCCAGACCGTATTGCCGGTAATATTCGGCGGGCACTAACTTGTGAGCCTTACGAAGATGGGCTTTCAAGGTCCGCATCTTTTTACCGCATTCCAGACATACGACATATTTATCTTTTACAATTTCATCCAACGGGATTGAGGGTTTCTTAACAACAAGTCCCTCTTTGCCTTTTCCTGGAGCGACTCTAGCGGCTTCAGCCAGAATCTCGCCTTCCAAGCTAGATAATAGATTATATATATCTTTAATTTCCTCAACCAACTCCTTGGGAGTGAGTTCACTCATTGAGGCATGGGAAATAACAATTTGAGCCGTCAATTTTAACACTTCGCTGGCCATAAGAATCTGTCCTCTCCTTATATTTTTTTTAAATACTGTGATGAATAAAGCGATTAATACCTTTAAGACTAATATATAGTTAACCTATAATTATCTTGTCAAGACATTTTTCTTCTTTTTTTACACTCCTCATCATTTTATTCCCGATTATATGAACGAATGTCATAAATAAGCTCTGAACTCATGATTTAGTTCCCTTAGCTATATTCTGCAAAAGGGCCGGGTCATTAATAGTAATTTTTCCCTTCTCCATCTCAATCGCTCCCATTCCCTTGAACCTCGTAAAAGTGCGGGAAAGTGTTTCACTGATAGTACCCAGATAGGAGGCAAGGTGAGTTTTGGTGGTCGGCAAGGCGAATGTCAGCCCTGCAGCTACACGGCCGTGAGTTTCCTGGCATCTTTCCAATAGGTAGCGGGCCAATCGGGCTGATACTTCTTTGAGAGACACATCCTCCAGTTGCCTGGTCAAGTGATAGAGCAAGCGGCTCATCGTTGCCAACATATTGCGGGCCAGGGCCGGTGAGGCCGCCAGGTATTGAAGGAAGACCTTCTTGGGAAAGAAGAGGGTTTGACTATCCTCCAGCGTAATCGCCGTGGCCGGAAAGGGGCTGTCGGCAAAAACCACCGCCTCCCCGAAGGTCTCCCCCGGCTGCACCAGGCGGATGATATACTCTTTGCCATCCAGGGAGCTTTTCACGAGTTTCACTAGCCCGGTGACCAACATGTAAAAGCCCTGGGGCTCTTTTCCTTCCCAGAAAATCGCGGTCTGACGGGGGAATTCGCGGCTCACGGCCAACTCCGCCAGAGCCTCCAGATCGGTCTCCGAGACCCCGGAAAAGAGATGGGCCTCCCGTAAAATCTTCTTTTTTTGAATATTATCCTCCTGTTGTCCTGACACTCTGGACTTGAGTTTTGACTAATTTTGCAGTAACCGCAACATTTGACAAGAAAAAATATAAGGCTGGAAAGACGCTAAGCTTAGGGAGGAGTCTGTCATCCTGGATTATGCCCCAGGAATTGATGGAAACTAACGTAACTATATGATATAAGGAGAATAATTTAGCAATTTGGGGGCCTCCAAGATGCTCACTAAT
>Ga0233421_10000386_pt1 | contig 19123 bp, 13 predicted proteins | sample Watercolumn_Mata_3_FD_182725 | JGI IMG/M metagenome (GOLD analysis project Ga0233421, IMG submission 182725) | Freshwater microbial communities from Lake Matano, South Sulawesi, Indonesia - Watercolumn_Matano_2014_107_MG | ecosystem: Environmental > Aquatic > Freshwater > Lake | place... | reverse complement strand
TGAATGACAGCAGCAGTGAGTTGAAGTCAAACGCCATGCGAACCGCTGGAGTGATGAATGGGAAGCGAGAGTGTTGAAGAACCGACTATGAGATTTCGATCCCCTTTTCACGGAGCCGCGCTTTGACGACGCGGACAATCTCCGCCTCCGGCACCTGAGTGCGCGTCCCCGAGAACCGAATGGCCTGCTCGATCGTCCCTTTCCTGTCCACGAGCCACATCCAGATGTTGTACGCAAGCCGGTTTCGATCGTTGGGTTCCTGCGTCCGGATGTCCTCAACTACAGCGGAAGCGATTTTTTCGAGACTCTCTGCCGGAAATTCGGCAATCGGCGAAGGGGGTTTGGTTGTCATAAGGTATTCGTTTCGTACGCTGTGATGTCGCGATTCTGAAGCGGTCATAATATAGCGAGAAATCCCGAAAAAACAACGCCGGGCTGCTTCCGACGGATCAGGATTCTCAGCTCTACCTGGCCGACTTCACGACCACGACCGTGAGGTCGTCATTCTGCTCGGCGTTTCCGCGGTACTGTTCAACGGCAGTGAGGATCGTCTGCTGAAGTTGCTGGGCTGGAAGGGATCGCTTCGAGCGCACGATATCGTAGACAGTTTCTTCACCGAACGGGATTTCCCGATCGTTCATCGCTTCCGTGAGTCCGTCGGAGTAGAACACAAACAGACTATCAGAATGCAGAGGCCGTCGGATCTCTTCGAGCTCCTGCTCAAACACTGGTCCACGCTCCAGACCCAATCCAATACCGCCGCCGCTGAGATACTCGAGCGTTCCGTTAACCGCAATGAGCGCCTTGCTGTGACCCGCCCTGCAAATGAGCACCTCATTTCGCTCAAGGTCGAATAGGGCAAGGATCATCGTGATGAACGACTTCCGATCGATACTCTCGTAAATCCGCCGATTCACATGGATGAGCATGTCGCGAGGATGTTCATGCATCGGGGCAATCATCTGAATCATTCCCTGGATTTTCGACATGTAAAGCGCGGCCGAGACCCCTTTGCCGGAGACGTCTCCGACTGCGACAAGGAGCTTTCCTTTCCCCATTTCGATGTAGTCAAAGTAGTCACCTCCCACTGTGGAAGCCGGGATCGAGATGCCTGAAATATCAAGACCGCTCACAACGGGGTTTTCCTTCGGCAACAGACTCTGCTGGATCTCTCGCGCAAGGGCCAGTTCCTTTTCGATGCGCTGGATCTCGATTTCCGACTGATGCAGACGCGCATTCTCGATCGCGATCGCCGCCTGACCGCCCACCGTAGCGAGCAGGTCGATGTCCTCCTGAGAGTAGATTTTCCCTGAGAGTTTGGGGCCAACATTGATCACGCCGATGAGGCGACTCTGGAGAAACATAGGAACAGAGAGCACAACTCCTGACCGGATGAGCTTTTGCCGATCGTTCGCGCCGACGTCGTACAACTCCGGTTCCGTAGCCAGCAGCGCAAACGATTGTGGCACTTTGGTTCGGGCCATCAGCGCGAGGAGTCCGTCGCGCTCTTCGCCAAATGTGCAATCTGCCGGACTCATGCCCACAGCCGAGAACGAACACCCTTCCTGCTTGTCACAAAGGACCACCGCCACTTTCTCAACATGCATCGTCGACGAAATCCGTGAAATCATCGATTGCAGAATTTCGTCAAGGTGGATTTTCGTCGGGAGTTCCTGGCTGAATTCCAGAAGTGCACGCTGGTAGTTGTACCGTTCCTGGTAAAAGAACTTGTCAATCCACTCCTGTGCTCTTCGCTTGAGCGGATCGAATGCAAACGCGATCACAACAAATGCAAAGAGATTGCCGAGATCCCCTTGTTCAGTCTCGAGGAGATACGACATCGCCGTCCCAATGATGTAGACGAGGAGCAGGTAGATCCCTGCAAGCGAGGCCGTGACGATGGCATACAGGAGGCTCTTCTTCACGACGACGTCGATATCCATCAGGCGGTACTTGAAAATGGAGTACCCAAACGATGTCGGGAGAAGCACCACGAGCAACGTTGGCAACAGCAGCACCGGAGTGGTAAACAGAACGAATTGATTGGACGCCTGAAGGATGTTTGCGTAGGCAATGCTGGCGAGCCCGATGAGAACGCCGCCAAGTATGGGTCGGAGTTGTCTGCGTCGCGAACGCTCGACACTGACAAAATAGGACACCAAAAACACGATCAACCCGGCAGTGAAGGCGACACCAGGAGTGAAGCCAATGATCGTCGAAATGATTGACGGCAATTCGCCTTCCCACCCAAACACCACCCGCGAAACGGACGGTAGAATGGTCAGGAAAGCAATTGCATAGAGAAGAACGGTCAACCATTTCCAGCCAGCAGCTTTCAACTTCACGGGGAAGTAGAAGAAGAATCTGATGCAGAGCGGAATCATGAAGATCCAGCCCGCGGTAAGCGTGGCTTGGTATGTCCTTTGTATCCAGGTCTCATACGCTATGCCCTGGTAGCCGCCCAAGCCGAGAAACAGCATTGCCAGGATACCATATCGCGCGAACATCCGTTGAATTCTTCCCTGCGGCCGGCTGAGCACCACAATGTATCCTACGAGGAGAAAACCAAAGCCAAGGAGAAAATTGCCCAAATAGCGGATGTCGAACACTTTCAGAACGCGGACTTTTGTCGTGAACGTGACGCCATCCCGCTCCATCAAATACTCGGCATAGTCGTCGCGCTTGATCTTGTTGATGACGCGCATCGCGTGCTGACCGTCAGAGAACGTGACTCCGTTGATGGCGTGAAGGATGTCGCCTTCCTTGATACCGGCAACGTCGGTGACGCCGCCGGGAACAACCTGGGTAATGACCACGCCTTGCTTCCCGTCGGGACGCGGCAACCACCCGCACTGATCATTGCTCGTTGCCCTGTAGAAGAGAATGTTGAGAGCATGCGAGAGAATCAGCAGGAAGACAACGAGGCTGGTAATTGTGTAAAGTGTGCGGATCGTTCCCGGTGAAAGGGACGCCATCACGTTCTTCATTCGTGACCTCGTACAGAAAGATGTTTCTTGTAGCTACGGCCAGGGGGCGGATTCGTTTCAGTCGTTCGCGCCACGATTTGGTGATTCCGAGTGACTAGAATGCGTACCCAATGCTGAAATAGCCCAGGAGCGGCCCCAGACTAAGGGGGTTTTCGAGGATTTCTTTTCTGAAATAGAAGCTCTGGCCGAGGGCAAATTCGACAGGGCCGATCGGCGTGTCGAGCGCGATCCCAAGCCCCACGCCATGGCGTAGGTTTGCCAACCGGATTGCCGCGGGAGCCGGCCAGATCGATCCGAGGTCGTAGCGGGCAAAGAAGTACGTGTCAAAGAAGACTCTGAACGGACTTCGATACCGGTATTCCAGACTCGCTACAAGGAGTTGCCGCCCACGCAGGTTATCTTCCCTCAAGCCGAAGAAACTCTCCTGACCTCCCAGGCTGAACTGCTCAGTGATCGGCAGCGTCTCATCCGCGAATCCGAGACGGAACCGGGGATGAAACGTGAACCGCCCAAGTGTCTGATACCAGTCATACGAAAAGGTCATCTTCGTGAAGCCCACGCCATCCTGAAGCGGCAAGACAGTCGACTCGTACGCGAAGTTCATCGACAAACCGTTGCGAGGGTAGGGAAATCTGTCGAGGTTGTCCACCTTCGTTCCAAATCGCAGTGATCCGACCTTGATCGTTTCCGTCACGACCGGAGCACCAAAGAAGCTCCACACCCGTTGACGCTCAAGCCGGGCTTCGATCGTAACGGTCCCCAATCGCTCGAGCTGAGTGCCAAAGGTTGCAGAAGCCCCTTGCATGAACTGCCTGTATTCTCCAATCCGGATGCGGCTCCACCGTCTCGTCGTATTCTCCGGTGAATCGCCATAGACATTCACATCACGCAGGTTCGAATACGCGCGGAGAGCGAATGTGAAGTACGAATCGAATATCCTCGTCGCCTTGAACTCTCCGACGAAGCTCCTGTTGCGGGTGCCGCCAAACGCGTGAAAGCCAAGCTCTGCGCCAATTCCGAACACGTTTTCGTCCCGGATATCGATCGAGGGCTGAAGGCTCCGTTCATCGTCGATGCGCATCCCAAGTCGGATGAGTTCCGTGCTACGCTCTCGGACTTTGATGACCACCACCTGGTTCTCGCCATCAGATTCTTCCAGATGAGTGAGAATCGAGACGTGTTCAAACAAATTCGACCCGTAGAGGTTTGAAATGCCCTGGGATACTCTCTTCACATCAAAGACTTCGCCTTCGTTCCACGGAAGCTCGCGCCAGATGACATAGTCTTTTGTCTTGGATGTACCGACGATGTCCATGCGATAGACAATCCCCTCATCGAGTCGGATGATCCCCTGACCCGTGCTTCGGTCGAATTTCGCATCCAGCACTCTCGCGAGCGAGTACCCTCGATCCCGGTAGACGGCCAGTATGTCCTCCATTGCCCGATGGCTCTCGTGAAAGTTCAGCCGTCGCCCGAGAAGCGGCTGAAAGGCCGCGACGAGCGTATCCGCCCCGACGCGTTTGTTCCCGAGGATCTCGACCGATTGAAGGACTGGTGTCGGAACGACGACAAGACTCAGGCGCGCGGACGCGGAATCTGTTTCAATGTCAACACGTACATCTTCGAAGTCTCCTGTCTCATACATCTGATTGACAAGGAGCTGGAGTGACTGTTCCGGAATGTGCTGTTCCCTGGCAAGATCCATGACCGGGGTCAGCCATTTCCTGTCAATCTGCAGCGCGTCGAACTGAACATGAGCATTGTGGTACACGGTCGGATTATCACGGCCCGCCATGTGCTCCGGAGGTCTCGTCGAGAGCAATTGTCTGAGTTGATCCAGAGTGTTCCGCGCAGCACGCTCACCCTGGGCAATCAACGTGTCGAGGTCGTTGAAATCATCGGAGAGATGCCCGCCGATGTCCGGACGAATAACGAGACTTGCGTTCGCAAGCTGGGCCTGATTGGCCGCCTGCATTGTAATTCCGAGGATCTGATCCGCCACCTCCCACGGTGCGTTCAGTCTCTCGAGGGGCCGCAGGGGGCTTGTGACATCGACGGCGATGACAATATCGGCTCCCCAGGCTCGGGCAACATCGACAGGGACGTTCGATACAAGTCCACCGTCAAGAAGCCGGGCAGAGTCGCGCGAAACCGGGCTGAACAAAAGAGGGACGGAAACACTCGCTCGCATCGCTTCCGTCAGATCACCGCGGTCAAGCGAGACCGCCTTGCCAGAGACAAGATCTGTCGCGACGGCACGAAACGGTATGCGCAAATCGTCAAAGCTCGGATTCGGGTGGTAGATTCCCTGAAGGACGAGAAGATTGAGATAGTTGGTAAGGCGCTGGCCGGTCGACAAGGATTGCGGAAGCAAGGGCTGCAGCCCCTGGAACCGCACGGTGAGAATGCTCCGGTCGGTCGCCAGTTTCTGATCGAGGAACAAATCCGCGCGCCTCGCTTCATCGTTGAAACTGAGTACGTCAGACCAATTGGTGGTATCGACCATTTTCTCCAGTTGGCCGATGGAGTATCCTGATGCGTATAGGCCGCCAAGGATGCTCCCCATGCTTGTGCCAACAATGAGATCGATGGGGATTTTCGCTTGTTCAAAGACCTTGAGAACCCCGATGCCAGCGACTCCCCGAGCACCACCACCACTGAGCACGACGGCGACCTTTGGCCGCTTCACCGTCCGGTGTTCCAGCAGATCCGGAATATGATCACGGACGTCGCTGAACTGAGGCTGGATGGATTTTCTGGATTGTGCGACGAGATGCTCGTGAGGCAGAAGCACCGAACTCAGCACAAACATCAGGACAGGAAGGAGGATGTGCGATATCCGGCGTACTTCGCTCATAGGTAAGGCAAAGTACCGAAATCTGCACGGAATTGCAACGAGCCGTCGCCCTCGGGAGAAACGTGGCTTCGCTTGATTTTCCGTCTACTTCGACTTAAGTTGTGTCTGCACGGAAAACAGTTGCATTCCAGAAGTGTATGTCAACGACTTCACGCGTCCGGACGATCGATTGAAAGCAGCGCTGCCGTTCAATGACATTTCTTAATCCCCTCGCGCTCCTGGGACTTCTGGCCGCGGCCATTCCCATTCTGCTCCATCTCCTCAACCTCCGCAAGCTTCGCACCATCGAGTTCAGCACATTGACGTTTCTCAAGGAGCTCGAGAAAACCAAGATCCGGAAATTGAAGTTGCGGCAGATCATTCTCATGATCCTCCGCACACTACTTATCGTGACGATCGCATTAGCCTTCTCACGACCAACTCTGAGAGGATCACTCGCGGGCGAACTCGGCAGCAATGCCAGAACCAGCGCCGTTCTGCTCATTGACGATTCATTCAGCATGACAGCCGAAGATGCGCGTGGTGAACTCTTGAAGCAATCACTGCAAACGGCAAAGGACCTGACACAGGTCTTTTCGGACGGAGATGAAGTGTTCCTTCTACAGCTCTCGGGTGTCGGTAAGTCCGATTCTGTGGAGGTTCAGAGCATTCGTGATGGGGCCCTGCTTCGAAGACGCATCGGGGACATTCAGGCCTCACCAGTCCACCGTCCGCTGGAGAATGGGATTCGCGTTGCATCCCGCGTGCTTGCTACAGCGCAGAATTTCAACAAGGAAATTCTCGTGTTCTCCGATTTTAAGGATGGGCTCTTCGAGGGAAACCATCAACTCCCCCAGTCGGCAGAGGACCTGTTTCCTGACGAGGCCCGGTTCTTCATCGTTGCGTTCGGTACGCGAGAAATCCGCAACTATGGCGTGGAATCGGTTTCAATCCCCAACTCAATCTTCGAGCGGCAAAAACCCTTCACTCTTCAGGGACAAATCAGAAACGCGACAGAAACCGACGCCCAGGACCGCGTGGTAAGTGTCTACCTTAACGGAACGCGCGTGGCAGAGCGGAGCGTCGATATCCCCCGAAATTCCTCTGTACCCGTGGAGTTCGCAGTCGCCGCCGACAGTACCGGCTATCTCGAAGGAACCATGGAGCTTGAACACGACGACCTTGAGTATGATAACAAACGCTCCTTTGCCCTTCGCATCCCCGAGCGGACGAATGTCCTCCTGGTCGGAACATCCGAGACGACTCAGTTGGTGCGGCTGGCGCTAAGCGCTCAAGGTGGCGCGGCGTCGGGCATTACCATAGAGGAGATAGCGCCAAGACGTCTGAGTTCCAACGAGATCAAGCGGTCGGACGTCATCATTCTTGCGGGCACGATGGATCTCGCTGCCGCTCAGATCTCCGAGCTGGCGACGTTCACTCGAAGCGGCGGTGGCCTTGTGATTTTTCCATCGTCTTCCGTAGATCCGGCACGTTTCAACGCTCAGTTTTCGTCGGTCTTCGGGCTACCGCGTTTGGAGAATATCGATCGTCCTTCGGGGACCCCCGGCACTTCTGAGACGTACATCGAATTCGACAGGTCCGACCTGAAGCACCCTCTGTTCGAAGGGATGTTCGAATCGGCGACACAGCGTTCCTCTCGTCCTGAGTCCGCGCCCGCCGCTCGCCCAGCAAAGGCTCTCGAGTCTCCGCGCATCACCGCGTCAGCGCGCTTTGCGCCGCGAACGGAATCGACGGTGATCATCTCCATGACAAATGGATCTCCATTCCTCATCGAGCAGGAGTTGGGTTCCGGGCGAACACTTCTGTTCTCGGTTCCCCCCACTCAAGAGTGGTCTGATTTTCCGACGCGTGGACTCTTTGTCCCGCTTCTCCATCGCTCAGTCCTCTACCTTGCGCGACCCCAGTCGAGCATCGCGGAGACTGTGCCCGGATCAGAACTCCTCATCCGAAGCAGCGCCGGATCTTCCGGACCGTGGGAAATCAGAACACCGCAGCGGCTGACGATCCCCGTGACTCCGGCCCTTCAGCTCTTTCAGCAGATCTTCCATGTCACAGGCACAGATGAGGCGGGCATCTACAGTCTTCTGGCCCGTGGGTCCATAATTCAGAAATTCGTCGTCAATCTGGATTCCCGCGAATCCCTCACCGCCAAAGCTCCGGCCGAACGAATGGAAGCGCTCTTTGAGCGGCTCGGGATCCCAAATGGTGCGATTACGATGCTTGAAGGTTCTGACGATCTTAACCGGGCTGTGCTGGAATCACGGTTTGGCGTGGAACTGTGGAAATACTTTGTTACGTTTGCATTGCTCCTTGCGTTGACCGAAATGTTCATCGCAAGAACCTGGAAGCGGGAAACAATGGTGTCATCATGACATGATCGAACTTGCTCAAACTGGACGTGAATGCTGTGTGATCGTTGGCGTCTCAACGCGCTCCATCGGACGCGAGGAGACCGAGGAGTATATGAACGAGCTCGCTCTGCTTGCCGATACCGCCGGCGCTGATGTTGTGCACCGTGTCAGTCAGGACCGGGACCGCATCGACGCGGCGACGTTTATCGGCAAGGGGAAAGTTGAAGAAATTCGTGCATTCGTCAGCGATCAGAAGATCCCGCTGGTTATCTTCGATGACGACCTCACTGCCGTGCAGGTTCGGAATCTGGAGCGAATCCTCGAGTGCAAGGTGCTGGACCGAAGTGGTTTGATCCTGGACATTTTTGCCTCACGCGCCAAATCCAACGAAGCAAAGACGCAGGTAGAACTCGCTCAGCTTCAGTACCTCCTGCCGCGTCTGACCCGGCAGTGGACTCACCTGTCAAAACAATTCGGTGGTATCGGAACGAAAGGGCCCGGCGAGACACAAATCGAAACGGACCGGCGCATGACCCGCGCGCGCATCAGTCATTTGAAGTCGAAGCTTGAACGGATCGCACAACAGAGGATCACGCAACGGAAAGGGAGGCTCCACCACACGCGCGCAGCGCTTGTTGGATACACGAACGCCGGCAAGTCCACCCTCCTCAATCTCCTCTCCGGCTCTGACGTCTTTGTCGAGAACAGGCTGTTCGCCACCCTTGATCCGACAACTCGCATCGTACAACTCGGCGCGTCAGGACAGATTCTCATGACTGACACGGTGGGATTCATTCGCAAGCTTCCCCACCATCTCGTCGCTTCCTTCAAGAGCACCCTCGAAGAAATCACGGAGGCTGACATCCTCCTTCATGTCGTCGACGTGGCCGGCAAAACGTACGATGAACAGATCAAGGTCGTCAACGATACGCTCGAAGAGCTGGGCGCAGCGGACAAGCCGACGTTGATGGTCTTCAACAAAATCGACGCCCTCAGCGATCGCACCATCCTTCAGGCCGTTGCCGAGCAGTACTCAAATCGTGTGTTCATTTCAGCCACCCTCGGCATCAACATCCTGGGGCTGAAGGATGAAGTGCTCCATGTGCTGGAGTCTGAGTTCGCAGAGGAGATGGTGCGGATCCCGCAAGATCAGCAGAAGCTGATCTCTCAGCTGCACACCGCGGGAGAGGTCCTGGAAAGGACGTACGAGGATGCGGAGGTTATCCTCCGGATGAGGATTCGCAGAAAAGACCGCGATCGGTTCACGAGTCTGCTTCAGAAGAAATAAGAAATTCAGCACCGGATTCCTGAAGCATCCAAGAATCCGCCCTGCCCTTCTCAACGTTCCGGTGTCTTCACTACCGTTTCGCCTTTGAACAAGCGCCGGAATTCTTCGACGTCTGCCTTCGCGCCCACAATGTCTCCCCAGTGCATGGGAATCACAACGCGAGGCTTGAACGCGTTCGCCGCTTCGGCAGCTTCCTGCGCCGTCATCGTATACGTTCCCCCGATCGGGAGGAGTGCGAAATCTGCTACGACGGCCTTCATCTCAGGCGTGAAATCTGAATCGCCGCTATGATAGATTTTCTGTTCGGTTGACAGGGAGATCACGTACCCCACCCAGTTGTTCTGCCGGGGGTGAAATTGTTTCTTCAGGTTGTATGCCGGCACCGTCCTCACCTTCAGCTCGCCCACGTTGTAGATCTCGCCGGGGGAAACACCGATCACGGTTCCTTTGATCTGATATGCGACGTCTTTCGGTGCGAAGTACGCTGTGCCGTCTTTTCTGATTCGCGCTATGTCTTCAACCGAAAAATGATCGTAGTGAGCGTGCGTGATGAAGATGACATCTGCCTTCGGAGCATCCGGCGACAACTTCCAGGGGTCGATGTAAATCTGCGTCGCACCATCCTCGATCCTGAAGGATGCATGGCCAAGCCAATGAATGTGCTTGTGATTCATGTCGTCTCCTTAGCTGTTCCGTGTCGGTCGAACCGCTGCGTGGTAAGAAAAAGACAACGAGAGGGACTCCCTCAGGATCCTTTTTCCAGACGCTCTCGGGCGGCAGCAAAGCCCGGCTTGATGACATCATAGATGAACGCGATGCGACGTTTATACGGCATGAACGCGCTCTTCATCGCATTGATGGTGACTTTTTCCAGATCGCTGAGCTTCAGATTGAACGCTTCAGCTGCCGTGTGGAATTCGTCCGTCAATGTGATGTTGCTCATCAACCGGTCGTCGGTGTTGAGCGTCACCCGGAACCGGTAACGATGGTAAATGCCGAAGGGATGTTCCTGCATGGTTCGCACGGCTCCGGTATGCACGTTGCTCGTCAGGCACATCTCCAACGGGATACGCTTGTCGAGAACGTATTGGGCCAGGGTCCCCATGCTCAGCACTTCCCCATCTTTCACCTTCATGTCTTCGATGAGGCGCGTTGCATGACCGATCCGATGCGCGCCGCACCATTGAATCGCCTGCCAGATCGACTCCTTCCCAAACGCTTCCCCGGCATGAACAGTAATGCTAAGGTTCTCACGCTGGATATGATGGAAGGCATCAATGTGTTTCTTCGGCGGATAGCCACCTTCTTCACCCGCGAGATCGAACCCGACAACCCCGTGGTCGCGAAAATCGACTGTCAGTTCTGCGATCTCTTCGGAGAACTGCGGTCGCATGTTTCGCATCGCGCAGAGGATGATGCCAAACTCAACTCCAAAATCGCGACGGCCCCGTTCGAGACCGCGCAAGACAGATCGGACAACTGTTTCGTTATGGAGCCCTTTCTGGACATGGAAAACAGGAGCGAATCGCGTTTCCACATAGACGACGCCATCCTTCTTCATGTCTTCCAGCATCTCGTACGCAACCCGTTCCAGCGCCTCTTCCGACTGCATGACACCGCAGGTGTGTTCAAATCCTTCGAGGAAAAGAGGGAGGCTGCCACGTGTGGCGCCGCGATGAAACCACTCCGCCAGTTCACCGGGATCGGTTGTCGGGAGTTTCTTGTATCCCATATCTTTCGCCAGCTCGATGACCGTCTGCGGCCGTACTCCTCCATCGAGGTGGTCGTGCAGTAAGACCTTTGGCAGGGTGCGCAAAAAATCTTTCGTATGCGTCATGGATCCTCAAAATAGTCAGTTCATTGTTCCCAGGCGTCACATTCGGACCGGGAAAGGCAACCGCCCCATCGGCGAAGAGCAGCAATTTTGGCATTTCTGACACAATGTAGCGCAGCCTTCGCTGAAATTCAACCGGTTCCCGGATGTGATGGCCATAATTGACTTTTCTACCGAATCTCGCTATAATCACGCGAGACTACATTTCCAGAGAGGTGCGGCTGCATCAATCGGCTCTCCTCCTCTCCGTTCAAAACAGCTTCCCGTTAAAGGCCTCATCAAGCTGTTCAATTCCTAAACTGCATCAAACTCGCAATGGCGGAAACGACCATGGACGAAGCAAAGATACGAGTGCTGGTTGCTGATGATGAGGATGGGCTGCGAACAACGATTGCAGCGTGGCTCGGTGATGAGGGTTTTGACGTGCAAGAGGCCCCAAACGGACTTGATGCCGTCAAGTTGGTACAGTCGAACGATTTCGATATTGCCTTGTTGGACATCAAGATGCCTGGAATGAACGGCCTCGAGGTGCTGCGCTATATCCGGAAGAACTCTCCGACGACTGACACCGTCATGATGACCGGCATGAGCGACGTGAGCATGGCCGTAGAGGCCATGAAACTCGGCGCAAAGGAATATCTGACAAAACCGATAGACCTCGACCAGCTTGTCCCGCAACTCAAGGCGTTAATGCGAAAACGTGATGCAGAGGATCGTATTCGTCAGCTCCAGGCTGAGCATACGGCGCGTCTTCTCTACGATTTGCACAATCCGATTTCGGGACTACGACAGAGCATCGGATATCTCTTGAAAGGTATGGCCGGCACGATCTCCGATCACCAAAAAGAACTGCTCGGCTACATGACGAACTCGATTGATCGTGTAATCGGATTGCTCGACGGAATGATGGACCTCACAAAGCTTGAGGGGGGACGCGTCAGACTCAACAAGGGATTCAGCGTCATGAGCGATCTCGTGCAGGAGGTCATCAACGAGTTCCGAGTGCCTCTCCAGGCTGCACAAATCGCAGTCGACCTCAAAGCCCAGCCCGAACTTCCCCCTATCGAGTTCGACCGAGAGAAGATCCATCAGGTTCTGCAAAACCTCCTAAGCAATGCCCTCGGCGCCACTCCTGCTCAGGGAGCCATCGTCACGCACGTTCAGAAAGCGGCTCTGGTGATGGAGGAAGGTCAGCAGCCATCCGACTACATCCTGGTCTCTGTCTTCAACAGCGGCCCGGGCATTCCGCCTGAGGAAATCGCTCTCGTCTTCGATCGATTCAGAAATGTTAAGAAAGATTCGGAAGATCAGAGGACCTTCCTTGGACTTCTCATCTGCCAGCGCATCATTGAAGCACACAATGGCAAGATCTGGGTGGAATCCGAGCCCGGCAAAGGCGCGACGTTCAGCTTCGTGCTTCCCATCCGTTGAACCTGAGTTTACGTACCATGTCCAAACAAGCGATATCTGTGCTCGCCGTCGATGATGACACTTCCCTGCTCGCGGTTCTTGCGCGTTCATTGGAGGAGGAAGGATATTCGGTCCAGCAGGTAACCGACGGCGTGAGCGCGATCAATGCTGTTCAGTCGCAGCCATTCGATATCGTCCTGCTCGATCTCCAGATGCCTCGCGTCGATGGCAGAGAGGTCCTGAGTTTCATCAAGAGCAACTACCTCGACACCGAAGTCATCATGCTTACGGGAACAGCGGACATCAAGACCGCAGTCGAATGTATCAAAGCCGGCGCTTTTCACTACATCACAAAGCCGTTTGCGCTGGAGGATGTTTTCAGCGTCATCACCCGGGCGCTCGAGCGCAAGCGCCTTCTGGTTCAAAACAAGATCCTCAAGTCCGAACTCGAGCGGCACGCCTTCCCCGATGCGGTCGTAAGCAAAAGCACGAACTTTCTCAACGTTCTCAACCTTGCGGCGCGTGTGGCACCAACGGATTCGACGGTGCTCATCCAGGGCGCAAGCGGGACTGGCAAAGAACTGCTCGCGAATTTTCTCCACGCAAATAGTCCACGCAAAGCCCTTCCCATGCTGGCCCTGAACTGCGCATCGATTCCCGAAACATTGATCGAGAGTGAGCTCTTCGGGCATGAACGAGGGTCTTTCACCGACGCTATTGCCACAAAACAAGGGCTCGTGGAAATCGCAAATGGTGGAACGCTCTTTCTTGACGAGGTGGCCGAGATTTCAATGATGGTGCAGCCAAAGTTGCTGCGCTTCTTACAGACGGGCGAGTACCGGCGGGTCGGCGGTGCGAAGGCCATGAAGTCGGATATTCGGATCATTTCAGCCACGAATAAGGACCTCCGCCAGGAAGTTGCCGCAGGCCGGTTCCGCGAAGACCTGTTGTACCGGCTCAATGTCATTACCCTTTCGCTCCCTGCCTTACGGGAGAGAACGGAGGATATTCCGCTTCTCGTCGATCACTTCATCAGGAAACATAGCCGTACGAAGGAGCCCAAACGAGTGGATGAACAGGCGATGACGCTCCTGATGAAGTATGACTGGCCTGGAAATGTCCGTGAGTTGGAAAACGTCCTGGAGCGGGCAGTGATCCTCTCGAGGGATTCGACGATTCACCCTGACGATCTTTCTCTGCCCATCGGAATTCGCTCATTCGGAGAATCGGCCGGCCCGGTCGATCCCTCCGCGCCGCACCTGGGCAGCGCCGTACCGATGGTAGATATCGAGAAGGCCCACATCAACGGCGTCCTGAAATCGGTCAACTGGAACAAGAACATCGCCGCGAAAATCCTTGGAATCAGTCTGAAGACGCTGTACACCAAGATTCGTCAGTACGATCTCACCAAAGAATAGAACGGTCGGAAGAGCATCACCCCGCTCAGTTGTGAGACCGACCAACTTGATGGTCCACTCATCCCGGCAGACGCATGAACCTGCTTTTCCTCCGGCACGGCGAAGCTCTTGATGGCTCTCTGTATCAGGACAGTGAACGGCCCCTGAGCACGCGCGGCACACAGCAAGCTGCAACTGTGGGACGGTTCCTGCGCGAACAGGCGATTCACCCCGGTCTGATCCTTTGCAGCCCCCTCGTGCGCGCCCGCCAGACCGCTGAGGAGGTTCAACGGGAAGTCGGCGCGACGCCCGTTCAGACGACGGAGTGCCTTACTTCGTCGAGCGATCCCCATGCGATTCTGCTGGAACTGCGCATGCTCGGCCAGGAAACCGTCTTGATGATCGGCCACGAGCCTCATCTGAGCAAAACGATTTCAGTGCTTCTTGGGGTTGACACGCGAAGCCGCGTTGAGATGAAGACCTGCTGTCTGGCGTACGTTGTGACAACCGCGGAGCCCGCCCCTGGTGCGGGCATCCTCCGCTGGCTTATCCCTTCAAATGTAACACTCGGAGAGCATTCTCGGTGAGGCTGGGGACTGCGTGTTCCGCTGAGTTCTCCCATGCGGAATCAGTTGAATCCGTTACAGAATCCTCGTAAGATATATCTGCCGCTACGCCACCAACGCCTTCGGAAGGAACATCCTATGGAACTCAAGACGATAAAGATCGAAAAGCCCGAGATGACGAACTTTATCCTCGGCCAGTCGCATTTCATCAAGACGGTCGAGGACATCCATGAAGCAATTGTCCAAACGAATCCCCAGATGAAGTTTGGAGTGGGATTTTGCGAGTCCTCGGGTCCTGCCCTCGTCCGATGTACCGGGAATGATCCGGCCCTTATCGAGCTCGCCAAGTCAAACGCTCTGGCTCTTTCCTGTGGTCACTGTTTCATCATCTTCATGGAGAGTGGGTTCCCTATCAACATCCTGAGCGCGATCAGAAATCTTCCTGAAGTGTGCTCCGTTTATTGCGCCACCGCGAATCCAGTGGAGGTCATCATCGCTGAGACCAACCAGGGCCGCGGAATTCTCGGCGTCATTGATGGCGTAAAGACAAAGGGGATTGAGACGGAAGCAGATATTAAGGCCAGGAAAGAGTTCCTGCGCAAGATCGGATACAAGTTATAGGTCAGACACCGCACCCTACACAACTCCGAGGTTTCTATGAGATCAATCCTGACAGCACTCGCTCTGTCGCTGGTACTGGCCGGATGCGCTGCCAACCGTCAGTACTTCACCGACCAGAACGTTATCGGTCCGTACACACCAGCCATCAGGGTAGGCGATTTCATTTACGTTTCAGGTCAGATTGCGATGAAGCCTGGCACCACAGAGCTTGCCGGCGACGACATTGATACTCAGGTCCGGCAGGTCATGGAGAACATCAAGGCAGTTCTTGCCAAGGCTGATGCATCGATGGACGATGTCGTTCAATGCACGGTCTATCTCAGAAACATGGGCGACTTCGCCAAGATGAACCAGATCTATGGCAGTTACTTTACATCTGGCCACGCTCCGACTCGAACAACGGTTGAAGTCTCGAATCTACCCCGCAATGCAAAGATCGAGATCACCTCAGTCGCATACAAGAAAAGATCAAGAACGACGATCGACGGAATGAATCCATGAACAAGAAGAAGAGTCCTTTACCACCCCGCCGCCTTGTTCACGCTCCAAGGGGGACAAAGCTGAGCTGCAAAGGTTGGATCCAGGAAGCGGCGCTCCGGATGCTTATGAACAATCTCGATCCGGAGGTCGCCGAAAAGCCGGGAGATCTTATCGTGTACGGCGGAACAGGAAAAGCGGCGCGCAATTGGACGTGCTATGAAGCTATCGTGGCAAGCCTGAAGACGCTTGAAGACGACGAAACATTGCTGGTTCAGTCAGGCAAACCGGTCGGCATCTTCAAGACTCACGTGAACGCTCCACGCGTTCTCATCAGCAACGCGATGCTGGTACCCAAATGGGCAACATGGGAGGAATTCCGGCGTCTGGAGGCTCTCGGTCTCACGATGTACGGTCAGATGACCGCCGGGAGCTGGATCTACATCGGCACTCAAGGTATTCTCCAGGGAACGTATGAAACATTTGCCGCGTGTGCGGCCAGACATTTCCACGGCTCCCTTGCCGGAAAATTCCTCTTGACGGCGGGGCTCGGAGGCATGGGTGGAGCCCAGCCGCTCGCGGCCACCATGAACGGCGCGGCATGTCTCGCCATCGAAGTGGATCCCGATCGGATCCAGCGACGGTTGAAGACGAGCTATCTCGATACTGCGACAGATGATCTTGATGATGCGCTGACTCAAATTCGCGCGGCGAAAGCCAAGAAGCTTCCCCTCTCGATCGGCCTCCTCGGAAACGCGGCCGACATTGTACCAAAGATTGCCGACGGATCCTTCTTGCCAGACATCGTCACCGATCAGACATCTGCGCACGACACGCTCAACGGCTATGTGCCGGCTGGCTTGCCATACGCAAAGGCTCTTAGCCTCAGGAAGAAGGACCCGTCGAAATACGTCGCTCTCGCAAAATCCTCGATCGCAGAGCATGTACGGGCATTGCTTAAGCTCCAGAAGCGAGGCGCGGTTGTTTTCGATTACGGCAACAATATCCGCGGCGAAGCTCTCGCATCAGGAGTGAAGCATGCGTTTTCAATCCCAGGTTTCGTACCGGAATACATCCGGCCGCTCTTCTGTGATGGGAAGGGACCATTCCGATGGGCAGCGCTCTCGGGAGACCCGGAGGATATCTACAGGACAGACCGAGCCATTCTCGAAACATTCCCGGAGAACAAAGCACTGTGTACGTGGATCGAAAAAGCACAAAACCAGATCGCGTTCCAGGGGCTCCCAGCACGCATCTGCTGGCTGGGATACGGAGAACGGGCAAAAATGGGCAAAATCTTCAACGACCTTGTTGCCCGCGGTGAGGTTAGAGCACCCATTGTCATCGGCCGTGATCATCTGGACTGTGGAAGCGTAGCCTCACCAAATCGTGAGACAGAGAAGATGAAAGATGGCAGCGACGCCATTGCCGACTGGCCGATTTTGAACGCGCTCCTTAATGCAGTCGGCGGGGCGAGTTGGGTCAGCGTCCATCATGGTGGCGGCGTGGGAATTGGGTTGTCCATCCATGCCGGCATGGTTGTCGTGTGCGACGGCTCGAAGGACGCAGAAGAGCGAATCCAACGTGTTCTGACGTACGATCCTGGAATGGGAATCGTCCGACATGCGGACGCCGGTTACGAGCGCGCAATCAATAACGCAGAGAACTGGGGCGTCAAGATTCCTATGGCAAAGCCGACAACCGATCCATATGATGATTGGGAAGATGCTCTGATGAGAGGACTCAAGTCAGTCAAAGTCAAACATAAAGGTAAGTAGACGAAAGACGACACAAGTCTCGCAAAGGAGATGAAGTGTGAGTAAGAAGCTCATCGTCGGTTTCACCATTGCACTGCTGTTTCTGGCTGGAATGTCGTACTTGTCGTACACGACAATGATCCAGCTTCAGGCGACGACTGCACAGGTCATTCACTCTCACCGGGTGATGGAGTCGCTTCATTCCATACTCTCGCTGATACGCGGAGCAGAGGCGGACAGCCGCGGATACGGACTCAGCGGGAATTTGAAGTTTCTCGAAAGCGTAAATCAGGCATTCGACTCCCTCCGAACGGAGCTTGAGGCCCTGAGGGCATTGACGTCTGCCGATCCCGACCATCACGCTCAATACATGCTCCTTGAGGAACTCGTCAACCGGCGGGTTGCTCTGATTCAGGAATCGAACAGACGCCGCGCTTCCGGCGGTGTTCAGGAGGCCGTCAAGTTTAGTCAAAGCGGAAGAGGCAAGGAGGCGATGGACCAGATTAAGTCGATTCTCGAGGAAATGCGCCGACGTGAGCAGCGGTTCTTACTCGAGAACTCTGACAAGGCCGCTGGCTCCTTTCGAAACACCGCATGGGTTTTCCTCGCCGGTAATGGCCTGGGATTGCTGTTGCTTGGATTTGTTTTCACTCTGATCGCGCGCGAGATCAATCAACGACGACGGATACAACTTGCCCTGAGTGAAAGTGAACTAAAGTACCGGGTACTGGTGGAAACAGCCAACGATATCATTTATCGAACCGACCGGGAAGGCCGATTCACTTATGTGAACCCTGCTGGCCTGCGCGTGACGGGATACTCCGAAGAAGAGACTCTTGGCAGGAGATATGTTGAGATCATCTACGAGCGGTACCGGCACGAGATCGAGCGGTATTACAAGGCACAGGCACTGAGGCAGGAACATGCGACGTACCGTGAAGTACCCATCGTCAAGAAGAACGGAGAGTTGCTCTGGCTCGGGCAGAACGTTCAGCTCATCATGGAGGACGGGAAGCCGGTTGGTTTTCAGGCGGTGGCCCGCGACATCACGCTGCAGCACAGAGCCGAGAGCGAGCGGGACCAGGTCTTTGATGTGTCGCTCGATCTCCTCTGCGTAACGGACTACAAGGGAATTTTCCTGCGCGTCAATCCGGCTTGGGAAAAGCTCTTGGGATTCAACGAGGGCAAGCTCCTGAGCGAGCCGTTCCTGAACTTTGTTCACATGGACGACCGGCCAAAAACTGAAGAACAATTCCGGAACGTCCTCGGTGGGAACCAGCTTGTTGGATTTGAGACGCGATTCATCACGAAGGACGGTTCATCACGTTGGATCGAGTGGAGCGCCACATTGGACGATGCAGAGCGGATCATCTACGCTGCAGGCCGCGATATCACCGACCGGAAGCACATCGACGACGAAATCCGCAAGAACGAAGCGCGCTATCGTATCTTGGCTGAAAACGCGACCGATGTCATCTCCCGGCAGACCCCTGACGGCATCTACCTCTATGTTTCTCCTGCCTGCAAGCGGATCCTGGGATACGAGCCGGAAGAGCTCGTGGGCCGGTCAGCCTTCGA
>Ga0233421_10000381_pt1 | contig 19254 bp, 11 predicted proteins | sample Watercolumn_Mata_3_FD_182725 | JGI IMG/M metagenome (GOLD analysis project Ga0233421, IMG submission 182725) | Freshwater microbial communities from Lake Matano, South Sulawesi, Indonesia - Watercolumn_Matano_2014_107_MG | ecosystem: Environmental > Aquatic > Freshwater > Lake | place... | reverse complement strand
TAGCGCGTCATTTTTTTCTACTAATTTTTTGGCGAAAGAGTGATATTCTTTGTTGGATCGTGACCGAGCCGCGTCAATGAGCCACCGCAGAGCCAAATGAATTTTACGATCGCCTTTGACCTCGGAAGGAACTTGGTATGAAGCTCCGCCGACCCGTCGAGAACGGACTTCCATTTTGGGGGCAATCGCCGCCACCACCTGATCTAAAGTTTTAGCTGGTTCGGGAAAAGTAGCTAAGGCTTCGTACACAAGACTTGCGGCCACGCTTTTTTTGCCGGCCAGCATGGTTTTATTAATCAGCTTGGTCACCAATTTACTGTTATAAATTGGGTCGCCAACTACTTCTCTTTGAAAATTTTTTTTACTTCTAGGCATATTAACTTAACTAATCTCTAACCGCTAACTGCTAACCGCTGTTGCTGGGGCCGCTTTTGTTACCACGTTCGGGGCTCCTCCTTTAGTCCCATATTTACTTCTAGATTGTTGCCGCCCCACAACCCCCGCCGCGTCAAACTTGCCACGAACAATATGATATTTTACCCCAGGCAGGTCTTTAACGCGACCACCACGCACTAAAACAATCGAGTGTTCCGCCAAGGTGTGCCCAATACCTTGAATGTAAGCGGTGACTTCGTGTTTGTTGGACAAGCGGACTCTGGCCACTTTGCGCAAGGCAGAGTTGGGCTTTCTGGGCGTCATAGTTTTAACAATAGTACAAACTCCCCGCTTAAAAGGCCCGGAAATATTTTCCATTTTCCGGTCTTTAGCGTTAAAAAATTTGCGCAAAGCTGTGGCCCGAATTTTTTTGGGTTTGGATTTGCGGCCCTTTTTGATAAGTTGATTTATTGTTGGCATACTCGAAAATTAAATTACTCAAGCATGGCTCGTTGAGCACTACTGGGAATCAAACGGCCAATTATAACATTCTCTTTTAAACCAACCAGGAGGTCATCCACGCCTTGAAGAGCGGCTTCAGACAAAACTTCGGTCGTCCGTTCAAAAGACGCGGCAGATAGCCACGAAGAAGTGTAAAGCGAGGCCCGCGAGACGCCAAGAATGGTCACTTGGGCCGTGGCCGGTTCGCCGCCGGCGGCAATTACCCGGGCGTTTTCGTCTTCAAACCGGGCTTTTTCCACAAATTCTCCGGGCAGAAAAACCGTGTCTCCGGCCGTTTCAATCCGGACTTTGTCAGACATTTTGCGAACCAAAACTTCAAAGTGCTTGTCATTAATAGTAATGCCTTGGGATTCGTAAACGGCTTGCAATTCCAAAATTAAATACTTTTGCGCTCCAAACAAGCCGCGGGCCGCCAAAACATCTTTAATATCCAAATATCCAGAGGCCAGCTGCGCGCCCACCGCTACCAAATCTCCGTCAGCCACTCTCAATTGTGAAGTTAGGGGCACAATATACTCTCGCTCTTCCACCGGTTTGACCCCATGACTCCGAATGCGAACCTTATAGCCATCGGCAGTTTCTGTAATTTCTGCTTTGCCGGCAATTTCTGAAACCGGAGACAAAATTTTGGGCGCTCGAGCTTCAAAAAGTTCTTCCACCCGCGGCAAACCTTGCGTCACATCTTGGGCCGTCGCGGCCCCACCAGTGTGTTTGGATTTTAAGGTAAGTTGCGTGCCCGGCTCGCCGATTGACTGGGCCGCTATTACTCCTGCAGGCACTCCAATTTCCACTAATTTGCGAGTGGAAAAATCCCGACCGTAACATTTTTGGCACAAACCATACTTAGCCGCACATTTTAGAGGGGTACGAACACTTATAGAAGCAATCTTTTCTTTCTCAATTTCTCAGACAGCTTTTTCGTCAATCTCTGATCCAGCAAGAACCACTACTTTTTTACCAGATTTAATGTCCATCGCCGCCACCCGACCTAAAACCCGAGCGGCGAAAGATTGCTGACGGGTTTCTTCGCGAGAAATTTCTTCGCCATCACCGGTACCACAATCAGCTAGACGAATAATCATGTCATGGGAAACATCCACCAACCGGCGAGTTAAATACCCGGCGTCAGCAGTTCTAATGGCGATATCCGCCAAGCCCTTACGAGAACCGCGAGTCCCGGTAATGTATTCAAAAACCGAAAGACCCTCGCGGAAGTTAGATTTAGTCGGCAAAGGAACGATTTTTCCGGTCGGATCAACCATTAAACCGCGCATCCCGGAAATGTGTTTAACATTGTCCCGGCTCGATTTTCCGGCTCCGGCTTCCAAAATCATCCGGACGGCGTTTTCTTTCTGGTAGCCATTCCAGGTGAGATCGGTTATTTCCTCTTCCACTCGCATCCAAACATCGTTTTGCAATCGGCGCATTTCTTCAGTAGTAATTAGCCCCGCTTTATAATTATTTTCTATCTCGACGGCTTCCTTGTCAGCGCCGGCAATAATTTCTACCTTGTTAGGAATAATATTCATATCAAAAACGCCCACAGAAATTCCCGAAGCCATAGACCCGGCAAAACCTAGATTTTTTAGATCGTCTAAAAGTTTTACTAAAGTTTCCGTGTTAACGGCGTCCATGGCCTTGTTAAGCAAAGATTTTAATTTACCAATGGTAACGGTCTCGTTGACAAAACCCAAAACTGGCGGAATAATTTCGTTAAAAATAATTCTTCCGGCTGTGGTTTCTATAATTTCTTTTTCCCGGCGAACTTTAATTTTTTGACGCAAGGCAATTTGGTGTTCCTGCAAAGCCGTTAAAGCCTCTGGCCCGTCGGCGAAAATGGCATTAATCTCCGGCAATTTTTCGTCAACAGAAGTGTAATAATAAATTCCCAAAATCATTTCTTTATTGGGGAAAGCCACTGGCATCCCGTCAGCCGGCTTTAGCAAATTTTGACTCGCCATCATCAAATTAGCCGCTTCGTCTTTGGCGGCGGCAGACAGGGGCACATGAACCGCCATCTGGTCGCCATCAAAATCCGCGTTGTAACCGGTACAAACCAGAGGGTGAACTTGAATCGCCGACCCCTCAATTAAAATCGGATAAAAGGCCTGAATCCCCAACTTGTGCAGGGTGGGAGCGCGATTTAAAAGCACGGGGTGATTTTTGGTAATTTCCTCCAAAATATCATAAACTTCTGGTGTCCGTCTTTCCAAAACATATTTTGCCGACCGGACATTAGGAGAGATCCCCCGAATAATTAGCTCCCGAAGGACAAATGGTTTAAACATTTCCATGGCCATCTCTTTGGGTAAACCGCATTGAGATAGGGCAAGTTTTGGACCAACCACAATCACCGACCGACCGGAATAATCCACCCGTTTTCCCAACAAATTTTGCCGAAAACGGCCCTGTTTGCCCCGCAACATGTCTGACAAGCTTTTTAGTTCTACTGTATTAGCCCGGGTGCTAGACCGCTGTGAAGCGTCAATAAGAGCGTCCACCGCTTCCTGAAGCATCCGTTTCTCGTTACGCAAAATTATTTCCGGCGCGCCTAAACTAATTAAGTGTTTTAGCCTGTTGTTGCGATTAATTACCCGCCGGTATAGATCGTTTAGGTCTGAAGTGGCAAATCGTCCGCCGGAAAGCTGAACCATGGGGCGAAGATCGGGGGGGATAACCGGCAAAATAGACATTACCATCCATTCGGGACGAACAACGGCGCGGCGCATCCCGTCAACCACTCGCAACCGTTTAGTGGCTTTAATTTTTTTCTGGCCGGTGGCGTCCACTAATTCTTCGCGCAAACTGGCCGCCAGTTTTTCTAAATTAATATCCTTAAGCACTTGTTCCACCGCCTCGGCTCCCATTCCCACCGTAATAAAATCCGCCGCGTGATACTGATCTAATTTTAAATATTCGTCTTCGGTAAGCTCTGAATTTTTTTTAACGCTTTTAACCAAATCCAAAAGGGTTTTGTAAATTTCTGTCAGCCGTTGTTTTTCCAGCGCAAGTTCTGATTCCAATCTAGCCAGCGCTTGCTTGCTACCCAGTTCAATTTCAGAAACGGCCAAGCCCAACTGGTCAGAATCTTTAATCTTTGATTTCTGGTCTTTAATTTTTTCTCTTTTATTTTCTTCCTCGTCCTTCATTTTCTGGGCAAAATCAGAAGCCAAAGTTTTTTGCCGATCTTCCATAGTTTCCTTTAAAATTTTTAGGGCTTTGTTTCTCTTTTCTTCATCCACCACCAACACCAAATACGAAGCAAAATAAATGACATTTTCCAAAGATTTGGGAGACAAATCTAAAATCAGAGACAGCTTTGACGGCGCGCCTTTAAAATACCAAACATGAACCACGGGTACAGACAAAGACAAATGGCCCATCCGTTCGCGACGAACTTTGGATTGAGTCACTTCCACGCCACATTTATCACAAATAATCCCGCGGTAGCGGATTCTTTTATATTTACCACAGTAACACTCCCAGTCCTTGGTAGGCCCAAAAATATTTTCGCTAAAAAGCCCATCTTTTTCCGGTTTCAATGTCCGGTAATTGATCGTCTCCGGTTTCGTTATTTCCCCGTGCGACCACTCTAAAATTTGGGCTGGCGAAGCTAAAGCCACTTTTAAGCCTTTAAAATCAGCAATGTTGGCTAAAGGATCGTGATATTTTTTTTGATCGTTATTAATATTGGTCATATTTTAATGAGTGTCCGCGGTCATTTCCGCCTCGCTTTTAACTTCTTCAATGTCCAAACCCGCTTTGCCTGCTTCGTGAGCCGGAGTTTCTTCCACCGCCACCGTCGCTCCCAGCGCTTCTTCTAATTCCTTGGTTTCCTTTTCTACTTTCTCTTCGTCAGAAGAATTAGAAGAAGAAGTTGTTGTCTGTTGTGTCGGTGAAGCGGTAACAACCCCAGTTGGGGTTACAGCTAAACCTAAGCTTTGGAGTTCTTTGGCTAAAACTTTAAACGATTCCGGCACGGAAGATTGAGGGATATCTACGCCCTTAACTATAGCTTCAAACGCCTTGGCTCTCCCGACCACATCATCTGATTTTATCGTCAGCATTTCCTGCAAAGTGTAAGCCGCTCGGTGGGCTTCTAGCGCCCAAACTTCCATTTCTCCCAACCGCTGACCGCCCATTTGCGCCTTGCCTCCAAGCGGCTGTTGAGTGACCAAAGAGTACGGGCCGGTGGATCGGGCGTGAGTTTTATCCTCCACCATGTGATGAAGCTTTAAGACATACGCTGTTCCCACGACCACTTTTTGAGCGTAAGGCTGGCCTGTCCTGCCGTCATAAACGGTCATTTTGCCGTCAAGTGGCAAACCGGCTTGTTTTAAGGCGGTAGTAATCTTATCTTCAGAAATATTTTCAAAAACCGGCACGGTTACTTTTTGGTTTAGTCGGGACATTGCCAGACCCAAATGGGCTTCCAAAAGTTGGCCTAAATTCATCCGGCCTAAAACGGATAAGGGAGAAATAATAATGTCAATCGGCGTGCCGTCTTCCAAATGTGGAGCGTCAGCCATGCTTACGATCCGGCTAATCACTCCCTTGTTACCGTGGCGGCCCTTAACTTTATCCCCGATAGAAATTTTTCTAAATTGAGCTACTTTAACTTTTATTAATTTATGGGTTCCTGGTGCTAGTTCGTCCCCGGCGGCTTTGTCTAAAATATTAATGCTGATCACTGTTCCCCGTTCGCCGTGAGGCAAACGAAGCGAAGTGTCTCGCACCTCGCGGGCTTTTTCCCCAAAAATGGCTCGCAATAACCGCTCTTCGGCCGAAAGTTCGGTCTCGCCTTTAGGAGCAATTTTTCCCACCAAAATATCTCCAGGCCCAACTTCGGCCCCAATGACTACAATGCCCGTTTCGTCTAAATTAGCCAGGTCGTTTTCGCCCACATTGGGAATGTCTCGAGTAATTTCCTCCGGACCTAATTTGGTATCTACCAGCTCGCACTCGTGCTCTTCAATATGAATGCTGGACAAAATATCTTCACGCACCAACCGATCGGAAATAACAATGGCGTCTTCGTACCCAAACCCGTCAAAATGCATGTAAGCAATAGTTAAATTGGCTCCCAAAGCTAATTCCCCGTCCACACATGACGGCCCATCAGCCAACAAATCTCCGGCCTTAACCTTATCTCCTTCTTTGACTATGGTTTTTTGCGAATAGCACGCGCCGTTAGGATTTGTCCGGTAAAATTTAGTCACTTTGTAAGTATCCGGCGTTTTAGCCTCGGTTTTAACCACAATTTTTTCACCGTCAGCAAAAATGACAACGCCATCATTTTTAGCCCGAATCACCCAACCGGTCGCGCCAGAAACCACGGACTCCACCCCGGTGGCGATTACTGGCGTTTGGGGTTTAACAATCGGCACGGCTTGATTTTGCATATTAGAGGCCATGAGGGCTCGTACCCCGTCATCGTGTTGCAAAAAGGGAATTAAAGCCGCCGCCGCCCCCACCACTTGCCGAGGAGCAACGTCTATTAAATCCGCTTCTTTGGTTTCCACCTCGGTAAAATCGCCTCGGAAGCGAACGGGAACACGAGCGTCCGTTAAATAGCCTTTTTCATTAATGTTTACTCCTGCGTGAGTAATTTTATAATCTCTTTCGTCATCCGCCGCCAAGTAAATAATCTCTTCGGAAATTTGCACCCTGTTTCCGTTCTTTTTCAATTTACGGTAAGGCGCTAAAATAAAACCAAACTCATCCACTTTGGCGTATAAACTCATAAAAGTCACCAAACCAATATTAGGGCCTTCGGGAGATTGCACCGGGCAAATCCGGCTATACTGGGAGGAGTTAATGTCTCGAATAGAAAAACTGGCCCGGTCGCGGGCAATGCCCCCCACCCCCATAACGGTAACTTTGCGCAAAGTGCTAACTTCAGATAAAGGATTAGTTTGGTCAAGAATAGCTGATAATTGGGAAGTGCGGAAAAATTCGTTGACGGCCGAAATTATAGGCCGGGCGTTGACCACTTGATTGGGCATCACTTTGGTTTTCGGATCAAGTAAACTCATTCGTTCTTTGATTGCCCTCTCCAACCGTAACAGTCCGTCGCGAAAAGCAATGTTGCCTACCAACTCGCCAACAGAACGAAGGCGGCGGTTACCCAAATTGTCAATATCATCCGTGTAAGTTTGAGGGTCTCCTTTCTGCAAACGAAGAAGGTACTTGACCGTAGCCAAAATGTCCCCGCGAGTAATGACCTGATTTTCCGGTAAGTTGGGAATATCTAATCCTAACCGTTTGTTAATTTTGTGCCGGCCCACCTTGCCTAAATTGTACCGGCGCGGTTGGAAAAATAAGGAAGAAATATAATCCAGGGCTGTTTCTAAAACCACCGGTTCTCCGGGCCGCATTTTTTTGTAAATTTCCAGGGCGCCCTCTGCCGATCCACGGGTCGGGTCCTTTTTAAAAGTAGCCTCTAAAAATTCGCTACTTCCCAAAGCTTTTTCAATTTCTTCGTTGGACCCAAGACCTATGGCTCGCAAAAAAGTGGTGATAGGAAATTTCCGGCGTCGATCAATACGCACCGAAACCACATTGGCGCGGTTAATGTTAAATTCTAACCACGAACCGCGCAGGGGGCGAATTTCCGCAAAATACAAAATCCGGCCGGTTACCGGATCCACATCTCCTAAAAAATAGACGCCAGCAGAACGCACCAGCTGGTGGATAACCACTCTTTCAATGCCATTAATAATAAAGGTTCCGGCCGGCGTCATTACCGGCACTTCGCCAAAAAAGACTTCCTGGGTAGTAGTTTCCCCTGTTTTCTTGTTAAGCAAAGTGGCTTGAACGCGAATAGGGCAATCAAGAGTCACCCCTTTAACCAAGGCCGTGGCAATATCATATTTTGGCGTCCCAAAAGAATATTTTCCCAAGGTCAACTCCCAATTTTTGCCGGTAAAATCAGAAATGGGGTTTATTTCCGAGATAAGGTTCCCTATGCCTTCATTTAAAAATTTTTGATAAGATTCCTTGTGAATAGAGATAAAATCCAGATCAGGAAAACGGGGATAGTTTTTCCCCCAATTAAGCCGCGGCTGACTTTTGCTGGTAGTATCAGTCTTTTTAGCCATTTAAGATTTAGTGACCGAACAAAGTCCCCCTTGGGGACCACAAAAACGAGCGAATCTACAATATATTCGCCTAAAAAACTTTATTCAATTGGGGCCATTTTACCATACCCCCAAACTTTTGCAAGAGGGAATTTACCTCACAGATACTTCGCCACATTGGCGTTGTGTTCTTGAAGATTTTTGGCAAAATGGGCCAGGCCAGAAGAATCATGCATGTAATATAAATAGCCAGTTTTGGCGGGGTTAACCGCCGCTTCAATAGCCGCCAGACCCGGATTGCAAATGGGCGTTGGGGGCAAACCGGCGTTAAGGTAAGTATTGTATGGGGATTTAACTTTTAAGTCTTCTAAGGTTAATTCTTTTTTCCACCAATTTTCGGATTTTCCTAAAGCATATTGCACCGTCGCGTCCACATCTAGTTTCATTCCAATTTCCAGCCGGTTATAAATTACGCTGGCAATTTGCGATCGGTCAGTGGCCGTTTTGGCTTCTCGTTCTACTAATGAAGCCACAATTAATTGGTCTCTGGTTATGGGAAAACTAACTTTTGTAACATAATTGCTCGTCATTAAAATAACTATTTGATCAACCGTGCTCTCTTTAGGTACTAAATAAGTATCAGGAAACATCTTCCCTTCATCAGCCTCACACGGATCTCTAAAGTATCTCATCTTCTTATCTTGCTCAAAACCCCGCGAAAGCAGATACTCCTTTATCTCTTCGCATCGCCATCCTTCAGGAATGGTGATCCACACATCTTCTGTTCCTAAAATTAATTTTTGGGCAATTTCTTTAGCAGACAAAGATGGAGATAATTGGAAAGTCCCGGCCTGGGGAGAATTTTTGACAAACAACCGCTCCCACAAAAAAAAGGCAATTTGGTCACGAATCAGCCCCGCATTTTTTAAATTTTTAGAGATTTCCTTAACCCCATCGCCTTTTTTAACCACAAAAGTTACCGGTTTGTTATTAGAAGAATTAACTGGGGACAAGGAGACCGTCCACCAAACTGCAAAACCCACCACACAAGCCAAAACTACACTCAAACCTACTAAAATTCTCTTCATTTTTATCCGTGTTCATCCGTAACCAATCCGTGAAATCTATTTATACTATACTTCTTCAAATTTAGCCCTTCGGTATTTTCCATCCTCCATCACAAAAATCCGTTTGCATTTACAAATTATTTTGCTCCCTTCTTTTTTGGCTTTGGAAAGAGGCATCCCGCACCCCACGCATTTTCCTTGGGACAGTAACCACGCCTGAACCGGGGAAATTAAATTTTTAAACATGGCTACATACTATCTAAATATCTTTGTAAAATCAAGGCGGCGGCCACGGCGTGCTGTTTTTGTTTGTCTTTAACTTTAATCTTTCGCGCTTCCACCGAAGTTAAGGTTTCGTCAATTGTTTCTACCGGACATTTAGTCCACTGATGAAGTTTTTGGACAAACACCAAAGTTTTCTTAGCCATGTTTTTTTCCGAAATGCCTGCCACAATTTTTTCCGGTTTCAACCGCTCCGCTTCCTCAAAAATATTTTTAGTGGGGACAGTTTTTAGAGGTTCCGCTAAATTCCCTTCACTGGTAGCCAACCCGCAATTTTTCAAGCCATAATCAATTCCTAAAATCATAAATTTAACTCCTCACCAATTTAGCCTTAATAATCCCTCTTTTCCACAAAGTCCCCGGGGGGACGCAGGTAATTAGAGTGATATAAGAGGTGTCAAACCGTTGTTCTAAAACGGAAATATCATCAGCCTCTACCACTTTTTTATCTAACACTTGGTAATGATAATTAACTCCGTCATAATCTACAAAAATATCATCCCCCTCTTTTAAATCCATCAAAAAAGTAAAAATGCCGGAATAATTTTTGGGCGAGGCCAATTGGGGTAGTTCTGAATGACCAAAAACAATATTATTACCATAAGACCCGGGCAGGGCTGACGAGGGCCACGCCACCAAACTTTTTTTTAAATCTCCTCCTACTTCTACGATGGCGTTATCAATTTCCAGTTTGGGGATAGATAAAGAATAGGTTTTTAAGGGGGAAACAGTTTGCGCGCCTAAAATTTTCCCGCCGGAAAACCAGCCTGCGGGATCATACGAATCATCATTGGCTCGCACCAGCGGCCCAAAAGTTGAGGCCAACGGAGAAATAATTCGCGTGTTAACTTGAGGCATGACAAAAAAATACCAACTAACCACCGGCCAGGCGGCAAAAAAAAGTAAAGAAATTCCACCAACCAACAACAGCCAAGAAGCAAATCTAGTGATGATTTTAGGTTTTTTAGGAGAAGTTACCCGAAATTTACCTTTGACATAAACATCCATAAATTAATCACTTACAATCTCCACACTGATATTTTGTAATTTTGCCGGCAAAAACTTTTCCACCCAAAATTGAAATAGTTTTGGTTTGGCGGTTATTTCCAAACTAGAAACCCCTGTTTGGCCGCGGATCGTTTCTTGAACCTTAGAGGTGCTTTGACCAGCAATCTCTTTAATTATTTTCTCGGGGTCCAATTTTGGTAAAGTCACCCCATTTAAGGAAACGGTTAAAACCACTTCTCCGGCCTTATTTAACTTTGCGGTCTTTATTTCCGGAACAGAATTTATTTCATCAAGATAGTAACCGGCGGGAATGTCTTGGGGGAAGCGAGCAATAAATTCTTTGAGCAAGTCAGCTTGAGAAACCGTTACTCCTTTGTATTCCACGGTTATGTCTAGGCTAATATTATCTCCTTCTGCCCCAATTTCTTTAGAAAAATTTTTCTTGGAAATAGTGGCCGTAATGGCATTAGGGAGCAATTTTTGACCGGCGGGTAACTTGGCATTTAAACTCTCTTGCGCCTTTAGGGCTAGCTCGGCAGACAAAGTGGCCAACAACCGATCTTGATCCGCTTTGGTTACGACCGTAGCTTCGTGAGAGTTGCCGCCAGTCAAGGTAGCTTCGTTTTTAGCCAAATATAAGGAGGAACCCCCCAACGAAAACTTGGTGTTGGGAGCTAAATTATATTTATCCCCAATATCCATTGCGGTGATTTTGCTGGTAGCTGTAGCCGGAGACAAAAAGTCACTGGCCGAGGCAATAGAGACATCTTGGTTTAAAGTGAATTTAAGCCCGTCGGGGGAAGCCAAGATTGTCCCGGCCGGAAAGTTTCTGGCCGCCCCAGCGCCGTAAACGGTTACCGTCCCGGAAGCCTTGTCTCCCACCAATTTTCGTCCTGTCACTACCCCTCTTTTTGTTCCCAACTCTTGGGTTTCTACTGTTTGACCGGAAATAGTCGCGGTTAATTCCCGAGTAAAAGTTTTAGGAGTTACATGAATAATAATTTTGGCTTTGGGCAAAAAGTACAGTCCTGCCATTATTAAACCCAAAACCCCCAACATCCCCAACACCCCCCAAAGACCCCCTTTTGGTTTTCCTTCCCCCGTTATCTTGGGCAACCTAAGGAACTTAAGAGACTTGAGTTTTTCCCAAATTTTAGAAAAATCCACTACCGGAATTTTAATTTTTGGCTTAAAAATCTCGGCGGCGACCGGTTCTGCTGACACCATTTCTTGTAAACCCCCAAAACTTTCTTTTTGTTCAACTGGCGCCGTAATGGTAGTTTTTTCTTCCCCAAAAACAAACCCTGCCTCCGTCGCGCTCACCTCTTCCACCTCCGGTTTTTCTTTTGTTTCGTCATTACTTTCATTATTGGAGGTTGGTTCTTGGACGTTGGATGTTTCAATCTTGCCTCCCATTTGCGTTCCCGTGGCCGCCGCCACCGCTTTAACCACGGTTTCTCCGGAAACAATTTCCACCTTGGGAAAATGCAAGAAGGGTAAATTTTTTGTCCACGGATGAGCCATAATTTTTTCCTCACTAGATTTTAATTCTGGCCCGTCAAAAAGAATAATTCTGGCCGGTAAAACTTCCACTTGGGAAAAGTTTTTTAGAGCTTTTTCTAAACTACTCGCTAAATCAAATTTTCCTTTATCTTCTTTCTCTAAAGCGACCGTCCCTAAATTTTTCCCCGCTTGAGATAAACTTACCCATCCGCCGTTACCTTCAAGGCTAACAAGAATTGCGGTTAGAGGCGCCCCCTCCACCTCACTTAAATAATTTTCTACGGCGTCAGACAACAAAACATACCCCATCGGCCGCAAATCTAGTTCTTGGCATAAAGATTTTAGAAGCTGCCGCTTTTCTTCTACAACCTTACCCCCATCTACCCAATCAGGATTAACTCCAAAAATAGTTTTGGCCATGGGCAATTCTTTTATGCCTAGTGCTTGAGAAACGGCCGCATCTGCCGCCACTAAAACTCCAGAGAAATCATTTTTACTAATTTTTTCACCAGAAACCGTCCCAATGGTTACTTGGCCGGCAATGACACTCCAAAGAGTAGCTAAAACTTCACTTTGGGAAATTTTGACCGCCAAATACTGGTCGGCAACGGGATTTTCCTTGCTTTTTACCACGCGCGAAAAAACAGATTTAAAATCCATTAGCATCAGCCTAACACAAATGGTAAAATTCTTCAAAGTGGCTACTCACATTACTCAATCACCGGCCTGGGCCAAATTTCGGTTGACCACCCCGAACGTTAAAAAAGTGGTTAATTTTAATGGTGTTCAAATATATTTTCACCGCGTTCCCCTGGCTCCATTTACCGTAGCCTACATCCCCCGAGCAGACATTAAAATTACTGGTGACCTTAAAAGGCTTTGCCAAAAAGAAAAAGCCATTTATCTGAAAATAGAGCCGCTCTCCCCATTTGACCAATTTGACAAATTTGTCCAATCCCGCTCCATTCTTCCCCGCCACACTATTTATGTAGATTTGACTAAATCCGAAGATGATCTGTTAAATGATATGCACGAAAAAACTCGTTACAATATTCGTCTCGCCGAAAAAAAAGGTGTCATGATTAAAGAAAATGAAGACATTGAAGGTTTCATCAAATTACTAACCAGAACCGAAAGCCGCCAAGGTTTTTACTCCCACTACCCAAATTACTACCGCAAACTCTGGGAAATTTTAAAACCGGAAAAAATGGTTTATCTTCTCTCCGCTTATTTACCCCACGAAGCCTTGCTTGCCCCGCGAAGCTTTTGCAAAGTGGGGGCGAGGTGGGGCCCCATTGCCGCCATCATGCTATTTAAATATCAAGATGTTTTGTACTATCCTTACGGCGGATCCGACCCCAATTTCAAAGAATACCAAGCCCCCAGCCTTCTTCATTGGGAAGCCATGAAACTGGGTAAAGAATTGGGTTGCAAGGTTTATGATTTGTGGGGCACTTACAAAAATTCTAAAGACGAGAGTGATCCATGGTTTGGCATTTACCGTTTTAAGTCTGGCTTTGGCGGAACAGAAATTGATTTTCCCCCATCATTTGATGTCCCCTTATCCCCCTTATATCTCCTTTTTAAGTTTACAGATAATTTGCGGTGGTTATTTTTAAAAAAGTTTAGGTAATTTTTAATTTTTAATTTTTAATTTGAAATCAATTTCAAATTTTAAATTTTAAATTTCAAATTTTTGTGTGGATCTGCATCAATCCCCAGCTTACGCCAAATATATGGCCTCTCTCGGTTGGAAGATCGAAAGAGTTCAAGGGGTCAATGTTTTTATTAAAAAACTTTTCTTTTTTTATCTAATAAAAATCCAAAGATATTCTAAAAAATTAGATTTAACTTTTTTAAAAAGATACTGGCCAATTCTCGTTTTAAAACTAGAACCTAGAACCCAGAACCTCGTCACTTCTGATCTAAAGAAGGACTCGTCGAACTTGCTCCCCACCAAAACTATTATTGTGGACTTAAAAAATCTAAACCTAGAGAAAGATGTTCGTTACGAAATACGCAAAGCCGTAAAATCTGGGTTGATCGTTTCCCAACAATGCAGCAATGAAGCAATTGAGCAATTTATAAAGTCTTGGCACCAACACGCCCACGATCGCGGCTTTTGGGTCCCGTTTCATAAAGAAATCAGAAACTTAGTTCAAAATTTTGGCCAAAATTGCCAAATTTTTATTACATACTATCTTGACGATCGTCATGGTAGTATGTTCAAACCCTTGGCTGGAGCCTTGGTAACAACTGCCGGAGACACCACCAATTATATGTACGCTTTCTCGACCAAGGAAGGGCGCAGAGTTTCTGCCCCGTATTTGGTTTTGGCCAAAATTATTGAAGATTGTCAAAAAAGGAAAATTCGTTATCTGGATTTACAGGGCATTTATGACGAGCGGTTTCCCAACAATAACAAAAAATGGCAAGGTTTTTCGGCATTTAAAAAACAATGGGGTGGAAAAGTGATAGAATATCCTGGAAGTTATGTAAAATACTTCTAAGCTGATGAAAATCCAGATTTTCCCTACCAGAAAAGCGCTTATAACAACAGTCATTCAAACCAGTCTTCTAATTCTCTCTGTTTTTTCCGTTTTCTTAGGAGCCGCCCTTTTTCTACTCATCCCATTTTTAATAATGGGAGCGGCTATGGGAGGACCCTATTCTCAAAAAGGCAACATCACACCAATCGATGCTTACCCACTATTGGCAGTGATTTTAGGGGTAACATCAATCCTATGCTTGGCCGCATTTGTAATCATAACAATAAAAAGGGTGTGGAAATTGTAAACTTATATCCCGGAAGTTATTCCAAAAACCCGCATCTTTGTAATGTCATTTAATTATGAAACAATTTTCGAAACTTTGGACTTTTTTTACATTTGGGATAACACCTTACCCGCACAATATTTCAAACTCACACTTTTCGCAATGTTTGGAACCGGAACAGGCAAAATCTGATTTCTGAATTTCTTCGCGAATAGCCAATAATTCTTTTTTGGCATTTTCTAATTGCTCTTTGGTGCGCGTTGTGGAAATTTTCGTTTGGTTGTCAAAAAAATAAAAAGAAAGTTTTACTTTATCAATTGATTTTTGTAAAACCTCTGTCGCGGCTAGCGCGTAAATAGTCATTTGCAAATCCAGATCAATGTCTTTTTGGCTGGGAACATTAGCCCCGGTTTTATAATCAATAATTTCTATTTCTCCATTTGGCAATTCGTCAACCCGATCCAATTTGCCTCCAATCTTCAACACTCCCTCGTCATCCTGGAAGGAGTGAAGCGACTGATAGGATCTCTTTTGAGATTCTATCGGCTCGCCCTTCGGGCGGCCTCCAGAATGACCGGAGATTTTAAAAGTGAACGGCATTTCTAAATAAATTGGTTTAGCTTTTTGGTGTAAACCCGTTTTTAAATACTCTTGCAAAAACTTTTGGGCTTTTTCCAAACTTTCCTGTTCGTGTTTTTTACTGGTGTAACCTTCAATGATCCAATTATTTTTTAAAGCGGCAAAAATTTCTGTTTTTGTCAAGTAAAATTCATTAAGAGCCGCGTGGATGGAACTGCCAAAAGACAGTGGGGCGGTGGTGGGGGTGGGAATTCTTAAAATGTAGCGGAGTTTATAATGCAATGGACAATCTTTGAAAGCCTGAATAGCCGAGTAAGACAAATAGTCCACTTTGCATAATTCATAATTCATAATTCTTAATTCTTCCCTTTGTTTCTTCCATTCAAACAGGGGAATTTGTTTTTGATTATTCGCTGTCATCCTATCATCCTGTTTTCCTATTGCCTCCAAAACAAACGGCGAAATTTTCCGTTCCCTCTTCCCTTCCCCATAAAAACTAGCGGCGCTAAAAAAAAGTTTTTCTTTCGCCCGCGTCATCCCCACATAAAAAAGCCGCCGTTCTTCTTCTAAATGGTAATCCCCAACCGGTAAAGTTTCTTTAATCAATTTATCCGGAATGGGAATTTGCTCTTTTCTTTCGTAGGTGGGAAACCGACCCTCAACCAGATTAACCAAAAATACAATCGGAAACTCTAATCCTTTGGCTGAATGCAAGGTCAAAATGTTAACGGCGTTGGTTTGGCCCCAGTCGGTCTCGGCGGCTAGCGGTGATTCTCCCAAATCCATGGCCAAGTTTAAATATTCCACCAGATTAAAGACACTGGGTTCTTTAGAACCCATTTCAAAAGTTTTCACTTTATCAAAAAACTTGGCAATATTTTGCGCCCGTTTTTCCTCCCAATTAGTAATGTTTTTAAGTAATCCAGAATCTTCCAAAAAGTAAAACAAAATCTGCCCGCCGGTCTCTTTTTTAATTAGTTCCTGATGCCGGTGAACCATCTTTATAAATTGCTCAATTGTTAAATTGTTACATTGTTCAAGCTCTTCAAAGAGGGAAATATTCTTCCTTTTTGCCCGGTTTAACCACTCAATTAAGTCACGTTGTTTTATGCTAAATATGTCCATGGATAAGACTCTGTATAACGAAACCGTGTCCGTAAAATCCGTTAAAAATTTTAAGTAGGCAATTAAATCTTTCACTTCTGGTTGGTGGAACAATCTTCCGAGGCCGAGGAACTGATAAGGAATTCTCGCCCGTTCCAGCGCCCGCACAAATGGCTCACTGTGATTATTCGCCCTGACAAGTATTGCGAAGTCTCTCCAGTCGTATTTATTTATTGGGTTACTGTGTAACTGATTTATTTTTGTTACTACACCTTCTGCCTCTTGTTCTACTCTCTCGGTGCGGATTAACTCTATCTTCTCCCCATCTTTCACTTGCGAAACAAGATTTTTATTTATCCCCAATTTCGCTTCTAACGTGTCCGGGTCGTTATGTTTTATTAATTTATAAGCGGCGTCAAGAATTGTTTGGGTGGACCGGTAATTTTTAGTCAGAAGAATTTGCTTAGCCTTGGGATAATCTTTCATGAAGGTAAGAATGTTACTTATAGCCGCGCCTCTGAACTTATAAATGCTCTGCGAATCATCTCCTACCACTGTTAGGTTAGAATCATCTGCCGCGAGTAATTTGACTAGTTGATATTGGGCATAATTGGTATCCTGAAATTCGTCAACTAAAATATATTTAAATTGTTTTTGGTACCGCGCTAAAACATTTTTCCGGGTCCGGAAAAGTTTCAAAGCATTAGTAATTAAATCCGCAAAATCCATCACTCCTTCAGCAACTTTTAGATCCTCATAAGTTTTGTATGCCTCTGCCAATTCTAAAAATTTATTCTTTTCTTCTTTGCATAATTCATAATTCATAATTCTTAATTCTTCTTGAGAGATAGGTTTCTTTGCAAATTCCAGGTATTGTGCCGCGCCAACATCCTCGTCTTTAATTCGTGAGAAATGTTGGATCATCCCGTCAATAAATTTATAAGGGTTCCCGTGAGGTCTAAAATGTTCCAGTTTAAATTTCCAAAAATTCTTTTTAACGAGGAGATAAGTTTCTGCTTCTGTCAATAATTTATAGTGGGGATTAAGTCCAATTTGTAACGCTTCACTTTTTAAAACCCGGTCGCAAAAAGAATGGAAAGTGTTAATCCACATCCCAAAAGTGCCGTAGGGCAAAGCTTGATCCACCCGCTCTTCCATTTCTTTGGCCGCTTTTTCCGTAAAAGTCAAAGCCAAAATTTCTTCCGGCTTAGCTAGTTTTTGTTCCAACAACCATTTAATTCTTTCGGTAATGACCAAGGTCTTTCCCGTCCCCGCCCCGGCCACTATTAACAGCGGCCCGCTTTGATGTTTTACTGCTTGCTGTTGCTCTTTATTTAATTCCATATATTCCATGTATTAAATTCCATAAAAATTTAAAATGGCCAATTTTCTCTTTTTCTCTTGTATCAATTAATCGATTAATCGATACAGTTTAGAAACTAATTATAGAAATTCCTTCTGTTTTTTTGTCGTATCTTTCATTCTAGCGGTTAAGGTAAGTTTGCCCACGGGAGACACTATTGAAGCTAGTGTTGTAGTCAGATCTTCCAGAAAATCTGTGGTTTTTTCGCCGGCAATAATTTTGTCTACGGCCCTTTTGTATCCAGCCCCAAAATAGCGAATTTGGCTACGAATCGCGTTAACAGTCCCAGTAGAAACCTTCACCGCCAGACTTATTTCCCGAGTGTTGAAACCCTTTTCTAACAAAACCGCAATGGCTAGCCGTTTGGCCAACATTACTTTCTCTGCCGGTGACAGAAATGACTCAAAAAACTCAAAAACCTCCTTGGGAGTTTTAAGATCAACAAAACACTGCCAAAAAACTTCAAACATCCTTTCCTCTAATTCTTTCTTTAATGGTCTTCTCGAAATTCTCGTCATATTTTTTATCCCCCTCTTATTGTCATCTTTTTGTTACTATTTGCACCCGTATTTATACTACCACAATTTGCCTATTGTTTCGATTAATCGATTAATCGAAACACACTCAACTAAAGAATATATCTAAGAAATCGTGCTATACTTCTTTTTGTGAGGCAGGCAATTGTACTTCCACTACTCTTTTTGGGGGTTGTGAATATTTTTTACTTATTGGTTTTTCTTCCTTGGTTTGCGCGCAAAAAGAAACTTAATCTCGGGCGTGAACCGTTTAGCCATCTTGGAAGTAGGGCTGATACCTCAAGGAGTTTTTCAAAAATATTATCAATGGCTCTAATATTGCAGTATCTTTTTTTTCTTGGTTTAATACAGGTTATTCCTGTGCCAATGGCCGCAGTTTTTGTCTTGACGGTAGCCGCCTTTTCAGGAATATTTCCCGCTTTCTTCTCTTCGAAGAATTCCTTTTGGGTCCATACTATTTTTGGGCTGACGGCAATTTTTGGAAGTTTTCTTGGAGGGTTGATTATTAATCTCCACTCTCCCGTCAAGTCAATTGGGCTAGTAGCAAATTTTATAATGTTAATTGGGTTTATTTACTCATACTATAAAAAATTTATTGACAGAACGGCTCGGGATTTTAATTGCGTGGGAGAATTAATCATTTTTTCCGGAATTTCTTTGTGGAATTTAATTTACTTTCTCTATGCTATCTCCAAATTGTTATATGGGTAAAATTATCCCTGGTTGGCTATCAAAGAGAGAAGAAAAATTGTTGGCCTATTTTGCGGCAAAAACCCCAGGCTTGATCGTGGAAATCGGTAGTTATCAAGGAAAATCTACCGTGGCGATGGCCAGAGTAACAAAAAATAAAATTTACGCCATTGACCCCCACTATTTAAAATCCTATAAAAAATTTTTGGCCAACACCAAAAAATATAAAAATATTATCCCGATTAAAAAAACTTCCGAAAAAGCGAATATTAATTGGAAATTGCCCATTGCTTTATTGCACATTGACGGCAATCACGAATATGAGTTTGTAAAACAGGATATAAAACTGTGGTTAAAACATTTAGAAAATA
>Ga0233421_10000380_pt1 | contig 19311 bp, 11 predicted proteins | sample Watercolumn_Mata_3_FD_182725 | JGI IMG/M metagenome (GOLD analysis project Ga0233421, IMG submission 182725) | Freshwater microbial communities from Lake Matano, South Sulawesi, Indonesia - Watercolumn_Matano_2014_107_MG | ecosystem: Environmental > Aquatic > Freshwater > Lake | place... | reverse complement strand
CAACTAAAACGTGGATTTGCTGAGTTTGAATTCCAGGGCCCAACTGTGCAAGGAATTGCAACCATTACCGCTCAAGTTGAACAGGCAAAGAGCACTGCATCTATAACAATCGATATGCCACTCGAACCGTTAACACTCGTTGGGCTTGTCGATGCATCTGCCTATTCGATGAAAGCGTCGGGTGATTTGAATAGACTCTCTAATGAAACTTCATTCCGAAATGGTTTATCGGCTGATGGGCGCGTCGCAGCGTATGCACGGGGAACCATTGGAGGCGATTATTTGATTACAGCTTCCTATGATTCAGATCGTCGCAATCGAAATCGGCTCTTCCGCGATTTGGATCCAAATTTCTTGTATTCGATTTATGGCGACAATAGCTTGCTCACCTATGATGTACAGACACAAAGTCCACTCTTTGCAAAGGTTGAAAAAGACCGTAGTTATTTATTGCTCGGTGATTTCAATAGTGAGCTATCATCGCAGGAATTCACAAAGTACGATCGGTCACTTGCTGGTGTCAAAGGCGAACATCGTACTGATAAATGGAATATTAGAGGTTTTGGCTCCCTTACAAACCATCAGGTTGTCCATAAAGAAATTCGTGGTGAAGGATTGTCTGGATTTTATAACCTCGGTTATTCTCAGATTACTCCAGGTTCAGAACAAGTACGTATCGAAACACGTGATAAATACCATTCAGAAGTAGTTATTAATCGTGAAGAGAAGACAAGATATCGAGATTATGATATTGATTATGACCAGGGAACCATCTTCTTCAAACAACCGGTTTCTGCGTTTGATCAATTCGGGAATTCTGTGTGGATTGTCGTAACCTATGAAGCCATTACTGATAATGCGTCAACGTATATAGCCGGAGCAACAGTTGAGCGTCAAATAACTGATAACCTGTCAGTAAATTTAACAGGCATTACAGAAGAGCAATCACCTAAGAACTACAATCTCTTTGGTGCGAGCACAAAATATCAACTAGGCAATAATGCAAATATCTCTGGTGAAATTGCTCATTCTTCTGATTTTGCTCGGAATCCGAACGAAAAGAGTTCTGGAAATGCCTATAAGATGGAAGTATCGGGAACACCGATTGCAAACTTGATGCTGCGTGGATATTATCGACGAATGGAAGAAGGATTCTTTAATATTCGTGAATCAGGTGGTCGTAAGGAACGTGGATCAATTCGCTATGGAGCAAGTGGTGGATATCTGTTAGGCACAGCAACGAAGTTGAATTCGGAATATTATGAGACACTACAGGAAACAGGTCAAGGCCAGTCAAAATTAACATCTCTTACGACTACAGTTGATCATCAGTTTACTAAACAACTTACAGGTCAATTGAGGATAGAAGATTTAGGATTTACCGCTCCTGATACATTAGTTGGTGCAAGTACCCGTCACTCGACACTTGCAATTCTTGGTGCATCCTACGCGATTGGAGATCGTGCAAAAGTCACCGCACAACATGAACGGAATCTTGGAAGTTCTCAAGACGCAACACGTCCGAATGCAACAGCACTTGCTACAAGTATCAAGGTTATGGAGAATACGATATTTACTGGTGAAGAACGATTCTATGAGGGTGGCGGAAATCTTGCTACGCTCGGTTTGACTTCTACGGTAACTGAAGGAACTCAGGTTTATAGTAAATATGAAATAGGAAATTCAGTCGCAGGTCGAAGGAATATGATTAGCATTGGTATTCGAAATACTGTGAAATTACCTTATGACCTTACTGCAAATCTTGGTTACGAGCGTGCAAAGGATCTCTCGCAACGCGTCGATCAAACAGCAACTGATGATCATACAGCATATTCTGCCGGTCTAGAATATTTACCGAAAGATCCAGTTAAAGCGAGCGCCAAATTCGAATATGGTGATGGAAAAGTTGCCAAGAAGACGAATGTATATCTTGCCGGTGATTATCGATTCCAGCGCGATTTCAGTTTCATTCTGAAGTACAATCGATCTAATGAGAATTCGGTCACAAATAGCGGCTATCGTAATATGTCTCATTTGATTCTTGGAATGGCCTATCGTCCAACAGAATCGAACCTGTTCAATGCAATTGGAAAGTTCGAAGTGAAAGGCGATAAGAACCATTATCTTGCCCCATTCATCGATTATGGTGCAGTGATTGGCTCGGTTCATACCTATCTCGAACCTATTCACCGCTTTGAATTGGGAATAAAATTAGCTTATAAGGTGTCGTCGGAAGAATCCGAGCAATTTTCATATTCAACACATACAAGTTTTTACCTCTTGCGTGGTTCATACGACATTACAGAAAAACTCGATGCTAGCGTTGAATATCGTGCACTTGTTCAAGCAGAAGCTAAGGATATTCTATCCGGTTATAGCATTGATGCAGGGTATGCAGTAATGGAGAATTTAAAATTGGTCGTCGGTTATAATTTTAAAGGTTATAAAGACCGTGATCTCGTAGAAAATAATGTTTGGTCTGCTGGACCGTTCGTGAAGTTCAGTTACAAGTTTGGTGAAGAGCTGTTTGGGAAATAATCAATTGGGGGATATGTATATGAGATTGAATAATATATTCAATCACTTTATTTATGATTCTGAAGTTTAGTTATTCTAATGTTTATTGATAAAAAACTGATAGCATTTTCAATATGGCATTCTTACATTCAAATGTTGTGGAACGATTTTGGGGAATTCTTAAAGTGACACAATTTTCGGAGGTGAGTAGTGAGTAACAATTCAAAAACAAAAGCAGAATTGATTCAAGAAATTACCGACCTGCAACACCAACTTGCTGAGCTTGAAGCTGGAGAAAACGTAAGTATTACATCTAATTCGATGGGAGTAAATTCAAGCAAGCAGGACCAATCGCAAGCTGAATTGGAGAGCGACGAAAAGCGGTTTAAAACTTTTTCCGAGGCATCATTCGAAGGAATAGAAATATCTGATAAGGATATGATTATTGATTGTAATACACAATTATGTTCTTTGCTTGGATATGAGCGGTCCGAATTACTCGGAAAATCGATATTAACTGGAGTTGCACCTCAATCACGTGAACTTGTTCATAGTGCTATTTGTTCGGGAAAAGATGAGCCTTGTGAATTTGTTGCGTGTCGTAAGGATGGAACACAGTTTCCTGCAATAGTTCAAGGTAGAAATCTAAGTACCGAGCCAAGAAACCTGAGAGTAAGCGCGATAAGAGATATTACCGATCAGAAGCGTACAGAGGAAAGTCTAAATGATAAACGTAATCTACTTCAAACACTTATTGATAGTATTCCCGATCTTATACACTATAAAGATACGGAGGGACGTTACATCTTAAATAATCGTGCACATTTACGTTCCATAGGTGTACAATCACAAAACGATGTGTTTGGTAAAACAGCATATGATTATTATCCACCACAAATTGTTCAACAATTCCACAAGTTTGAAAAGCAATTGATTCAAACAGGTGAACCAATCCTTCACCAGGAAGAGTCGATTTGTCATCATCCGTCTGGAGATCCAAGATGGTATTTAACCAATCGTGTTCCTATTAAAGATCACGAGGGTAGAGTAACCAGTTATCTGGTTATCAGTACGGATATTACAGAGGGAAAACGATTTCAAGAAGAACTTCAGGAAGAACGGAATTTGCTTCGCATACTGATCGATCATTTACCCGATTATATATATGTGAAAGATAGAAAGGGTCGATTTGTTATAGCGAATGCAGCAGTCGCGCAGCAATTAGGTTATGACAGCGAAGATGAGCTATTAGGAAAAACGGATTTTGATTTGTATCCGAATGCACTTGCAATACAATTGTATAATATGGAACAAGATATTATCCGATCAGGTGAAGGAATCTATGATGTAGAAAACTCTGTCAACGATGCAAGTAAAGAGAAAAAAGAAAGGTGGGTATCCACAACAAAAATTCCTTTCAAGGATGCACAAGGAACAATAATCGGGATAATCGCTATCGGCCGCGATCTTACTGAACGAAAACATATGGAAGAAACCTTGCGTGAAACAGCCGATAAGTTTCGCTTTGTATTCGAACATGCCTATGATGGCTTAAGCATATTCGAAGAGGCAGCGGATCGTTCCCAGCGCCGACTCATTGATTGTAATGAACGTTATGCTGAAATGGCTGGAAGATCCCGGGATGAATTATTGAAATTAGGAATTACAAAGAACATAGCAACAACACTCAGCGAGGATCGTTACGACTCACTTCATCATGGTGTGGTATTCAGCGGTTCATATAGCTGGCTGCGGCCGGATGGGAAAGATAATGTGATTGAGTATACTGCTGCACCTATAGAAATGGAGAATAAGATTATTACAATCGGTATCGATCGCGATGTAACTGAACGCAAACGCGTGGAAGCTGAAAGAGAACGGCTTATTTCCGATCTTCAGAAAGCATTGACTGATATCAAAACGTTAAGCGGATTAGTTCCAATATGCTCAAACTGCAAAAAGATCCGAGACGATAAAGGTTACTGGACACAGGTAGAAGCATACATCCAAAAAAGATCGAATGCACAATTTAGCCATGGTGTATGCCCAGAATGCATGGCGAAACATTATCCTTATGTTGATCAGAACCAACAAGTGGGAAAAGGAAATTGAATTTGAGCGACCAAGAAAAATTTTATCAACATCTACTCAGCGAAATTGATGAATTGAAGAAAAAGGTGACTCTTCTGGAAGTGGAAAATACCGAATATCGGAAATCATCGGAATCATATGCGGTTTCCGCTGAAAAGTATAGATTAATGTTTGAAAATATCCAGGATGGAGTCAGTGTTTACGAGGAATTCGAAGATCCAAAGGATCCTGATAATCGAAAACTAATTGAATGTAATGCTCGATATGCTGAAATGTCGGGGCGGAGCAGGGAAGAACTTCTGCGCATTGGACGAACAAGCCAACTTCAAAAGCCACTGACACCGCACGATTTCCCATCAATTGTTCAGGGAATTGCATTCCGTGGGATGTTTAGCTGGATACGACCAGATGGTAAGGAAAATGTGAACGAATATACTGCCGTACCGATAATGATGCATGGAAAGAAATTCACAATTGGTATCGACCGTGATATCACCGTCCGAATAAACATGGAAAAAGAATTACAACAAGCAAGAGCGGAATTGGAGCTTCGTGTCGAGAACCGTACAAAAGAACTTCTTCAAACAAATGAAAAATTAAAGAAGATTGTCGAAGAACATCAAAAAATTGAAGAAGCACTCAAGCACGAAAAAGTACTACTTGATGCATTAATGGATACCATCCCTGATAGCATTTATTTCAAAGATAAAGAGTGCCGGCTTTTACGCGTTAACCGCAAGGAAATGGTTGATTTAAAAATAGATGACATGGATCAGATAACTGGAAAGACAGATATCGACCTATTTGGGGAAGAATTTGGACAGAAGACACTTTTAGATGATAAAAAGCTCATTGAATCTGGAAAATCTATTATCGGATTAATCGAGAGCAGACATTTACCAAATGGGCGAATTAATTGGACATTAACGACAAAAGTACCATTACGCGATCTAAATGGTGCTGTTGTAGGATTAGTTGGTATAACACGGGAAATAAATGAACTGATGCAAGCCCAAATGGAACGCGATAGAGTAATTGCAGAATTACAAGAAGCTTTAGCAGAAATTAAAACTTTAAGTGGTTTGGTGCCTATATGTGCAAGTTGCAAGAAGGTGCGAGACGATAAAGGATATTGGACACAAGTGGAATCCTATATACAGGAACGCTCAAAAGCTCAATTTAGTCATGGGATTTGTCCCGATTGTATGATCAAGTTGTACCCTGATTTTAAATCCAAAGCGATATCTGGCCAATAGTAGTTGTCACAAAAAAACCATCCCTATACGGTTTAGTCACCTTCCAAAGGACTTGCCTATGGCGAGGAGTTATATTCCATCTTCACCATTCGTCTCGATACAATCCTAACTCCGTTCGGATTACTCGACGAGCTTAGGAATGTATACGGTCTTCGAGTGACGCCGACTTGTCCTGAGTCTATCGAAGGGAGGCGTCGTATCGAGAAGACAGTGTTCATAAAAGTAGAGAGAGAATTGTGTTTTCAACTTCCACGCTAGGAGAGAGTTCCACTCCCGACCAGTTATTCCAAACACTCAGCAGTGTGAATGTATAGTTTAACCTTTAAAATATTTTTCTAATTACTCGTATTATCATTATCAACTGTTTATTCTGTTTGGGAGAATATCTCCCTCACAGCGTGAAAAAGTAAAATGTCGGACATCTCTCTCTGTCTTCGCATTGGTGGATGTCTGACATTTGCATTCCGAATTTATCCTTTGCTTAAGTAAGTTGAACCTCATCCACGCTGGGAAGGAATTCCACTCCCGATTATTGTAGAACTTTCTATTACTTTTTTCGTATTAGATATTATTAAATAACAAAGAGAAGATAAAATGAACCAAGTCGTACAGCTCCTGAAGGAAAATTTACTTCAAAGAATGCAAAATATCTCAGAGTTTCTCAAAAGAGCTTCAAAATCTGCTGTATCAACTCGAATGGGACCCCATGAGAGAAATGAAGTCGATAATCAACTGCATACTTTCGATCAGCTTATCCGAAAAGCAGAAGACGAAACGCTTGGTCAATGTGATATTTGCCATCAACCAGTTGATACATCTCGATTAGAGATGGATTATAATGCCTGTGTTTGTCTTGAACATTTATCAGGTGAAGAGCGAGCCAAACTTGAAAATGATCTTGAATTATCGCAAAAGGTTCAACAAGCACTTCTGCCGCACACCTTTTCTGATATTAAGGGATGGGAACTTGCAGCCTTTAGTCAACCGGCGAGAATTGTTGGAGGTGATTATTTTGATTTTCTACATTTTAAGGATGGGGCACACGCCATAGTCATCGCAGATGTGATGGGAAAAGGGATGCCGGCAAGCATGTTAATGTCAAATTTACAGGCATCACTCCGAATAATTATTCCTGAAAATTCCAATCCTGCCGAGGTTTTAAACAAGATCAACCATCTGTTTTGCCACAATATTCGATTAACCAAATTCGTTACAATATTCCTTGCGCAGTTTGATGAAACAACTCGCACCTTAACATATGGTAGCGCCGGACATAATCCACCATTATTACTTCGGTCAAATGGTTCTATCGAGTGGTTGTTACCAACAGGAGCAGCAATTGGATTGATAGAACAGCCGTCTTTTTATAGTAATTCTCTCACTTTGCAAAGAGGAGATCGGTTGCTCTTGTATACTGATGGAGTCGTCGAATCATTTAACCAGAAAGAAGAGTTATTCGGCGATGATCGGCTTGCAAGGTTTTTCAAGGAATCGGCTGATCTCACTCCGTCGCAGGTTATTGCTTCGTTGAGAGAAAATCTACAAACTTTTACACAAAAGAATACACCACTCGACGATACGACAATTATCGTACTATCATCAAATTAATTTCTGATCTCTTTTCTCTAGAAGCTATATTTGTTCCGACATAATATCGCGAATAGAACTGATCTGAATTATCATGTTGAGAATTTAAAATTTCGGTTGATTGGAGAGTGTAAGCACCAATTATTGAATTTGTATATCGCCGTACGAACTAAGTACGTCCGATTGCCTGTAAACAGTAATGTAGAGACGATAAATTGCAGGTGCTAAGTCCGATCCATCAACATAGTAAGAATATGTACCGGCGACAAACCGCCTTTGGGCTAAATTTTTTATCACTGTCGATGGTGTACTGTTCAACGTTAAAACGACAGAATCTGCCCCACTCAGAGAAAATTCGATTGTAAAAGATTTACTTGCCGGATTTGGATACGCTGGATATATCTTGGTACAACTTGGAATATCTACTCGTATAACGGAATCATTTCGTGCTCTGTCAGTGAGTAATAAACTTGCTATTTTTGGATTCGAGCTACAATTCATCATTGGTCGCCAATCATCCGGATCTATATTGCCAATTGGATCAGGCCCTGCTGAACTTGTCTCAGTAATTCCCTGGAATGGGATGGAAGTCTCAGTGGATTTCTCTTTACAAGAGAAAATGACTGCAAGACAAGGAATAATTAACACAATTAAAAAATTCTTTTTCACTTTAAATCCCTCCAAAGGTTTTAACCTGACACTTTTTGTTGCTTAAAAGACTTTGCAGCAGCTAGAATATCAATTATTTCTAGAACTCGCTTCGGATAACCAAATTCAGCTACATATAACATTGCGGAACCAAGTTCCTCAAGCGTACAAACAAATTTAGGAATTAAAATTTTCCACAAAGGAAACAAACTGCCGACCATACTGTAAATCAATTTAACATTCCTTTGGCTCTGCGATGGTTTCATGAGTCCCGGTCGAAAGGAAAAAACCGATTTAAATGGAATTTTAAAAAGATCATTTTCTGTCTTTCCTTTCACTCGCGCCCACATTAATCGACCTTGTTCAGTGCTATCTGTACCGGTACCGGATATGTAACAAAATGTCATTTCCGGATTGAGTTTCGCTAAAGTTGAGGCAGTCTGCATTGTCAAGTCGTACGTAATATGTTTGTAATTTTGTTCATTCATCCCTACAGAAGAAACGCCAAGACAAAAGAAACAGGTGTTATAGCCTGTAAGCTGTGCTTCTATCTTTGAGTAATTAAAGAAATCGGTATGTATAATCTCTTTTAATTTCTTATGTACTATACCACAGGAACGCCTTCCAATTACCAAAACAGAATCTACGTTTTCCTTTTTGAGTGTTTCAATTAGAATTCCTTCTCCAACCATTCCTGAAGCACCGAATATTATGACTTTCAATTTCATAAATATTCTACCTTCCTACAGGTATTCGACTCCTTTTCGATTGTAAGATAAGAAATAGTACAGAGATATTTGTAGAATGGCAAAGTTCTATACGTTATCGAAATCTATGATAAAAGAGACGATTGAAATTTGATTGGGATATTGACTAAAAAAGAGTAGTAATGCAAAACCTAAAAAATGTTCGAAACAATGGGCAATGATAGACGTAATATTTCTAAGATCATCCATTAATGTAATTCTTTTCATTCGCGCTGAATGCTTGTGTATATCCGCAATATTTTCCATATACTATAAAAGAAGCATTATGTGTTGACTCATCAAATCGGAGGATTATATGATCAGAGTGTCAGTTCGATATCTTGTAATACTTATTTGCATTTCATTAAATAGTCTCTTTTCACAGAATAAACTGGACGAAAAAAACCTCGAAGAGACGATGCGCAATCCATGGAAAGCCGACCGGTCAGTATTTCTCCAAGATTGGTTGGTGTTGGGTTCGTTTCCGATAAAGTCGATGGATGATATAGATATCGATTTTCTTTCAGATCATAAAGGTGAGGCGAATGTCCAACCAGTTGAAGGACAAACTGTATCTATTTCTGGCAATGAAATGAAATGGCTTTCGTTAAAATGCAGAGATGTTGCCGATTTACAGGGATTTTATCAGGATCAAAGGAACCAAGATGCCGTTGCATATGCTTATACAAAGATTATCAGGAAAGAACCAGGCAAAGTAACACTTATGCTTGCGAGTGATGATGCCATTAAGGTATGGTGTAATGGGAAAATGGTTCACCGGTTGCTGCAGCTTCGTGGGATTAATCTGGATGATGATAAAATTGAAGTGGATTTAAATGCTGGTGTTAATCATCTCTTGCTAAAAATTCACCAAGCAAAAGGAGGATGGGGATATGCAGTACGAATGCTGGACGATCCCAACCAATTTAATTTGTTAACCGGAAATATCGAATTTACACTTATCAAAATAAATCCTATTGACCAAACCATTTCAGTGATATCACAGGGTACTGTGGATCAAACACTGCTGAAGCAGACGATTCAGATGGAGGTCTACTCTTCAGGCGGAAAAACAATTTTGAAAAAGGAATTTAACTGCTCAGATCCGGTCGTGCTCTATTATAAGAACTGGCCGGATGGTGTAATAGAATTTAGATTCGTATTCAATGATATTCGTGGATTGAGAACGTATAAGTATGCATCCTGGTATAAGGGTGATATTCTCAAGGCGGCTCAAGAGCTAGTAAATTCTGCGCCATCAAAGGAAGTTAGAACACCGGATGGTTGCACTCACCGAATGCTTGCAGACATGATTTTGAATCGGTTGGAGAATAATTTACAGAATCTAGATTCAACAAAGTACCGATTATTGCATGCTCCTTTAATGGAATTTGCCGAATTCAAAGCCAAGAATCAGGTACGTGCCGGCGGATGTCTCCGTCTGGCTTATATCGACGATATAGATAACACGCCTCAATTTTGTAGAAGTTATTTGCCGCTTAATTACAATCCTAAAAAGAAATGGCCGCTCGTTGTCTATCTACATGGATATAATCAGGATAATCCGGAATACATCAATTGGTGGGGAAGTGATAAACGGCATGATCAATCGAGTGATAAGTACGACGTGATATTTATCGAACCCCATGGAAGAGGTAATACACAATACCTGGGAATCGGTGATCAGGATGTATTGAAATGTATCGAATTGGCAAAACAGAAATTCAACGTCGATGAAGATCGAATATATCTTATGGGATCTTCTATGGGTGGATTCGGAACCTGGAATGTTGCCACTCGACATCCGGAATTATTTGCAGCAATTTCTCCCATTTACGGTGGTGGTGATTATCATGTGTTCACACCAAGAGAAAAACTCGAAAAGATGAATAATTGGGAAATTTATCTGAGCGATAAATCAAGCTCAACAGCACAATTGGAAGCTTTGAATAACATGCCTATTCTTGTTTCTCATGGCGATCGGGATATGAGTGTCGATGTAAATCTTTCGCGGTATCTCGTCCGAATGCTGCAACGTTGGAATTACGATGTTCGTTATATTGAAGTTCCTGAGAAAGGCCATACAGAATTAGGATTGTGGGATCAGATTATTCCATGGTTTTTAGAACATAAGCGGAATATTGCTCCAAAACAGGTGCGAATAAGAGCTGCGGATTTGCAAAGTGCTTCTGCTCATTGGGTATCAGTAACTCAGAAGAGGAATCCGTTTGAATTTATGGTTGTTGATGCTGAAGTATTAAATGGAAATATTATTCGAATTGATTCGAAGAACATACTCGAAGTCGTTCTTTTTCCCGGAAATCAACTAATCGACTATTCAAAGCCAATTAAAGTTGTTTGGAACGGAAAAATTCTTCCTTTCAACAATGTGCAAAATCAGAAAATCGTTCTTAGGGAAGAAGAATATTCGCCTGCGCCAATCATAAAAACTCCGAAGATTGCCGGACCGATAATCGATTTCCAAAATACTCCTTACCTCATCGTTTTGGGAACTACATCGCAGAGTCCACAGATGATGAAAAATATTCAACAAAAGGCTGGCGTTATGATTTCCGATTGGAAATCAGCGCAGAAATTCGAACCTCGAGTGAAGAATGATGTTGAAGTAACTGAAGCAGATCTAAAAGCATATTCAATCCTTCTGTTCGGAGGTCCGGAAGATAATTCGATCACAAAACGCATTTTCGAGAAAATTCCATTTCAGGTAAATAAAAATGAGATAAGTGTTGATGGTAAAGTTTTTAAAGCTCAAGATGCGGTTCTCACTGCGATATATCCGAATCCCTATAATAATGAGCGTTATGTTGGACTAGTAGTTGCGACATCAAGCATTGGAATGAATTTCTTCGATTCGCATAGACGTGATCCATTCCAATTCGATTACGCTATCGTTGATAGCAGAATACCACTACATACGATTGGCGCAACGAATGATAAAATTCTAATTGCTTCTGGATTCTTCAATTACAATTGGAAGATAGATGATGCCTTACTGGTTACTGGCGATGAGAAATTACGAGCACAGTGTGCCTATTTCGTCATGAAGAACGATTCCATTATGGATATTATAAGCAATTCAACGCCAGCAATTGAGACGTTGAAGAAATATATCGGGACGTATCAGGTGGACAATGGACCACAGCTCATAGTATTCTTTGATAACGATATACTAAAAATAGCACAAGTATCTAATAGGGATTTCTCGCTTCCGTTGTTGGCTGTTTCAAATAATGAATTTTATTTGAAGGAATTGGATATTTCTGTTTCATTTAAACAGGATAGAACAACACAGAACTATTTTCTAGTCATACACGAAGGAGGCCAAGAGAATAGCTCAAAGAAAATTCAATAATTAGCTATGGTTTGTACTCAATCCCTAAGGGTACGTTCTATAGCTTTAATCCCCGGTGTGAGGTAGAACATCGGGGATTTTTATTATCTTGAGTCACTGCTGTCCAAGACGTTGTACTATACGTCATTTCTTTTGTCTTGACACAAAAGAAATGACAAAAGAAAAAGTCAAGACTGACGAAAAATATGGGAAAAACTGCGGCTCACGACGCTGCACAGAATTAACTCGTGTCGCTTACAGCGCCACTCAGACAGAATTCTGTGCGGTCGCTTCGTTCGCTTTGTTTTACTTCCATATTTTTCGTAGGTCGGTCAATTAAAATCTATTTTGGACAACTGTGATCTTGAGTGTTGTTGTGTTCCATATTTGAGGTTTAGTTACGCCCTCTTTTCTTGAGGTTGTACGAAAAGTAAGGATTTCGTTATTGCAAAGTGCTTTTTACTGAAGCAATCTCGATTTTAATTGAGATTCAAAGATGAGATTGCCTGACCGCCGTCAGGCGGGCTTTTGCAATGACCGAGCATTAGACATGTTAGATAGCTCCTTTTTATACTTCGATGTGACTGCCGTTCTCTAAAACACAAATCCTGTTCTGAAGACCAAGTCGTTTTGCTTCATCCGTTAAAAGAACTGGCGGTTCGCGTAACGGTTCATCACTTATTTTAAATGTTCCCCAATGAATAGGAACTAAAATGTCAGCTTTGAGATCGAGAAATGCTTGAAGAGCAGTATGTGGGTGTAGATGGATATCCTTAAACCATTTGTGCGGTTTATACGCACCGATAGGAAGGAGTGTGATATGTATCTTGAAACGAGAAGAGATTTCGTTAAAATGTTCACCGTAACCTGTGTCGCCGGCAAAATATATCGTTCGGTTCTCACTCTCTATTAAATAACCACAACACAATTGCTTGTGACGTTGGAAAGGAACACGATTGCTTTTATGCTTTGCTGGAACACAAGTAATTCGTACTCTTTCATATGTAAAGAATTCCCATTCGGTCATTTCAATAACAGAAGTGAATCCTGCACGATATGCATATTTCCCGTCGCCTTTGGGAACAATAATGATGGATTGATTCCGACGGCGGAGGCAACGCAGTGTGCGGATATTTAAGTGGTCATAATCATTATGAGAAATTAGTATGATATCTATTTTGGGAAGATTTTAAAAGGGAATGCCTGGTTTTTGCATGCGCGGGGCAATCCATCCTACTGAACTTGCATAAGTTGGATCGGTAATGATATTAATGTGTCCAATCTGGATGAGCACAGATGCATGATTTATATATGTGATCTTTCCGTTCACGAGACTTTTTGTGTCTTTCGCTTATGAAGATTAGTGGTAAATAAACAAATGAGCAAATTCTGAATGTGATAGTTCTGTGCAGTTGGGAGTATTTTGACCAGTTTATTATGCACTTTGATCGTTTTTTTAGACGCAGGAATGTCTGCTTTTTGCCTAAAAAAGCAAAATTGTGAGTGGTACGACACTTGTTCTAAAATAGAATAGCAATACAAGGAGAATTGAATATGAAATCGATCAAAATAAAATACTTGCTCACTTTAAGCACTCTCCTTATTTCTTTTTCACTCTCTGGATGTTATACTCAACTGGCATTTGTTGATGATGATAAGGAATTTGACTCAGGATACTATTTGGATGCCTCAAACTATAAACCTGTAGATACATATGTTCCAGTACCTGTTTATGAACCTCCGCCAGCGCCAATTATTTCTGTACTACCTGTTGTTGGTACAACGAAAGTAGTATATAATCCACCACCAGCGGCGAGAACTCAAGAACCGACACGCGAGCGACCGATGATTTCGAGGAGAAGTGAATCAACTTCATCGGAAACTTCAGCGCGAACAGATGGATCACGACATCGGAGTCGCTAGGAATTTAAGATACCAGGTGTGGAGTTAAAATAACTTTTCAATTAGCCAGTATGATCCTGCAGAAACAAGCGCTGAGGCAGGAATTGTTATAATACAAGCCACAACAATTTTTCCCGCAAGTCCCCAACGAACAGCAGAGACACGTTTCGTAGCACCGACTCCCATGATTGCGCCTGTGATTGTATGAGTAGTGCTAATAGCTATGCCTCCGAATGCTGTGATAAGCAGTGTAAAAGCTCCTGAAGTTTCAACACAAAATCCGCCCGAGGGTTTTAATTTTGTAACCTTCTGATCCATTGTCTTAACGATTCGCCATCCGCCAAACATGGTGCCGAAAGCGATTGCAATATGACAGCTGATAATAACCCACCATGGTACTTCAAATGTTTTTAACATACCTGCTGTTACAAGTACGCCAGTTATTATGCCCATTGTCTTCTGAGCATCGTTAGTACCATGATCAAGGCTATAGAATGCGGCGGAAACAAGTTGAAGTTTGCGGAAGTAGTTGTTGATTTTATAAGAAGGTCTATTGTGAAAAATCCATGTGAGTGACATCATGAGTCCAAATCCCATCACCATACCCATGAGTGGAGCAACTGCAATAAAAATGAGGGTTTTAGTCCAACCGTTCCAGAGAATAGCGATGAAGCCTTTTTAACTCTTCTCCTGCCTTAACGAGGTTTTGTGCAGATTCTTCGAGCAAAGCGTAAAAATGCTCATCCTTTGGGAGGAGCCTCTTGATTATTTTATCTAGTATCATAGTCGTATTCGAATTTTATGAAAGTTGTTTTTCTTTTTTGATAGTACCAGATACCCTCTACAAACCTACTTACACATGATGCGGATTATTTCTATAAAACAAATCTCTCTTTTTGCTCTATTTTCTTCCTAAAAACCAGTAACTTAAATATGTTGTCTAATACAATAGAAGAGTATTTATACAAGAATAGATTACGATGCTGGTAGGCAAGAAGATCGCTGTACTTTGTTTTTCAAATGCACTGGGTGGACTTGAACTTTCGGTTCTCAAGATTACGAAAGCCATGACGAATAAAGGAGTGCAAACGGTTTTTATTGTTCCTCCTTCTTCAGCATTGGAAAAACGTGCACGGGAAAATAATCTTCAGTTTATTACTCTAGCTCCGAGATGGAAATATGGTGATCTAGCAGCTGTATTTAATCTTATTCGAATTTTCAAACAAAATCAGATTGACATCGTGCTTCTGACGCAATCGAAAGATATTCATTTTGCAGCGATCGCCTCGACTTTTGTACGGAGGCTTAGACTTGTCTACATTCAACAAATGAATTCGGGTATTAATAAGCGCGATCCGTTTCATACCTGGATCTATTCGAAACTCTCAAAATGGTTCACTTTAACACATCGAATGAAAAAGGATGTACTGACTTATACGAAGATGTTGGATGATAATGTACAGGTTTTACCTATTGGAATTGATATGGCCCGATTTAATCCCGGTCGATATAAAAGAGAAAATGAAAGGTCATCCTTCGGATTACCTCAGGACAAAAAAATTATTGGCGTAGTAGGCCGTTTGGATAAACTTAAAGGGCAGTATGTATTTGTGCAAGCTGCACCTAAAATACTTCAGCAACATCCTGATACACTTTTTGTAATCGCTGGAGATGAAACAATCGGCCAAACTGGACATAAAGAGTACTTGCAGTCAATAACTCACAATTTAGGTATCGAAGAAAATGTTCGGTTTTTCCCTTTTATTGAGGAAGTTCCAAGGTTGCTTTCTACGTTGGATATATTTGTTTTGCCATCGCTATCAGAGTCGTTTGGATATGTGGTTATCGAGGCAATGGCGATGAATTTACCAATCGTCGCAACAAATGCAGGTGGAGTTCCAGAAATTATCGAAAATTACAGGACCGGATTGCTAATTGAGCCGAATGATTCTCATGCTCTGGCAGTTGCGGTAAATAAAATTCTTGCCGATCAAACTCTACAATCTTCGCTTGCCAACAATGCCCGCGAAGCAGCAGTTAAAAAGTATGATTTTAACAGTTGTATAGATATTCTTCTTAAAACCTTCGAACGAATCACATCGTAACCTGAGATACCTTGTCTATTGGTTTTCGTAACCTTCGCAAGGTTCTTGAGATAATGCTGATTGACCCTGCGAAGGTATCTTTGTAACCGATAAGGTTTCTATTGCTTATCTTATTTTATGACTATCATTTTTTTCACTTCTTTGTAACTCCCGGCCGTCAGTTTATAAAAATATATTCCGCTCGAAACATTTCTAGCATCCCAAGTTACCGAATATCTCCCTGCAGGTTTCTGTTCATTCACCAACACCGCTACTTCGCGACCGATAAGATCGAATATACGAAGGGAGACGTTGTAACCTTCCGAAGGTCCTTTCTGATTCATATTGACCTTCGGAAGGTCATAATTGATCATGGTCGTGGGATTGAATGGATTGGGGTAATTTTGGCTCAGCGAAAACACGAGTGGTAAATTTTGGCCATTTTCAATTGATGTCTTCGGTATACCAGTTCCTTTAACTCGAATTGTATCCGGTGATGAAGGTGTATTGCTGGCAACTATGAGTATATCTTCGAACACACCAACGGTTGTGGGTTCAAATCGTATCGTATCTTGAATGCTTTCTGAAGGTGCGAGATTGATTGCCTGAATAACAGAACTGAAGATATTATTTCCACCGGCAATCGATGAAATGCAAAGCGTATCATTTCCGATATTCGTTATTGTAATGACGGTATCCTTTATGTTTCCGATCGCGATATTTCCGAAATCCACCGTGGTATCGCTGAAACTCAAAGCATACACTGCTCCATATCCTGACACAAATATTGTATCAGATCCGCCTTCAATATTACTCGTCAGTGTGAAATGTGCAGATATCTCTCCCTGATGCTGCGGAATGAATCGCAGAGAATCAGAAATTGATTCACCAGGTGGTAAAGTAAGTACTTGCAAACGAGATGAAAAATCACTGCTCGATGATACAATTGCTTGCACCCGTAAAGTATCCACACCTGTATTTGTAATCATAACTGTCGTATCCTTGGACTGCCCTAAACGTACTTTTCCGAAGGAAATAATAGCAGGTCTGATGGTCATTCCTGTGATTGACTTTGGTACAAAACTGATTGTATTGGAAAATGCACTCTCATTAAGAGCGCTATCTAATACTGTCACGCGTGCATAATATGTCAGTCCATTCAATAAACCAAAGATGGTTTTTGTTGTATCAGACCGGTTGTCAGACAATGAATCAGCAATAAACGTGGGATTTGGTATCGTATCGAGATATATTCGATATTGTAAGAAATCATCGTCTTGGACGGAGTTCCAGCTGAGTATAACTCGCCGATCCTGTGGTTGCGCTGTGAAGTTTTGAGGTGGAAGAGGAGCGAGTGTATCTCCGAATTTTCGTGTACTAGCCGTTAAGAAGGCAAGTGTATTAATATTTTTCAACGCGATAATGTTGGATGAATCCTGTACGGCGCCCCATCGTATTTTCCATGGCCCTGCGGAATTAGAAGATTGGTAAACATACAAGTCTTTTTCTTCGATAGTGTTTAATTCCTCTGTCCTATAATGGAATTGTATTTCGGCATTCAAATTTTCGTTTGTGGTTGGATTAGCTTTGAAGAATCGTTTGATACTCTTGATACTATTACTGATAAGACTTGAGTCTGTAGTTCGGATTAATTGTGTTTGTCCTGGTGACTGGCCTCGTGCATAAATATCAAGTCCAAGGTTTCCAAAAGATTCCCAAGCGTTCAAATTTATAGTCCGTGTCGTTAACACATCTCCAATGATTGAACCACCGGATTCATTTACAGATGCTGTTTCGCCGAGAGTGAGAACTGCATTCTTGGTGTTCAGAAGTCCAACTTGAATTTCTACTAATCCTGTAATGGTTCTTGGTGCATGTAATAATACGCCTCCAGAATCTGCTATTAATAAATTCTTTGGACCATCCAAAATCGGGAATATTGCGTCAGTTGTACTCTGTGTTGTTGCACCTTCATATTTTAATATTCCTTCTTCGCCATACGAAATTTGATATCCATTCGTATTGAGCGTTCCACCCGCCAGTGTTAAAGTTCCGAATATTTTAAGGTTTGAAGAGAGAGTTAGACCTGCGGAATTTCGCAGTGTGAAATTTAAAACTTTCGATATAGAAGCGGGAAGTACTATGCCCGATGCCGATCCTGCAATGACGATAGATGAGGTGCTATCGGTGGTGAGTAATGTCGGCGTTCCCGCAATTGGTTGGTGTAATGTCAATTCATGGGATCCAATGGTTAGTGCTGCATTTAGAATTAATTGGGAAGTGAGGGTAAGATCACCGATACAATGCTGAGTTGAATCAATTGTAACCGATTGTGTATAGGTTCCAGCTATACCAGGCGTGAGTGTTAAATTCGATATCTGGATTGAACCATTATTATTAATGTTCCCATTTATTGCTATAGTTAAAGAACCGTTTGAGTTATTTGCAATCGTTCCGTTGTTAATCAGCATTCCATCAATCTGCAGGACAGGATTATGTCCCCAGGTGTTATAAATCGCTACTCCTGCATCTAAAGTAACGGCACCTATCATTTGAACGTCTGTTGCCAATCCAATATCAGGAATATATTTAGCACCGGAACTAATCAATTGAATTGATGCTACATCATATCTACCTTTTATAGTATGGTCGCCGCCACCGAATTGCAAAGTTCCTGTTCCGCTTATTATTCCGCTTCCTTGAGTTTCAGTATTTGAAAGTGTCGTTAATGTCTGGCCTGTTCCAATATTTATGCTCGCACCTTCGATGACTAAAACATTTTGCATACTTACACTTCCAATAACTGTACGTGTTATCTCTACACGTATATTTCCCAGGTATGCACTTGTCCCGCTAATAGATCCTGTACCAATAAACCGTGTCGAACCGATGTTCCAAGAACCATCATTGATTAAGTTACCATTGATATTAATAGTTAAGTATCCATTTGAGTTGTTAGCAATAGTACCATTATTGGTCATAGGACCATCAATCTGCAGAACAGGACTATGTCCCCAGGTGTTGTAAATCGTCACTCCAGCATCTACCGTAACAGCACCCGTTAGCTGAACATCCACTGCCGCTCCAATGTCATAAATATACTTCGCACAACTACCTGTGAATCGTAT